>Ga0256839_1000890_pt1 | contig 37863 bp, 37 predicted proteins | sample 354166metaG_FD_185968 | JGI IMG/M metagenome (GOLD analysis project Ga0256839, IMG submission 185968) | Hydrothermal vent microbial communities from Mid Atlantic Ridge, Atlantic Ocean - 354-166 | ecosystem: Environmental > Aquatic > Marine > Hydrothermal vents | place: Atlantic Ocean: Mid...
TCACGAGCCGCAGGAGCCGTCGCCGGTCAGGTAGCCGATGATGCAATACCTGTCCAGGAAGCGGCGCACGGGGCCCTTGTAGCCTTGCACCTGCAGCTCGTCCTGCTTCTGCAGCTCCTGCACCATGTTGCCGAACTTCGTGGTCTGTTTCTTCTCTTCACGGCCAAGGTCGGGGGCCACGGCCAGCAGCACGTTGTCGATGACGCGCGCGGCCGTCAGCGAACCGCGGCCGCAGGTGATGCCCAGCACGTGGATGGCTTCATCGATGTTCTTGTAGCCGGTAATGGGGCGCGCCCGGTCATTGGCCGTGGCCGGTTGGGCGGCGGCCATGAAGCCGAAGGTGGCGGCCAGGGCAATGGCCAGCAGTGGCTTGCGCATCAGCCTTTCCTCTGCAGGTGCTGCCCGTTGCGGGTGCAATCAGGTTGCGCGTGGCGGGCAGTGCTTCTTCATATATCGCTTGGCGCATATGTGCATACCAAGTATGTGGCCGCTTGGCAAATCGCGCCAGCGTGAGGTGCAGAGAGAGGCGAGCGTGGGGCCTTGCCCAGCCGCGGCGCTTCAGCGGCTTTCCAGCCGCCATGCCAGCCCCAGCAGCAGCAGAATGCCCAGCAGCACCATGAGGCCGGTGAACAGCGGCAGGTGGCGCACGGCCAGCACGCGCGCCGCCTCTTTCTGGTGAATGCCAAGCCAGCCGCCCCCTTGTGCGGAGGCACCGGGGGAGACCTTCACTACCGCCGGCAGGCGCACGCCGGCACCGTCATTGACGGAGATCCAGCGCAGGCCGCCGCCCGTGGTGGTGGCCAGCGGGGCGAGGATGTCGGCAGTGGTGATGAGGTCGCGCATCTCCGGTGTATCGGTGGCACCCACGGGGAAGATGCGCGTCAGCGCGCCGCTTTTCAGGCGATACAGCCCGGTGGGCGGGTTTTCGACATGGGCGCTGAACAGCCCGGGGGCGGTCTGCTGCCAGCGCAGGGTGCGGGTCTTGCCATCCGGCATTTGCACCTGCAACGGCGGGGGTGCATCGGCCAGGGTGCGACGGATGATCTCAAGCCGGTTGCCGCGCAGGCGGGCGCTCAGTTGCTCCTCTTCCAGGTCGGGCTCCTTCATCAGCCAGTGGACGAGGCGGCGCATCAGCTCCACGTGCGGGCCGCCGCCATCATACTTGCGCGCCCACAGCCAGACGTGATCGGACAGCAGCGTGGCCACCCGTCCTTCACCCACGCGTGCCAGCGTCAGCAGCGGACGTTCGCCCGGCCCGGTCATCAGCACCTGTGGTGGCGCGCCTTCGGTGGCGGGGCGTGGCATGGTGTCGATGAGGCGGAACCAGCGGCCCCAGCGCGGAGCGGCATTGGCGGCAGACGGGCCGGTGGAGGACGCTTTGCCGCCATCGAGCGTGGCGGTGAGCGGGTGGCGCCGGCCGGTTGCGCTCAGGGTGGCGCGGTAGGGGGTTTCGATAATGCGGCCGCTGGGGGTGTAGGGCAGTATCTCCGCCAGCGGCGAATAAAACAGCGAATCAGGCTCGGCGAACTCCGGCCCGACGGTGAGCAGCACCGCGCCGCCCTCGCGCACGTAATCGGCGACGTTGCGCAGGTATTCCGGCGTGAGGATGGAGCGGCGCTGGTAGCGGTCGAAGATGATGAGGTCGAAGTTGCGCAGCTTCTCCACGAACAGTTCGTAGGTGGGAAAGGCTATGAGCGCCAGCTCGCTGATGGGGGTGCCATCCTGCTTGGCCGGCGGGCGCAGGATGGTGAAATGCACCAGGTCCACCATCGGGTCCGATTTCAGCAGGTTGCGCCAGATGCGCTCGCCGGGGTGGGGCTTGCCGGAAACCAGCAGCACGCGCAGGCGGTCGCGCACGCCCTTGAAGACGTGCACCACGTGGTTGTTGCGCAGGGTCAGCTCCGGCGCGCCGGGCATGGGCGGGGCGATGAGCTCCACCACGTTCTGCCCGGCATGCTCCACCGGCACGGAAATCCACACTTCACGCTCCGGAGTGGCCTGCAGGGTGCGCCAGGGCTTGCCGTTCACCCGCACGGTGATGGGCACCGGGGTGCGCGCCATCGTGCCGTTGCCCGCTGCAGGGTGCTGGCGCAGGCGGAAGCGAATGGGCAGCTCCTTGCCGATGATGCCATAACGTCCGGCGCGGGTAATGCGCAGCCAGCGGTCGCGCTCGTTGCGGCGGCCGCTCAGCAGCACGTGCAGCGGTGCATCATAGCCCGGCGGCAGGGCGCGGCGGGCATCTGCCGGCATGTCGTGCGCGCGTCCGTCGGTGATGAGGAATGCGCCGGCGAAGCGCTCCGGCGGCACTTCCGACAAGGCCTGCTTCAGGGCGCTGACGAGACGGGTGCCCCGGCTGCCGTCATCGGCGGGCAGGGTGTGGATGCGCACTTCCGTGTTCGGCAACGCGGCAAGCTTCTGGCGCAGTTGCCTGACGGCCTGTTCGGTGCGTGCATTGCGCCCATCGAGCTGCTGGCTGGCGGAGGCATCGGCGATGATGAGCGCGATGTCGGGCAGTGGCTGGCGCTGCTGCTGGCGCAGTTGCGGGTTGAGCAGCGCCAGCGCCAGCGTGAATGCTGCCAGCGTGCGCAGCAGCAGCCCCGTGCGGCCCAGCCCGGCACGCGCCAGCAGGGCGATGAGCAGCAGCGCAACGGCCAGCCCGGTGGCAATCAGCACCGGTGGCAGCAGCGGGTCGAACAATATGTCAGACTGCCATTGCATGCGTCATTGTCCCAGCCGTTGCAGGATGGTGGGCAGGTGCACCTGGTCGGCCTTGTAGTTGCCGGTAAGGGCATACATGACGATGTTGATGCCGGTGCGATAGGCCATTTCACGCTGGCGCAACCCGCCGGGAGAAACCGGCAGCAGGGGCTGGCCGGAGGGCGAGACGGCCCATGCCCCGGCAAGGTCGTTGCCGGTGATGATGATGGCGCTCACGCCATCAGCATTGGCGGGCGAGAGAGTGCGCCGCTCGCGCCCGATGGAGGTGGCCTCCACCCACAGCTCCGATTCGGTGAAGCGCCCGGGAAAGCTGTCGAGCAGGAAGAAGCTGCGGGTCAGCACGTGGGTCTTGGGCACCGGCTCCAGCGGCGGGATGTCCAGCTTCTCCAGGATGCGCTGCAGGGCGCGGCGCTGTGGCGTCATGCCATCTGGCGAGAACACCGCATCCGGGGCATCGCGGGTGTCGAACAGGATGGTGCCGCCGTTCTTCAGGAACACGTCGAGCTTGCGCAGGGCGGCCGCAGAGGGGGGTTGGGCGCTGGCGGTAACGGGCCAGTAGAGCAGCGGGAAGAAGGAGATGTCATCGCGCTCGATGTCGATGCCCAGGGGTTCGTCCGGCTCCACCGCCGTGCGGTCGTGCAGCTGGCCGGAGAGGCCGCGCAGCCCGGCATGGGCGAGGGCATCGAGCTGTGCATCCCCGGTTTTCACGTAGGCCAGGCGCAGGTTGCGGGCGGCCATCATGGCGAAGGAGAGGCGTTGTGTTTCGTCCTCGGCTGCCGGAGGGCTGGCGGGGCGGGGCGTGCCCTTGCCGGCAGCGCCGGGAGCCTGCGCCTGTTGCGCCAGCACCTCGGCAGGGCCGGCGAAGGGGAGCAGGCCGGTGCTTGCGCCGATGATGATGCTGGCAAGAAGGGCTGTGGGCAGCACCAGCGGCAGCACGGCGGGTGCGGCAGGTGTTGTGGCCGTCCGGCGGCGGCGCAGCAGTGCGCCGGGATGTCCGCCAGTGGCCAGCCACAGCATGGCCAGCAGATCCAGCAGGAACAGCACCGCGGCGATGATGAACAGCGGCGGAGCAAGGTCGCGCGCCGCGGTGGCCGTGTAGCCGCTGCGGGTGAAGGCTGCGGGCAGTGCCGGCAGGGGGGCAAGCGCGAGTTGCGCATGGCCGATGTTAAGTGCCCGTGTCTGCCCGGCGCGGGCATACAGGCCGGCAGGGTGGCGCGGTGATGGCCGTGCGGTTTCGAAGGCCTGTGCGGGAATGGGTGTGGCGTGCGGCGGCATGGGTTGCAGCAGGCCGTCGGCGGTGAGCATGCGCTGTGGCGTGAAGGCGGCAGCCGTGGGGCGTTGGCTGGTGGCTGCGTTGGGCCGGGTAGTGGCTGTTTCGCTTGCCGATGGCAGGGGCGGGGCAGGGGAGTGAGGTTGCGGGAAGATGCCCGGCTCTGCCTCCTGTTGCGCCAGCTTGCGCAGCTCCGGCATGGGCCGGGGGGCAGGGGCAAGCTCGTTGATGCGCTTCAGGATCTGCACGAACAGGCCGGAAAGCGGCAGGTTCGACCAGTCCGGGCTGGCGGTTACGTGCACCAACGCCAGCCAGCCCTGCCCGTGGCGGCGGGCGGTGATCAGCGGTGTGCCGTCGGCCAGCGTGGCCCAGGTGCGTTCGGGCAGGTCGATGTCCGGCTCGGCCAGCACCTGGCGGCGGATGCGCACTTCCCTGTCCGGTGTCAGCCCGGCGAGAGGGGATTCGCTGGCAAATCCGCCAAGGGGTTGCGGCTGTTGCCAGCTCAGGCTTGCGCCCAGCGCGCGCTCCTGCCGGCGCAGGGTAACGGGGAGCAGGGCGGGATTGGCATTGGCGATGCGTTCTCCGGCAAAGCGCAGCAACACGCCGCCGCGCCGCACCCATTCCGTCAGCATGCGTGTTTCTGCCGGGGGCAGGCGGCCGACATCGGCCAGCACCAGCAGCGACAGCCCTCCCTGCAGCCAGCGCGCCAGGTTGCGCGGGGTGGTTTCCTCCACCACCTCGGCAAAGGGGGCGAGTGCACGGGTTACGTAATAGGTGGCGGAAAGCAGGGGCTGGTCGGCTCCGCGCGCATCGCCGCTGATGACAAGCACCGACTTGCGGCGGAAGCCATCACCCAGCAGCCAGATGCCGCCGGCATGCGGCTGGCCGGCAAGCTGCAGCCGCGCTGCCTCGTTGCGCAGGGGGGGTGGCACGCGGATGAGGGCTTCACCATGCAGGGCGGTGGGGTGGAAGATCACATCCGCCTGCGCCAGGGGGCGGCCATTGCTGGCGCGCAGGATCACCGGCACCACCTGCGGGCCTCTGGCGATGGCACGCATGGCGCGCACTTTCAGGGTATCCTGTTCCATTGCCGGTGGCAGCAGAGCCATCGGCAGATCGGCCTGGCGCGGCACGTGCACGCGCACCGGCACACCAAGGGCGGCCAGTGCCTGCATGAAGGCCTGCGTGGTGGCGGCCGGGGATGTGCCGGTGGAGCTGTTGCCGGTGGCGATGCCGTCGCTCAGCCAGATGATTTGCGCCGGCTTCCAGGGGAGATTGCGCAGATGCCCGATCAATGCCTCGCGGCGCGTATCCAGCGCCACAGGCTGCAGGGCACGCATCTCGTTGCGCCATTCGGAGGGCGGGCGCGGGGTCAGCACCGGCGGCGACAGGCGCGGCGTGGTGAAGGCAATGGCCACCGGCACATCGCGTTGCCGGGCCTCGTCCAGCGTCTGCAACAGCGTGCGGCGCATGGCCGGCCAGTTGCGGGCAGCGGCCCAGCCATCATCCACCACCAGCAGCCACGGCCCGTTGCCGGAGGCGGCAAGCTGCTGCTGCGGCAGCAGGCGCGGGCCGGCGAGCGCCAGGACGAGTGCCGTGGCCAGGGCCATGCGCAGCGCCAGCAGCCACCACGGGGTGCGGGCTGGCTGGCGACGCCTGTTGCGCAGCGACTGCAACAGGCGAAAGGGGGGGAAGCGCACCTCGCGCGGGCGCGGTGGCGTGGTGCGCAGCAGCCACCAGATGAGTGGCAGCGCCAGCAATGCCCACAGCGCTGCGGCATGGGTGAAGGTGAGTTGTGCCAGCCACTGTGTCATGATGCTGCCTCCGCGTGCGATTGCAGCGGTGCATCCTGCAGCCGGGCGAACAGCGACAGCAGCGCCTGCTGTGGCGGCTGGTCGGTGTGATGAAGCTGAAACGTCCAGCCCAGCCGCCGGGCGTGATCGGCCAGTTGGCGGCGCAGGCCGGCCAGCCGGGCGGTGTAGGCGGAGCGCATGTCTTCCGCCCGTTCGCTGAGGAAGTGGCGGGTGCCGCTCATGTCGGAGAAGCGCACGCGGCCTTCAAAGGGGAAGGTTTCCTCGGCCGGGTCCAGCACCTGCAGCAGGTGGCCGCGCACGCCGCCCGCGGCCAGTTGTGTCATGCGGCGGGTCAGAGCTTCGGTATCGACAAGGAAATCGCCGATGAGCACCAGCGAGGAGAAACGCGGCAGCTGCCGTGCAGGCGGCAGGGCGGGGTCTTCATCGGCCATCATCTGCCGGGATTTGCCTGCAGGGGCAGGGCGCTTGCTGCCGGTGTCGTTGCCGTCATCATTGCGCAGCCACCAATGGGCCATGCGCTCCCACGCGGCGCGGGTGTGATCTGGCGCAAGGGGGGCATCGAGAATGGCGCTGCGTTCTCCGGCGCGCTGGGCAAGGCGTGCCAGCGCCAGGCCCAGCAGCAGGGCGCGCTCGTGCTTGGACGTGTCGGCAAGGTGAGAACGCCAGTGCATGCCGGCTTCATCCTGCACCCACAGCCACAGGGTGCTGGCGGCGGTCCACTCGTTTTCCCGCACATACAGGCGTCCGGCGCGGGCGGAACGCCGCCAGTCGATGCTGGTGGCGGCATCGCCAGGCATGTAGGCGCGGAACTGCCAGAACTCGTCTCCCGGCCCGGCGCGGTGGCGGCCATGCACGCCGTGCATGACGATTTCCGCCACCCGCTCCGCCGCCAGCAGCAACGGCGGCAGGGCGTGGCCCAGTGCCTCGGCACGGCCCTTCAGGCGTTGGGTGGGTTGTGGTGGCGTGTCATGCATCGGTTCTGGTTGCCGTTCGCACGTTTGCCCGGCGGGTTTGGCGTTGCCTGTCCTGTGCCGGGCAGAAACATCATGAACAATGCGTGCACAGGGGCCGTCTTGATGCTGTCCGGTTCATCATCCAATGCGTTCGGTCAGCCGTTGCAGCACGTCATCGAGCGTGATGCCATCGGCGCGGGCAGAGAAGGTGAGCGCCATGCGGTGGCGCAGCACCGGTGCCGCCAGTGCCCGCACATCCTCCAGCGAGGGCGCCAGCCGCCCCAGCAGCAGGGCGCGGGCGCGCACGCCCAGCATCAATGCCTGTCCGGCACGCGGGCCGGGGCCCCAGGCGATGGTTTCGTTGATGAAGGCATCTGCCTCCGGCTGGCCGGGGCGGGCAGCACGCACCATGTCGAGGATGGCCCTTGCCACCATTTCGCCCACCGGCATGCGCCGCACCAGCGCCTGGTATTGCTGCAGCTGGCGGGCGTTCAGCACTGCCTGCGGCGTTGGAGTCCGGGCACCGGTGGTGGCGGTGAGCAGGGCTTCCTCGGCGGCGCGGTCGGGATAATCGACGATGATCTCCAGCAGGAAGCGGTCAAGCTGGGCCTCGGGCAGGGGATAGGTGCCTTCCTGCTCCAGCGGGTTCTGCGTGGCCAGCACGTGAAAGGGCGAGGGCAGATCGTGCCGCTGGCCGGCAATGGTAACGAAGCGCTCCTGCATGGCCTGCAGCAGCGCCGACTGGGTGCGCGGGCTGGCGCGGTTGATCTCGTCCGCCATCAGCAGCTGGCAGAAGATGGGGCCGGGGATGAAGCGGAAATGGCGCTTGCCGTGCTCATCCTCCTCCAGCACCTCGGAGCCGAGAATATCTGCCGGCATCAGGTCCGGCGTGAACTGGATGCGTTTCTCGTCCAGCCCCAGCACGGTGCCAAGCGTGGTGGCCAGCAGCGTCTTGGCCAGCCCCGGCACGCCCACCAGCAGGGCATGGCCGCCGGCCAGGATGGCGACGAGTGCCTGCTCCACCACCTCTTCCTGGCCGAAGATGATGCGGGCGATCTCCGCGCGCACGGCGGCCAGCCTTTCGCCTGCCTGTTCGGCCTTGGCAACGATGGCCTCGGTGTTGGCATCGTCCGTGGTGCCATCCGTTGCGGCGGCCTGTGCATCTTGCGGCCGGGGCGTGGTGCGCGTGGTCATGAGCCGTTGCTCCGTCAGCGTTTTTTCTCTTCCGATAGGGGTATAGCGCAATTTGGCGCTTGCGCGCACCTGAAAGTGTGGTCATCACCAACAGGTGCAGGTGGCGTCTGCTCCCGCACCGGATGCGATGCGCCGATGCACGAATGCATGGTGGCAATGAATTGCGGCAGAAATGGACGAGATGAAGAAACAGGGATCCGGGCCGTTCGATACCTCGCTGCTGAAACAGCGGCGTGCCGCCGGATGCTGCGGGCCGGATTACCTGCTGCGCCCGGCGGGGGAGGAGCTGCTGGCGCGGCTGGACGAGGCATGGCGTGATCTGGTGATGCGTGATGATGGCGGGGTGGGCAGCGGGGATGATCCCAAGCCTGCGGTAAAGGCTCCAGGTGCTGCCGGATGCGGGAGCGAATCGGAAGCGGTGCGGCTGCTGGCATGCGGGCCGGGGTGGCTGGCGGCAGAGGTGCAGGCATGGGCAGCGCGCAACGTGCCCGGTGCGCAGGTGCTGTGGGGGCAGTGGCTGGCAGCGGGTGAGGAGGCACCGCCCGGCACGAGGTTGCCGGCGCTGGTGTTGGATCACGAACGCTTGCCGCTGGCGCAGGGCAGTATTGATGTTGCGCTGGTGCTGTTCGACCTTGCGCTGGTCAACGATTTGCCGGAGGCGCTGCGGGAATGGCGGCGGGTGCTGCGTCCTGGCGGGCTGCTGCTGGCGGCGCTGCCCGGAGGCGAAACGCTGCGGGAGCTGCGCGCCGCCTGGGTGGCAGCAGAGCGCCTGCTGGCGCAGGAACGTGGCCTGCCGGTGGAAGACCTGCCGCCCGGCTGGCGGGTTGCGCCATTCCTGGAAATGCGGCAACTGGCCGGGCTGGCCGGCATGGCAGGGTTCTCCGGCGTGGTGAGCGACGTGGAACGGCTGACGGTGCGCTACCCTGATGCCTTGGCGCTGATGCGCGAGCTGAAGGAGGCGGGCTGGAGCAATCCGCTACGGCAGCGCCCGCGCACCCCGGTATGCCGCCGTCTGCTGGGGCTGGCGGCGGCGGAATACGAATTGTCCCACGCAGCAATGGATGGGCGTGTGCCCGCCACCTTCGAACTGCTTTACCTCACAGCCATGCGGCCAGCATCTGCATCGTGAACCATCATGAACCAGCAGGCCAGAGCAGTCGGCCATCATCATCATGGCAGGCGTTGCGCCAGCAGCATGTAGTTCACGTCCATGTCCTGCGGTGCCTTCAGCCACTGGCCGGTGAACGGGTTGTAGGCCACGCCCGTGCGGTCGATGACTGTCATGCCGGCGGCCTGCAGCCACTCTTCCAGCTCCTCCGGCCGGATGAACTTCTCCCACTGGTGCGTGCCGCGCGGCAGCCAGCGCAACACGTATTCCGCCCCGACGATGGCCATGAGGAAGGACTTCATGGTGCGGTTGAGCGTGGCGCAGAACATCAGCCCCTCGGGCCTCACCATGCTGGCGCATGTGCGGGTGAAGGCGGCAGGGTCGTTGACGTGCTCCAGCACCTCCATGTTCAGCACCACGTCATAACGCTCGCCGGCCTCGGCCAGCGCCTCTGCCGTGCCGACGCGATAATCCACCACCACGCCCTGCTCCTCGGCATGCACCATTGCCGTCTTGATGTTCTTCTCCGACGGGTCGATGCCGGTAACCTCCGCCCCCATCTTCGCCAGCGGCTCGCTCAACAGGCCGCCACCACAACCGATGTCCAGCAGCCGGATGCCCGTCAGCGGCTTCTTCGCCTTGGGGTCCAGGCCAAAGGCGGCGCAGACGTGATCCTTTATGTAGGCAAGACGCACGGGGTTGAACTTGTGCAGCACGGCAAACTTGCCGTCCGGCTTCCACCATTCGGCGGCAATGGCGGAGAACTGGGCCACTTCCTTCTCGTCAACGGAAGGCGCGGTTGCGGCATCTGTGCTCATGGCTTGCGAATTCCTGCATGCGGGTTGCCCGATTGGCCCTCAGCAAACCGCGCCGGAAGCAAAAAGGCAAGAGGCGTTCTCAGGCCACGGAGAGGACATCGCCGGGCTTCAGCGTGATATCGGCAACCGGTTCCAGATACAGCCCGCAGTCCTTGTGGCCGAAGGTGGTCAGCAGCATGCGCGGGATGACGGTATCACGCTCGCCCGTCTCGGGGTTGACCTCCGTGGCCACGCAGCGGCCGATGCGCTCCCGCGCGATGAAGGCAGGTTCGCCGTTCAGCAGCAGGGTTCTGCCTTCCCACTCCATCTCGGCCCACGGGTCAAGGCCGGTGATGTATATGTTGGCACGGAAGCGCTCCTTCTGCGCCGCCAGCGGTACGCCTGCGTGTGGCTCCAGGCTCTTCAGCGTCTCGATGTTGATGAGCGAGACGAAGGGCTGCGGCACATCGAAGAAATGATGCTCGTCCACCCCCACCACGCGCGGGTGCTGCGGTGCCAGCTCCCCCAGCCAATGGCTGAGAAAGTCTTCGATGGCGGCACGCCCCTCTGCCGTGTTCAGCCGGCCGGATGCCACCTCCTGCCCATCTTCCAGCAGCGTGAAGGTGGTGGTGTCTGCATCATAACGGCTCTTCAGGCGGGCCAGCCGTGGCGTGTTGACGAGCTGGAAGAACTTGCCCTTGGGGATGTGGCGCGGGTTGTCGGGGTCGAACAGCGGCCCTGCACGCTCGATGGCCCACAGCCGGTCATGCTCGAAGGGCCGATGCGCGCGCAGCGACATATCCTCCAGCGGTTGACCGGAAAAACCCTTCACCGGCCAGCAGTAAAGCGAATCGATGACGGCCTGCTGCCCCATGTCCTTCACTCCAGCGGTGGCTGTTCGCCCCCTTCGCCCTCTTGCTGCTCCAGCTCCTCGGGGCGGAAGGTATAGGTGGTGTTGCAGAATTGGCAAGTGGCGTGGATGAGGCCGTCATCCTCCACCATCTGCGCACGCTCCTCTGCCGAAAAGCGGCGCAGCATCTCCCCGAGTTTTGCTCGGTCGCAGGCGCAGTCCCAGCGCAGGCGCACCGGCTCGTGCACCTTCACTCCCTGCTCGTGAAACAGGCGGTAGGCAAGGCGTTCCGGCGAGATGGCCGGGTCCAGCAGCTCCTGGTCCTGAAGCGTGTCGAACAGTGCCTGCGCCGTTTCCCAGTCATCGGTGTTCTGCTCCGCCTGCCGGGCACGCTCCTCTTCCGTTGCCTTGTCTGCGGCGGCTGGCGGCAGGTGCTGGACCATCATGGCCCCGGCACGCCAGTGCTCGCCCTCGGCATCGGTAAGGGTGCCTGCGGCAAGTTTCACGCGGGTGGGAATCTGCTCGGAGCTGGCAAAGTAGTCTTCTGCCGCCTGTTGCAGGCTGCCATCAAGCGCCACCACGCCCTGGTATCGGCGGGTGTGTGGCCCCTGGTCAATGGTAAAGATGAGCTGGCCGTTGCCCAGCAAGGCTTCTGACGTGGCCTGTCCCTGTTGCTGCAGGTTGGCAACCTCGCCGGCATTGAAACGGGCCAGCGCCCGCATGGCATCCGGCGCGGCGAAATCCGCTACCAGCAGATGCACCGGCCCATCCGTCTGCGCCTGGATGATGAGCTTTCCCTGCACCTTCAGCAGCGAGCCGAGCATGGCGGTGAGCGCCATCAGCTCGGCCAGCAGGCGGGCCACTGGCTCCGGCAGGTCATGCTGGCGAATGGCGGTATCCACCACGCTGCCCAGATGCGCGATGCGCCCGCGCAGGTTCAGGGCATCGACGGTGAAAGGAAGGACGAGATCATCGCCCATGTCGGCGCGCGCGGCGCGCACCTCGTGCTCCCGGGTATTCATGCGCATGCTCCCGCAGATGGATCAATGTGCCACCGGCAGTGCCGGCATCAATCACTTGCGGGCAACGTGGGTGGTAACGGGCGTCTTTTCAAGCAGCTTGTTGATGCGGGCCATGCGGCGGCGGAATTCCTGCAGCGCCTTGCCCTTCAGCTGCTGGCGGGTGGCGGTGCGCACGCGCAGCGGGTTGATCTTGCGGCCGTTCAGATGCACCTCGAAGTGCAGATGCGGGCCGGTTACGCGCCCCGTGGCTCCCACGTAGCCGATAAGCTGCCCCTGGCGCACCCGCACGCCCTTGCGAATGCCCCTCGCAATGCGGCTCTGGTGCGCATAGAGGGTTACATGCCCCGTGGGATGCTTGATCATCACCGTGCGGCCATAGCCGCCACGCCAGCCGGCATGGATGACCACGCCATCACCAGCGGCACGAATGGGCGTGCCCGTGGGTGCGGCGAAGTCCACGCCGGTGTGCATCTTGTTGTAGCCCAGCACCGGATGGCGGCGCATGCCGAAACCGGAGCTGATGCGCGCGCCGGAAACGGGGGTGCGCATCAGGCCGCGGCGGGCCGAACGCCCCCTGGCATCGAAATAGGACGTCTTGCCGTCCGGCGTGGTGTAGCGATAGAAGCTGATCTTGCGTCCGCGCAGGTTGAGTGCGGCATAATGCAGCACCTTGCGTCGGCTCGAGGTGCCGGAGAACGGCTTGCCGTAGAGAATCTCGAAGGTATCGCCCTTCTTGATCTGCCGCTGCAGGTCCACCTGGTGCGACAACGCCCGCAGCATCTGCGAGATGATGTACTTGGGCACGCCCTGATCGCGCGCCGCCGCATACAGCGAGGAGGTGATGCGCCCGCGCACGCGGATGAAATCGGCCTGCGCCGTCATCTGCGGCTTGTTGGCGCGCGGCTGCTGCTTCAGGCTGGCGACGAATTGTCCTTCGTCATCGGCCTCCACCACCACCTGCTTGCCGGGCTGCGGGCTGAAGGCCAGGTAGACGGGATAGGTAACCTCGATGCCATAGATGTCCGGCTGCTGCTCGAGCGTTACCACGAACTTCTGCCCCGGCCGCACCTTGTTCAGCGGATAGACGCGCTCCAGCTCCTCGGCCAGCAGGGTGGCAAGGGTGAGCTTCACGCCCATCTCCACCAGCTTGCCGACCAGCGTTTCACCCTTCTTCAGCACGAAGGTCTTGTCCACCGGCTCCGGCGGCGGGGTCTTGAGAATCTCCGCCGTGCCACTCACCGGCTCTTCCACCGAGAGCGATGCCTGCAGCACCAGCGGCGTATCGCTGAGCACGGAAGAGGTGGAAAGCGTGGCAAAGCTGGTCAGCAACGGTGCGCCCATGTGATCCTTGCCATCGGCGATGATCTGCTCGGCACTGACCCTGACAGCGGCATCGGCACTGGTGGTGAAAGGCAGCGGCAAGGCGGCGGATGCGCCGGAAACCGTGGTCTGCTGCGGAGCATGGGCATTGCCGGCAAGCCGCTCGCCAATGGCGGGATAAAGCGCCAGCACCGCCACCAACCCGGCCAGGCCACCGGCAACCGCCACGCCCAGCACCGTCAGCAATGGCAGGTGCCGCACCCGACCTGCCTTGCGCTTGAGCGGTGCGGCAGCCGACGATGGTGCAGACCGCGACAACGCAGCTTTGGCAGCCATCTTGCCATTGCCAGCCTTGCCGGCAACAGGTGCTGCCTTCCCGTTTTCCTGACTGTTGGCGTTTCCTGTGCTGTCGCGCAAGACCGTCCCCTCACCCGATGCAGCGGCGATGCCACGCAGTTTGTCCCGGTGCCCCTGTTTTTATCCCGGCACCCCTGTTTTTCGTGTGGCATGTGCCGCCCGGTTTCCGACCTTTCGTTCACCAGGCGCACCAAACGCCCCCGCGGCGCCTCGAAGAATGGCCCATCAGGCCAGCCGACGCAAGGCAGAACATGCTTCTGTGGCCAGAAAATGACCGCCCGGACATGATTGCCCAATGCCGCAGCATGCTGCAACATGGTTAACAAGTCGTTACACCGGCTCCTGGTGCCTCACCCCCAGCTCTTGCGGCGTGCCGGCGGCCACCACCCGGCCTTGCTCCAGCCAGTGGATGTAATCCGCCACACCTTCCAGCCAGTGCATGTCTTGCGTGGCAACCAGCAAGGTCGTGCCCAGCTCGGCATTGATCCGGCGCAACAGTTCCATCATGTCCTCTGCACCGGCTGCATCGAGATCCGCGACCGGTTCATCCACCAGCAGCATCTTCGGCTCGCTCATCAGCGCCATGGCCAGCTCCAGGCGCTTCCGCTGATGCACGGGCAATGCACCCGCCTGCTGCCAGCATCCATCGTGCAGGCCGACGAAAGCCAGCAGCTCGGTTGCACGGGCAAGATCAGCCCGCCGTGGCCAGGCAAACAGGCCGGGCAGCAACCGCCGCTCCGCCGGCAGGGCGGTGAGCATGTTCTCAAGACAGCTCAGGGAGCGGAAGACCCGCGGCGGGTGAAAGGTGCGCACCAGCCCCATGCGGGCGATGTACCCGCTGCGCAGGTGGGAGATTTCATGTCCGTTGAACCATATTTCGCCAGCATCAATGGAGCGCATGCCGCTGATGCAATCAAGCAGAAGCGTCTTGCCGGCACCGGCAGGCCCGCCCACTCCCACGATGATGCCCCGCTCCACCGACAGCGAGACAGCCTGAAGGGAACAGGCTGCATCCTTCCTGCTGCTGTTGCCAATGCTGTCGATGCCGTTGATGCAGCGCACCTCCAGCAATGGCCTGAAGAATGTCAGGCGATGCATGGTGTCAGACATGCCGGGCCTCCCGCCAGCCGCTTCCTGCTGCCACGACATGGTCAACACCAGCAAGCGCGTCAGCGTCAGCATCAGTATCAGCGTCGGCATCGGAATCGACACCGGCATGCCTGCAAGCCATCACGCCGCCTCTGCCGCAAGCTCCGGCAACAGCGGAAAGATGCAAAAAGCGCTGCCGCCACCAGCCGGCCAGCCCCTGCGGCAGGAAGGCGGCAGTCATGACCAGCATCACCCCCGCCAGCAGGAGCTGCAACTGCGGTGCCCACAGCCGCATCAGCTCCCAGAGGATGAACAACGCAATGGCTCCTGCAACCGGCCCCCAGAAGCTGCCGCGCCCGCCAGCCAGAACCATCAGGATCATCCACACCCCCACCTCGAGGCCATTGAAAGCCGCCATGTCGGCAGAAGTGCTGCCTGCCAGGGGGGCATGAACGGCACCGGCCATGCCGGTGAAAAACGCCGCAATGGCCCAGGCCGCCACCTTGTTGCGCAAGACGAATTGCCCGGCCGCTTCGGCCTTGTCCTCGTCATCGCGGATGGCGACCAGTGCCAGGCGGAAGCGGCTGGCATGCAGCCATGCAAGGAACACCAGCGCCAGCGCCGCCAGCAGGAAGCTCCACCAGTAGAGCAGCCATGGCCCGCCGGCAGCCATCGGCAGAACGGGTGCGTCGTTGCCTCCGCTGTCGAACGGCCAGCCTGCCCCCATGCCCACCACCGCCACTGCCAGCGCCGCGGTGGCAACGGCAAAATGTTGCCGTGGCAGACGCAGCAGGATGCCGCCTGCAACTATCGCCACCAGCGCCGCCATCACCCCGCCGGCAAGCACTCCCGGTGCCAGCCCGGCAAATGTCCGGACCATGTCGGGCATGGACAATGCTTCGCTGCCTCCTGCTGCCACGGCCCCAGGCACCATCGCCGGCTCATGCAGCTCTGCCTGCACCATCACGGCAACCTGCATGCCAATGACAGGAAACGCGATGTCGCCAAGGGATGGATATCCTGCCTGCCCGCCCAGCAGGTTCCAGCTCAAGGCCAGCACGACGAACAGCCACAGCCGGGACAGCGGGCCGAGAAGTTCCGGCACCACCCACGGCACGGCAAGGCCTGCCGTCAACAGCATCAGCAGTGCTGCAACATGCCCGCCATGCGCGTATTTCATCATGCCCGACGCCCGCATTTCCGGTGGTTTCATGTCCCAAGCCCGCATGCCTGATGTCCTCGGGACAGCCATCATTGCACCCTCGCCATCCATGTCGCTGCATCTGCCCTGCCACGCAGCCCCGCTCTTCTGCGCCTGCGGATGCCCCATCGCGCCAGCAGTGCCGTCATCAGCAGCAGGAGAGGCAGCACAGGCTGCCATCCGCCCCCCGGCAGGAACCCGGCAAATGCATCGGCAATGCCCACCCCCAAGGCGACAGGAAGGAGAACCGGCAGCCCGCCCGCCCCGGCAATCATCATCACTGCAGCCGCCTGCAGTGTGTGGACAAGCCCCATGTATGGATGCACGAACCAGCCCATCACCAGCAGCGCACCGGCAGCCCCGCACAAGGCGGCATTGAGTGCATGCACCAGCGCCCCCGGGCTCTCCGCGGGCTGGCCGCGCACAGGCATTGCATCACCGGCAGGCTCCTTGCGAACCACCACCAGCACTACCCGGCCCGCATGGCTCTTGTGCAACAGCACCCACACTCCGGCACAGATGCCCAGCGACATCACGAACGCCAGCACCTGTGCCTGCGGCACCACGATGCTGCCGTCCAACCACAGGGAAACACCCATTTCGCCATCCACCATGCGCGCTTCCGCGCCGAAGAGCACCAGCATGAGCTGCTGCAGCGTGATGGAAAGGCCGAAGGACACCAGCAGCACGGAAGAAACATCTGCTCCATCGAGCCGTTGCAGAAGCAGCCGATGCACGCCCCGGCCAAGAAAAAACAGCACCATGGCCGCCAGCAGCACGCCCAGAACCGGATGCAACCCCGCCTGCGTGCCCAGCCAGGCAATGAAGCCGCCCAGCATCACCATCTCGCCCTGATGCAGGCTGATGATGCGCAGCACACGCCATACCAGCCACATGCCAAGGGCAACCGGTGCCAGCACGCCCCCCGCCCACAAGCCATCCAGTACCAGCTGGATGACGAGATCCGGCCTTTGCTGCAACAGTTGCAGAGCGTGCACGACAAATCCTCCGCCAGACCAGCTGACACACCTGCATCCCGGGATCATGCGGCATGCATGCAAGGTGCCACCTTGCCGATGACCGGCAGCCATGCCATGACCATGATGCGAGATGCTGCAACAATTAAAAGATGTATCATCATTACCCGCACAATCATTGATATATGATTGCTGCCAACGCGCAAAATTCACAAGGAAGGGGCACCGTAATACCCATGATGACGGCGAAGGGCACGTCTCTTGCAGATTCGGCGGCCACCTCCGCGGCAGGTCCCCCGGCAAGCGGCTGGCGCGGCATGGTGGCGCTTACCGGCGGCACCGGCTTCATTGGCCGCCATGCGGTGCGCGCCCTGCTGGCGCAGGGCTGGTGGGTGCGTGTGCTGGCGCGCGATGAAAATCGCCTGCGCCGCGCCCTTCAGACGGTGGGCGTGGACATGGACGGCTGTTGCGTGAAACTCGACTTCGTTGAAGGCGATGTGCGCAACGGCGAGGCACTGCGGCAACTGCTGGACGGGGCAGATGTGGTGGTGCACCTGGCCGGGCTGGTGAAGGCGGCACGGCAGGAGGACTTCCTGCAGGTGAACACGCGCGCCAGCGAACACCTGGCCTGGCTGGCGGCGCGCGCCGGCGTGCCGCGCTTCGTGCATGTTTCCTCGCTGGCCGCGCGCGAGCCGCACCTTTCCACCTATGCCCGCTCCAAGCGCTTGAGCGAGCAGGCGGTGCTGGCGGAGCTGGGCAGCCGTGCCGTGGTGGTGCGCCCGCCTGCCGTCTATGGCCCCGGTGATGAAGCCACCTTCGGCCTCATTGCCCAGCTTTCGCGCCGCATCGGCCTGGTGCCGGGCCGGGCCGATCAACGCTTCTCCCTGCTGCATGTGCATGATCTGGCAACCGCCCTGGCCACCGTTGCCGAGGCCGATCAGGCCGCCATTGGCGGGCTTGCGCTGGAGCTGGACGACGGCCGTGAAGGTGGCTACGACTGGCGCACGCTGGCGGCGGAAACCTCCCGCCTGTTCGGCAGGCGGCAACACCTGCTCCTGCTGCCGCGCCCCGTGCTGGCCACGGCGGCAAGCATTGCCGACGGCGTGGCGGCGCTCACCGGCCGCGCCTTCATGCTGTCGCGCCAGAAGGTGAACGAGCTGTATCATGCAGACTGGGTGGCCCGCTCCCCCAGGGTGCAGGAGCGCACGGGCTGGACACCGGCAGTGCAATTTGCTGAAGGTTTCGCCAGCACGCTTGCATGGTGGCAGCGGCAGGGACGCCTCTCCGGCAGGCGGCTGCCTGATGTCGGCAAGGCCATGCCGGAGAAACATGCATGACGCCACCCCGCCGCATGGCAGGCATGCACAGGCAGCGGCGGCACCACGAGAGAGGGACCGATGAGCACGGACAATGACAACCGGCAGGTGGAGACCACCATCATGGAGCTGCTGGCCCCCTACAACAAGCAGGGCGTGGCGCTTGCTCCTGACACCGACATTGCCGCCGATCTCAACATCGATTCGGCCGATGTGCTGAATTTCGTCATGGAGGTGGAGGACGCCTTCGACATTGACATTCCCGTCAATGACCTGTCCGATGTGCGCACGGTTGCCGACCTGGTGGCGCTGGTGCAATCCCGCATCGGCAGCGCCTGAGGCAGCCGTTCTGGTGCCTGTGCCTTCCTGTCGGCGCCAACACCCGAAACGGCACTTTCAGGCCACGCCCATTTCGCCAGCAGCAATCCGGCAACACCCGGCCCGAAAAGCCGGCACCATCCATCAACGATGCACGGGAGAACAAGCAGACCATGCCCGACCTGCTGAAGAAATACCACAAGCTGAAACAGCGGCACGATGCGCTGGTGCAGCTGGGCACCGATGCCGTGCAGCTCGTCAACGAACAGCTGCTCTCCCCCACCCGCGCCATCATCAACGGGCGCGAAACCGTGCTGGCCGGCACCAACAACTACCTGGGCCTCACCTTCGAACCGGAATGCATCGAGGCTGGCCGCAAGGCGCTGGAGGAATACGGCACCGGCACCACCGGCTCGCGCATCGCCAACGGCACCTACGCGCTGCACGTGGCGCTGGAACAGGCGCTGGCCGAGTTCATGGGGCGGCAGCACTGCATGGTGTTCTCCACGGGCTTTCAGGCCAACCTGGGCATGATCGCCGGGCTGGCGGGGCCGAAAGACACCATTTTCATCGACATGGATTCCCATGCCTCCATCTTCGATGGCTGCCGGCTTTCCGGCGCAACGGTGGTGCTGTTCCGCCACAACGACGTGGAGCACCTGCGCCGCCGCCTGAAGAGGCATGATGCCGGCGAGGGCGGGCGGCTGGTGATTGTCGAGGGGCTGTATTCCATGCTCGGCGACACCGCGCCCTTGCGGGAGATTGCGGCGCTGAAGCAGGAGTTCGACTTCCAGCTGCTGGTGGACGAGGCCCATTCCTTCGGCGTGCTGGGCAAACATGGCCGCGGCCTGGCCGAGCAGGAGGACGTGGAACAGGCGGTGGATTTCGTCGTCGGCACCTTTTCCAAGTCACTGGGCGGCATAGGCGGCTACGCGGTGAGCGATCACCCGGACTTCGACGTGCTGCGCTATGCTTCCCGCCCCTACATGTTCACCGCCGCACCCTCACCTGCCAGCATGGCCACCACGCTGTGCATCCTGCGCCAGATTGCCCGTCGCCCGCAGTTGCGCAAGAAACTGTGGGACAACGCCGCACTGCTGCACAACGGGCTGAAGGAGCGCGGCTTCGAGCTGGGGCATGAGGCCGTCTCGCCCGTGGTGGCGGTAATCTGCCCCACGCAGGAATACGCGGTGGCCATGTGGAACGCGCTGCTGCAACACGGCGTGTATGTGAACCTGGCGCTGCCGCCGGGCACCCCGAAGAAACTCGCCCTGCTGCGCTGCTCCGTTTCCGCCGCCCACACGGCGGAAGAGATCGAGACCGTGCTGCAGGCCTTCGTCAAGGCCCGCGACGCCGTTGCCACCATGCAGGTGTGAAGCACCACCACGCGTGAACAAGCATGCCTTCAAGCGGTTCATGACCACCGGTGGAGCAGCTCCCGCGGCCACTTCCGGCCCCAGCCGCAACTTCTCAGCGCACCAGCGCATCACCGGCCCGGGCCAGGATTTCCTCCGCCGCATCCTCGCCCAGCCGGGCCGCATCAGCAAGCGCACCGCGGCGTTCAACCTGCCAGCGCTGGCTGCCATCCAGTGTCAGCGCCTCGCAGCGCAGCCACACCGAATCCCCGTCCACCACCGCATGCGCTGCCAGCGGCGTGCGGCAGGAGCCCTCCAGCCGGATGAGAAAACCGCGCTCCGCCGCCACCTGCACGGCGGTCCCGGCATCGTTCAGCGGCTCCAGCAACGCCCGCGTGTCGGAATCATCAGCCCGCGTCTCGATGCCGATGGCCCCTTGCGCTACCGCCGGCAGCATCTCCTCCACCGGCACCGCCTGCGTGATGTGCCGCTCAAGCCCCAGCCGCCGCAGCCCCGCGCAGGCCAGGAACGTGGCATCGGCCACGCCCTCCTCGAGCTTGCGCAGCCGCGTATCCACGTTGCCGCGAAACGGCACGATCTGCACATCCGGCCGCACCGCCAGCAGCTGTGCCGCGCGGCGCACCGAGGAAGTGCCCACCCTGGCACCCTCGGGCAACGTGGCAATGCCTTGGGCCTTCGGCGAGAGGAAGGCATCCCGCGCATCTTCCCGCGGCAGATGACAGACGATCTCCAGCCCCGCCGGCAGCTGTGCCGGCACATCCTTCATCGAGTGCACTGCCATGTCGATGCGCCCGTCCAGCAGCGCTTCCTCGATCTCCTTGGTGAACAGTCCCTTGCCGCCGATCTCCGCCAGCGGCCGGTCGCGCACCATGTCTCCGGTGGTCTTGATGATGATAATCTCCACCGCCTCTTCGGGCAGCTCGTGGGCGGCGCACAGCCGCGCCTTCGTTTCATGCGCCTGCGCCAGCGCCAGTTGCGAACCGCGGGTGCCGATGCGAATGCTGCGCATGTATCCTTCTCCATCGCGCCGGGCATGCACGCGCCGGACATGAACACGAAAGGCATGGAAACGCCGCTGCGGCAGGGATAAAAGGGAGACATGAACAAGGCAAGCGAAAACACCCGCCCAACGCCACCGCTGACGGTGCTGGGCATAGAGACCTCCTGCGACGAGACCGCCGCGGCGGTGGTGCGCCTGCATGCCGATGCCACTGCCAGCGTGCTGTCCAACCTCGTCTATTCGCAGGTGCGCGAACATGCAGCCTTTGGTGGCGTGGTGCCGGAGATAGCCGCCCGTGCCCACGTCAGCCGGCTGGACAGGCTGATGCAACAGGCGCTGCAGGAAGCCGGCATTGGCTGGCGCGATCTCGACGCCGTGGCCGCCACCGCCGGCCCGGGCCTCATCGGCGGGCTGCTGGTGGGACTGATGAGCGCCAAGGCGGTGGCGCTGGCCCATCGTCTGCCATTGCTGGCGGTGAACCACCTGCAGGCCCATGCACTGAGTCCCATGCTCAGCAGCGGCGAGGGCAACGCGCAGGTGCGCCCGCCCTATCTGCTGCTGCTGGTTTCCGGCGGCCATACCCAGCTCATCAGCGTGGAGGACATCAACCGTTTCCGCCGCCTCGGCACCACCATCGACGATGCCCTCGGCGAGGCCTTCGACAAGGTGGCAAAGATGCTGGGGCTGGGCTATCCCGGCGGCCCGCAGGTGGAGCGGCTGGCGGCAAAGGGCGATGCCACGCGCTTTGCCTTCCCGCGCCCCATGCGCGGCAGGGACGAATGCCATTTCTCCTTCTCCGGCCTGAAGACGGCAGTGCGCACCGCCATTCTCGATCTGGGCGGCAGCGCCAGCCTGAGCCAGCAGGACAAGGCCGACATCTGCGCCTCCTTCCAGCAGGCGGTGGCGGAAACGCTGGCCGACCGGGTGCGCTGTGGCTGCCGCCGGTTTCGGCAGATGCACCCTGCACTCGCCACCACCGCCAGCACGGCCGACAAGGCCGATGCCATCGCTGCCGAACCCGTCGATGAGGCCGGCAGCAGCGGCAAGGCACAGGCCCCGTGGCTGGTGCTGGCCGGCGGCGTGGCGGCCAACCGGGCGTTGCGCGCGGCCCTTCAGGCCGTGGCGGCGGAAGAAGGTTTCCGGCTGGCTGCACCACCGCCCGAGCTGTGCACCGACAACGCGGCCATGGTAGCGCATGCAGGTGCATGGATGCTGCTGCGCGGCGAAACCGCTCCCCTGAACGTGCCCGCCCGCGCCCGCTGGCCGCTGGATGAAACCGCCACGCCAGCCCCCTTCGCCGGTGTGAAGGCATGATCAGCCTCCACGCTGCAATGCCGCACGATACGGTGGCACCTCACCACGCGACACGGCAAGACCGGAGAAGCAGTGCATGAGCAATGACAGGCGAAAATCACGACGCCATGCAGGCAAGGGCGCTGCCATCGAGCTGCAATACGTGATGGACGAGGCAACCTTTCTCGACGCCAATCATGCCCTGTGGCAATGGGGGCGGCGGCAGAAGCGCATCCGCGTGCGCAGCTGGATACTGCTGGCCGCGCTGCCCATCACCGCCTTTCTGGCGCTGCGCTGGGACATGTGGTTCACCTTCCTTGCCGTCATCGCCCTGGCGCTGCTGCACTTCGTGTTCGACTGGCCACTGTCGCGGGCCTTTGCCCGCCGCACCTTCGCCCGCCTGCCCATTGCCAACAGGCCGATGCACTGGCGCATCGGCAAGGACGGCCTGCAGGTGCGCATCGGCGAGGGCGAGGAGGCCGAGGAAGCAACCCTGCCGTGGAAGTCGCTCGTTGCCGTCTCGGAGCATGATGCCGGCTTCATCCTGCACCAGCCGCACAACGTGCACCACTGGCTGCCCCGGGCAGCCTTCGGCGGCGAGGCGCAACTGCAACGCTTCCGCCAGCTGTTGACAGCGCAGCTGCCGGACACGGCAGCCATGCACCGCTTCACGCGCGCTCAGAACTGATCCTTCAGCGCCCGCAACGCGCCGAACACCCGCCAGTTCTCCACCCCCTTCATGTTCACCTTCTCGCGAATCTCCGGTGATTCCGGGCGCAGGAAGGGGTTGGTGCGCTTCTCCAGCCCAATGGAGACCGGAATGGTGGGCTTGCGCTGGCGCAACAGTTCGCGCACCTCTTCCACGCGCTTCTGCAGCGCCTCGTTGCCCGGCTCCACGGTGAGGGCGAATTCGCCATTGTTCAGCGTGTATTCATGCCCGCAATACATCAGCGTGTCTTCGGGCAGGTGGCGCAGCATGTCCAGCGAATGCCACATCATCTCCGCATCGCCCTCGAACATCCGTCCACAGCCCAGCGAGAACAGCGTATCCCCCGTGAACACCACCTTGGCGTTGCACAGGTAATAGGCCACGTGCCCCAGCGTATGACCGGGCACGGCAATGACATCGATGACCTCGCCCCCGAAGCTGATCTTGTCGCCATCCTTCACGCCCTGGTCGAGGCCGGGAATCTGCCCGCGATTTTTCTCCGGGCCGATGACGGTGGCACCGTATTTCTCCTTCAGCGCCTCGTTGGCATCCACATGGTCGTGATGATGATGGGTGTTGAGGATATGGGTGAGCTTCCAGCCCTCCTGCCTCAGTGTCTCGTCAATGGGGCCGAACTCCGGCGTGTCCACCACCGCCGTCGCACCACTTTCCGGATCATGCATCAGCACCGCATAATTGTCGGTGCGGCAACGCACCAGCCGGAAATCGAATTTCGACTGCGGCTCGATGGTGGGATCGCAAGCACCTTTCATGCCTCAAGCCTCCTGCCTGGTGCGGAAATGCTGCCATGAAGTGCACGGCTGCCGGCCCTTGACTGCCTGCATCCACGAGAAGGACTTCCCGGCATGCTTCCGCACAAACGCCTCGCCCCCCGACATTCCGACCCGGCAGCTGATGCGCCATGATGACAGGCGCAACTTTCCTGCATCGCTGGCACCACCTGCCACCTTGTAATATAGGGAGGGCAAAGGGCAGCGAAAACAGCAAAGACCCGCCTCATGGACATCATCGCGCTGCGGCATTTCTACACAAGCCCCATGGGCCGGCAGGTGCAGCGGCTGGTGGCCGCGCGGCTGCGGGCCGTGCCGTCTCCGCCGCCCGATGCCCGCGTGCTGGGCCTGGGCTTCGCCACCCCCTGGCTTGACCTCTATCACGGACAGCAACGCAGCATTTTCGCCTTCATGCCGGCGCATCAGGGCGCGGCGCGCTGGCCGGCAGACGCCCCTGCTGCCACCGTGCTGGTGGATGAAGGTGCCCTGCCCCTGCCCGATGGCTGCATCGACCTGGCGCTGGTCGTCCATGCCCTGGAGCTGACCCCGGCACGCCGCCAGATGCTGGCAGAGCTGTGGCGGGTGCTGGCACCTTCCGGGCACGTGGTGTTCATCGTGCCCAACCGCACGGGGCTGTGGGCACGGGCCGAGCGCACGCCCTTCGGCCACGGCCGCCCCTTCTCCCGCCGCCAGCTGCAGCAACTGCTGACCGATGCCCATTTCACTCTGCAGCAAACCGCTCATCTGCTGTTCATGCCGCCGTGGCGGCTGCGGCTGTTGCGCGGTTCCGCCACCACCTGGGAGCGTGCCGGCAGGCTGCTGTTTCCCGGCCTGTCCGGCCTGCTGCTGGCAGAAGCCGTGAAGCAGGTGCCGGCCCTGCGAAAGGAGCGCAAGCCGGCCCTGCTGGTGCCCGGCTGGCAGCCGCTGCCCACCCCGCTGGCCCCGGCCCCGCGCAACAGTGCTTGACGCACCGACACAAGCAGCGCACAACCCCTTGCGGGTTCATTCATCCAGCAGGGCAGCAGCCATGAGTGAAACGCACGACCTTCCCCGCCCGCGCCGCGGCATTCTCGACATAGCCCCCTACGTGCCGGGAGAAAGCGCGGTGCAGGGCGTGAACCGGGTGTTCAAGCTGGCCTCCAACGAATCGCCGCTGGGGCCATCGCCGAAGGCCATCGAGGCCTTTCGCGCCGCCGCCGATGACCTCACGCAATACCCCGACGGCACCGCACATGACCTGCGCGCCGCCATTGCCGAGCGCCACGGGCTGAACCCGCAGCACATCGTTTGCGGCAACGGCTCGGACGAGCTGCTCACGCTGCTGGCGCAGGCCTACCTGGAGCCGGGGGACGAGGCCATCCACACCGAGCACGGCTTTCTCATCTACCCCGTCGCCATCCGCGCCGCCGGTGGCGTGCCGGTGGTGGCGCGCGAGGAAAACCTGACGGCCAGCGTCGATGCCATCATCGAGCAGGTGTCGGAGCGCACGAAGCTGGTGTATCTGGCCAACCCCAACAACCCCACCGGCACCTACCTGCCTTTCGCCGAGCTGCAGCGGCTGCGGCGCGAGCTGCCGACGCGGGTGCTGCTTGTCATCGACGCGGCCTATGCGGAATATGTCGAGCGCGACGACTACGAGGCCGGCATCGCGCTGGTGGCGGAGCATGACAACGTGGTGATGACGCGCACCTTCTCCAAGGCCTATGGCATGGCCGGCCTGCGCATCGGCTGGATGCACGCCCCGGCGCAGGTGGTGGATGTCATCAACCGCATTCGTGGGCCGTTCAACGTCAATGTCGCGGCGCTGGCCGCAGGTGCGGCGGCCATGCGCGACCAGGAGCACCTGAGAAAGGCGGTGGCGCACAACACCCGCTGGCGCGACTGGTTGCACGAGAAACTTGCCGCGCTGGGGCTGGAGGTAACGCCCTCGGTGGCCAACTTCCTGCTCATCCATTTTCCCGATACGCCGGGCAGGTCGGCCATGGAGGCGGATGCCTTCCTCAAGCGGCGCGGGCTGATCCTGAGGCGGGTGGGCGGCTACGGCTTTCCCAACGCCTTGCGCGTGAGCATCGGGCCGGAAGAGGCCAACCGCCTGCTGGTGGAATGCCTGCAAGAGTTTCTTGAACGCTGAAGTGCCCGCTCCGCCTCGCCCTCCGGATGGCGAGGCAGGCAACCGCAAGCCGGAGCAGGCTGCAATCGAAAAGGCATGAAGGGAAGACGGCATGAATATGCCTTCCGCACAGGATGATGAAAGGCCGATGTTCGACAAGGTGGCGCTCATCGGCTTGGGCCTGATCGGCTCCTCGCTGGCGCACGTGATGCGGCGCGAGAACCTGGCAGGGCGCATCAGCGGCGCGGCGCGCAGCGAGGAAACCATCACGCGCGCCCGCGAGCTGGGGCTGGCCGATGAATATCACACCGACCCGGCGGCAGCGGTGCAGGATGCCGACCTCGTGTTCCTCAACGTGCCGGTGGGAGCAATGGGCAAGGTGGCGGAGAAGATCGCCCCGGCACTGAAGCCCGGTGCCATCCTCACCGATGTCGGTTCGGTGAAGGCGGCGGTGATCCGCGATGTCAGCCCGCACGTGCCGGAAGGGGTGCACTTCATCCCCGGCCATCCCATCGCCGGCACCGAGCAGTCGGGGCCGGATGCCGGTTTCGCCGAGCTGTTCGAGAACCGCTGGTGCATCTTCACCCCGTTGCCGGATACCGACGAGGAGGCGCTGCGCAGGCTCACCGCCTTCTGGCAGGCCACCGGTGCCCACGTGGAAACCATGACGCCGGAGCATCATGACCTGGTGCTGGGCATCACCTCCCATCTGCCGCACCTCATTGCCTACAACATCGTGGCCACGGCGGCGGACCTGGAGGAAGTTACCGAATCGGAAGTCATCAAGTATTCTGCCGGCGGCTTTCGCGACTTCACGCGGCTGGCGGCCTCCGACCCGGTGATGTGGCGCGACGTGTTCCTCAACAACCGCGAGGCGGTGCTGGAGCTGCTGGGCCGCTTCATGGAAGACCTTTCAGCCCTGCAGCGCGCCATTCGCTGGGGCGAGGGCGAGAAGCTGCACGAACTGTTCAAGCGCTCCCGCCGCATCCGCCGCGAAATCATCGAGGCCGGGCAGGACACCGCCGCGCCCGGCTTCGGGCGGCGCTGATTTTTCCACAACCGCCCCCGGCGTGCATCATGTCGCATCTTGCCGCGCATGGCTTGCGCGCCTACAGTTGCCGTCCCCGGCAGGGGTGTGAAACATCAAGAGAAGCGAGGGGCAGTAGAGCATGCGGCTCACCATCGAGCGGGAAGCGTTTCTCAACGCGCTTTCTCACGTGCAGAGCGTGGTGGAACGGCGCAACACCATTCCCATCCTGGCCAATGTGCTGCTGCAGGCCCGGGATGATGGCCTGCGGCTGACCGCCACCGACCTGGAGCTGGAAGTGGTGGAGGACACTGTGGCGCAGACGGAGCAGCCCGGTGCCACCACGGTGCCGGCCCACCTGCTGCATGACATCGTGCGCAAGCTGCCCGAGGGCAGCCAGCTGAAGCTGGACGAGCCGGAACCGGGCCGCGTGGTCATCACCTCCGGGCGCTCGCGCTTCATGCTCTCCTCGCTGCCAGCGGAGGACTTTCCGGAGCTGGCGGCGGTGGAGCCCACCAATACCTTCAGCATCAGCCCCGAAGACCTGCGCTTCCTCATCGACCGCACGCGCTTTGCCATCTCCACCGAGGAAACGCGCTATTACCTGAACGGCATTCACTTCCACACCACCGAAACCGACACCGACGTGCTGCTGCGCGCCGTGGCCACCGACGGCCACCGGCTGGCCCGCGCCGAGCTGCCTGCCCCTGGCGGTGCGGAGGGCATGCCCGGCATCATCGTGCCGCGCAAGGCGGTGCAGGAGCTGCTGCGCCTGCTGGATGCTGCCGATGGCGACATTGCCGTGGCGCTGTCGGAGAACACCATTCGCTTCGCCATCGATGGCGTGGTGCTCACTTCCAAGCTCATCGATGGCCGTTTCCCCGATTACGAGCGGGTCATCCCCACCAGCAACGACAAGCGGCTGGAGGTGGACACCAGGCTGTTCGCCCAGGCGGTGGATCGCGTCTCCATCGTCTCTGCCGACAAGGGGCGGGCGGTGAAGTTCGTCATCTCGCCCGCATCGCTGCTGCTCAGCGTAACCAACCCCGATGCCGGCTCGGCCGAGGAAGAGCTGGCCGCCAGCTTCAACGGCGGCGAGATGGAAATCGGCTTCAACGCCCGCTACCTGCTGGACATCATCGGCCAGTTCGGCGGCGATACCGCGGTGTTCGAGCTGGCGGATTCCGGTTCTCCCACCATCATCCGTGATTCGGACGAGGCGCGCGTGCTGTATGTGCTCATGCCCATGCGGGTGTGAGCTGCAGCTGCCGGGCCACACCCCGGGGCGGCAGGACACCTTGTTTTCCCTGAAGAAAAACTTCGGGGCTGTCCTGTGGCCTGTTGACGTTCATTGATGGGATTCCCTTTGGATATCCAGGCCGTGTCCGCCCATGCCTTGGATGCGGTATTGTTCGGGTCAAGCAGCCCCTCACGCAGCCGCGCCGTCATGGGCGGCAGCATCCGTTACCTTCATCTTCCGAATGAGGCATGACGCCGGTTGATGCTGATTGCCCAACGCCCGCAGGCAATACCCGTGATTCCACAGGGCTGATTGTTCACGTTCGACTGCCGAAGCCCGTGGTCCTGCGCAGGTTTTCTGCAGCTTCGCGGGGTGCCTGTCAGGCAGCGGTTGCCTGCTTGCGCAGTCGCTCGATTTCTTCCTTCAGGTGCAGCTTCTCCAGCTTCAGCTTGCGTATCTCCAGATCATCCACGCTGGGATGGGCCATCAGCTCGGAAATCTCGTCTTCGAGGCGCTGATGCCGGTTTTCCAGTTCGCGGATGTGGGCTTCCAGAGACATGTGCACCATCCTCCCGTCTTGGTGGTTTTCCTTTCAATCTGCACGTGGTTGCGGGTGCCGGACCTCCGTGGGGCCTCGACGCGGATGAATGCCGGCCTCCCGGTGTTGCAGGCTGGCTCATGCGCCACGGTTGCCGGATGTTGCCTCCCGCCGTTCCGCATGCCAAATAAGTGTGCCACAAGATGGAGTTGTTGTCGATAGCAGCCTTGCGTTCAGAGCATGGTTTTCCGTGCGTTGACAGCGCTGCCCCGCACCCCCATCTGAAGCAGCAGCATTGGCCGGCTGCCTGCATGCGCGCAAAGGGGCGGGCGGACATGAACGGTTACGGAGGAAGGCTGCATGGAATTCAAGGATTACTACGAGATTCTCGGGGTTTCGCGCGACGCCAGCGCGGATGAGATAAAACGCGCCTTCCGCAAGCTGGCGCGCAAGTATCATCCGGACATCAACAAGGATCCGGGGGCCGAGGCGAAGTTCAAGGAAATCAACGAGGCCTACGAGGTGCTCTCCGATGCGGAGAAGCGCAAGGCCTATGATCAGCTCGGTGCCAACTGGCGGGCCGGGCAGGAGTTTCGCCCGCCGCCGGGCTGGGAGGAGCAGTTCGGCTTTGGTGCCGGTGCCGGAACGGCGGGTGCCGGCAAGCGGGCCGGTGGCTTCGAGTTTCATTTCACCGGTGGTGATGCCGGGGGCTTCTCCGATTTCTTCGAGGCGCTGTTCGGCGGCATGGGGCGGCGCGCTGGTGCTGCCGGCGGGGCTGGCGAGGCCGGTGGGTTTCGCGGCTTTCACTTTCATGCCGGCGATGGTGCGTCTGGCGGCCTGAAGGGAGAAGACGTGCATGCGCGCATCGAGATCGACCTTGCCGATGCCTATACGGGGGCCGAGCGCACCATTTCCCTGCAGGTGCCGGAGCGCCAGCCGGATGGCCGCGTGGTGATGCGCAACCGCACGCTGACGGTGCGCATTCCGAAAGGTGTGCGGGAAGGACAGCATATTCGGCTGAAAGGACAGGGGCGGCCCGGCATGGGCGGTGCGCCGGCGGGGGACCTTTACCTGGAAGTGGCATTCAGGCCTGACCGGCGCTTTCGCGTGGAAGGGCGCGATGTGTTCATCGACCTGCCGGTGGCCCCCTGGGAAGCGGCACTGGGTGCGAAGGTGAAGGTGCCGACTCCGGCGGGTGCGGTGGAGATGAAGATTCCCGCCGGCTCGCAATGCGGACGCAAGCTGCGGCTGAAGGGCAAGGGCATTCCCGGCAGGCAGCCGGGAGACCTGTATGCCACGCTGAAGGTGGTGTTGCCGCCGGCTGACAACCCCAAGGCAAGAGAGCTTTACGAACAGATGCAGCGGGAGCTGGCATTCGACCCGCGGGCAGAACTGGGAGCATGAGGGCGATGAACAGGCGTGTGATCACCCCCCTGGCTGGTGAACTGCTGGAGGAACGCCCCGCCTGCTCGCTGTTCGAGCTGGCGGAGATGACCGGCGTGCCGGCGGATACACTGGTGGAATACGTGGAAGTGGGGTTGATAGAACCCGTGAGTGGCCACGGCGTGCGGGAATGGCGCTTTTCCGGCTCGGCGGTGGCGCGGTTGCAGCGTGCGGCGCGCTTGCGGCAGGACTTCCTGCTGGAGCCGCAGGCGCTGGCGCTCATCATCGACCTGCTGGAAGAGATGGACACGCTGCGGGCAAGGCTGCGGCGATTGCAGGGCGAGTGGTGATGACGTTATCATGGCTGCAAAGGGAGCCTTTTGCAGCAACATGATATGGCATGATCAGGTATGACCTCATATGCGCCGAAGGCCATGCCTTTGATGCATGGTTCTCGGATTCCGCCAGTTATGACCGGCAGGTGGATGCCGGGCTGGTGGAATGCCCGGTGTGTGGCAGCGTGGACGTGCGCAAACAGTTGATGACACCGGCAGTGGCCACCGGCAGGCGGAGCGCTCCGTTGCCCGATGCGCATGATGCATCTGCCAGCATGGCCTCGCAGGCTGGTGCTGTTGCACAAGGTGGACATGCTGCATCGCCACCGCTGGCAGACGCCGCTGCGGCGCATGGCACCCCTGATGCCGGGGGTGATGTGGCGGCGCAACTGCGGGCGCTGGCGCGGGCCGTGCATGAGCATGTGCGTCGCCATGCCGATTACGTGGGACGGGATTTTGCCGAAGAGGCGCGTCGGCGGGCGGCGATGGAGGAAGTGCGGCCGGCATGGGGCGAGGCAACGCGCGAGGAGGTGGAGGAGCTGCTGGAAGACGGCATTGCCGTGCTGCCCCTGCCGCCTTCGCCTGACGAGAAGAACTGAGCGGCCGGCAGGCGAGCTCATCGGGGGTTCTCAATTCCTCATTTCTCAATGGCTTGTCGATTTCCTTCGCTGGTGTTGGCGGGGGATGTGCCTATAATGCGCGCATGACGAATCGCTTGTTCTTTGCGGGGGATGCATGGCTGAAGATCCGTTGCATACGCCATTGAGACGGCACAGCTGGCGCGAGAGGTTGCGGTTGCGTGGCAAGCCTTCCGTGGTGGCATTTGCCCTGGTGCTGCTGGGACTTGCCGGGCTGTTTGCATGGGCGTGGATGCAGCCTGCCCCTGCGCCGCAGCCGGTGGTGGCCGAGCGGCCGTTGCCGCCGCGCCCGGCCGAGCCGGTGGCTCCAGCACGCGAGGAAGCTGACGATACGGTGCCGGAAGTGGCAGATGATATGCCGGGGGCGGCAACCGGGCGGCATGATGGCGATTCGGGCAGGCCGAAGGTGGCGACCCGCACGGCTGGTGGCGCAAGGATTCTCGATGTCTCGAAGCTGCCGGAAGAGGAAGGGGGGGCATCGGCGGGCGGTAGCGGCAGTGGCGGGCAGGTGGTTATCGAGATGGCAAGCGACCTGCAGCCTTTGCCGAAGGCACCGATGCGGGGGCTGGTGGAGAAATCCGCCCATGGTCCGCTGCCGAAGGTCGGCCGCAACGGGCGCAAGCCGTGGCAGGCATATGCAAGGCCGGTGCCGCGCGCGGTGCTGTTTTCCTCCCGGCCCAAGCTGGCGGTGCTGGTGGTGGACCTGGGGCTGAAGGCGGGGCTGACGGATGTGGCTCTGCGGCGGCTGCCGGGGGAGGTGAGCATGGCCTTTGCGCCGCGCGGCAAGGGGCTGCGGCGGCTGGGAGCGCAGGCGCGGCGGCTCGGGCACGAGTTCTTCCTGCAGGTGCCGATGGAGCCGTGGGGGTATCCTGCCGTCAATCCCGGGCCGCTGACATTGCGCAGTGATGATGTTGCGGGCAATCGCGAGCGCCTGCTGCGGCTGCTGGGCAAGGCGGTGGGGTATGTGGGCGTGGTGAGCTATGCGGGGCAGAAATTCCTGCAGCAGGGCGAGGCGCTGGTGCCGGTGATGCACGTGCTGAAGCGGCGCGGGTTGCTGGTGGTGGATGACGGAACCGCGGCGCAGAGCATGATGCCGGAGCTGGGGCTGGTGGTGGGAGTGCCGGTATTGCGGGCGGATGTGCGGGTGCCGCCAGGGTTGAAGCCGGCGCAGGCGCGAGCACTGATGGAACAGGCGCTGGAGCAGGCGCGCGAGGGCGGGCGGGCATTGCTTGTCGTTTCCGCCGATGCCGTCAACCTGGAGCAGTTGCGCCAGTGGCTGGGCGGGCTGGCCATGCGTGATACGGTGGCGCTGGTGCCGGTTTCCGCCTTGGCGCGGCTGCCTGCCGGGGCGGGGCGCTGAGGTGTGTTTCGCGTGTCATGGGCGACGGATGTGGGATGATGGATTGTTCAGCATCATGTGCGCTGGTGATGGTGCAGGCTGGCAGGGATGGGGGCTGTGATGACTGGTGTTTCGGGAGCTGAGGCGCTGCCGTATCGGCCCTGCGTGGGGGTGGTGTTGTTCAAGTCCGAGGGGCCGGATGCGGGGCGGGTGTTCATGGGGCGGCGCATCGGCTTGCCGGTGTCGTTCGACGAGCGCGGCATGTGGCAGATGCCGCAGGGGGGTATCGATGAGGGCGAAGACCCCTTGAGTGCAGCCCAGCGCGAGCTGGCGGAAGAGATCGGCGTTGATGCGGCGCAGGTGGAGGTGCTGGGCGAAACGCCGGAGTGGCTGACCTATGACCTGCCGCAAGAGTTGCTGGGCAAGGTGTGGGGCGGGAAGTATCGCGGGCAGAAGCAGAAGTGGTTTGCCTTCCGTCATCTCGGCAGTGATCGCGATATTGATCTGAACGTGCCCGGACACCGCCCGGAGTTCGACCTGTGGCGCTGGGAAGCGCTGGAGAACACGCCGGAGCTGGTGGTGCCGTTCAAGCGCCATATCTACGAGGCACTGGTGGATACCTTTGGTGGTCTGGCACGGCAGCTACGCCGTCGAATCTGAAGACAGGCATTCCAGCCTGCGGTGCAGGCTGGAATGCCTGTCTTCGGGAAAAACAATGCCCAGGCGGAAACATTGCCACGCAGCCGCAGCACCCGCCTGCCGGTAGCGTTTTCTCACAGCCAGGGGAAGCGCTCGGCATACTGCCGTTCGAAGGCGGCGATCTTCTCTTCCTTCTGCAGGGTGAGGCCGATGTCGTCCAGCCCCTCCATCAGGCAGTGCTTGCGGAAGGGGTCGATGTCGAAATGATAGACGGAATCGTCAGGTGCCTGCACTTCCTGTGCCTCGAGGTCGATAATGAACACCGCCCCCGGCTTCTGCTGCGCCAGCTTCATCAGGTGCTCCACTTCCCCCTCGCTCAGGCGCACCGGCAGCATGCCGTTCTGAAAACAGTTGTTGTAGAAGATGTCGGCGAAGGACGGCGCGATGATGGCCTTGATGCCGAAGTCCTTCAGCGCCCACGGCGCATGCTCGCGAGAGGAACCGCAGCCGAAGTTGTCTCCGGCGATGAGAATGCTGGCCTCGCGGTAGGCCTCCTGGTTCAGCACGAAGTCCGGATTCTCCGAGCCGTCCTCGTTGTAACGCATTTCATGAAAGAGCGCCTTGCCCAGCCCTGAGCGCTTGATGGTCTTCAGGAACTGCTTGGGAATGATCATGTCGGTGTCGATGTTGACGATGGGCAGCGGTGCCGCCACGCCCTCGATGCGCCTGACCTTTTCCATGACCTTCGTGCTCCACGATTGAGTGATCGGCTTGCCGCCGTTCTTGCGGTTTTCCGAGACCCAAGTCAAGCATGGCTTCCATGTGGCGACTGTCCTGCTCTACCCTTTCCCCATGACAACCACGATTCGCATCATCGGCATCGATCCGGGGCTGAACCACACCGGCTGGGGCGTGATCGACAGCACCGGCTCGCGCCTTTCGCATGTGGCCTGCGGCATCATCCACACCGATGCATCCGCGCCACTGGCCGAGCGGCTGCTGGCCATCCACCAGGCCCTGAGCGCCATCATCGCCGAGCATGCGCCGCACGAGGCGGCCATCGAGGAAACCTTCGTCAACCGCGATGCTCGCGCCACGCTGAAGCTGGGGCACGCCCGCGGCGCGGCCATGCTGGCGCTGGCCGGTGGCGGGCTGAGCGTGGCGGAATACGCGCCGAACCGGGTGAAGAAGGCGGTGGTCGGTGCCGGGCATGCCGACAAGAGGCAGATCGAGAGCATGGTGCGCATGCTGCTGCCGCAGGCCCGGCCAGAAGGTGCTGATGCGGCGGATGCGCTGGCCGTGGCCATCTGCCATGCCCATTATCGTGCCGCCATGATGAAAGGACTGGCCTGATGATGCGGGAGGGGCAAGCATGATCGCCAAGCTGCGCGGGCGAATGGATTCACGTGGGGAGGACTGGGTGGTGATCGACGTCGGCGGCGTCGGCTACCTGGTGGAGTGCTCTGCCCGCACGCTAGACCGCCTGCCTGCCCCCGGCGAGGCGGTGGAGGTCTTTACCCGCATGCTGGTGAGCGAAAACGCCATCCGGCTGGTGGGCTTCGCCGAGGAGGCGGAGCGCGACTGGTTCAACGAGCTGTCCGAGGTGCAGGGCGTCGGCTCCAAGGTGGCGCTGGCGCTGCTCTCTGCCCTCTCCCCTGCGGAGCTTTCCACCGCCATCGCTGCCGGTGATGCCGCCATGCTGGCGCGCGCGAAGGGCGTCGGCCCGAAGCTGGCGCGGCGCATCTGCACCGAGCTGAAGGACAAGGCCCTGACCATCGGCACCGGCGCGCTGGAACTGGAAGCGCCGGGGCTGGCCGCCGCCAGCGGCGCGGCGGCAGCAGCGAGCGGCTCGCAGGCGGCAGCGGATGCCGTCTCCGCACTGGTCAACCTCGGCTATACGCAGTCGCAGGCCACCACTGCCGTCGGTGCCGCGATGCAGGATGCAGGCGAGAACGCGGACACGGGAGAGCTGATCCGCCTTGCCCTGAAGCAGCTTTCGCAATGAGCGTTCCCGCTGTTATAAGCGGCGGACGATGGAATGAATGCAAGGAATGGCATGAAGGTTCGAGGCAACCATCCCCGTGTCCACTGATCGCATCATCAGCGGCCAGCGCCGCCCGGAGGACGAGCTGGAGGCGCACATCCGCCCGCAGGTGCTGGACGACTTCATCGGCCAGCGGCGGGTGAAGGCCAACCTCTCCGTCTTCATCGCCGCCGCGCGGGAGCGGCGCGAGGCGCTGGACCACGTGCTGCTGGCAGGCCCGCCGGGGCTGGGCAAGACGACGCTGGCGCAGATCGTGGCGCGCGAGCTGGGGGTGAACTTCCGCGCCACCTCCGGCCCGGTGATTGCCAAGGCAGGCGATCTCGCCGCCCTGCTGACCAATCTCGAAGAGCGCGACGTGCTGTTCATCGACGAGATCCACCGCCTCAACCCGGCGGTGGAGGAAGTGCTCTACCCGGCGATGGAGGATTTCCAGCTTGACCTGATCATCGGCGAAGGCCCGGCGGCGCGCTCCGTGCGCATTGATCTGGCGAAGTTCACCCTCATCGGTGCCACCACCCGCACCGGCCTGCTCACCACGCCGCTGCGCGACCGCTTCGGCATCCCGCTGCGCCTGCAATACTATGACGAGGAGGAGCTGCTGGAGATCGTGCACCGCAACGCCCGCATCCTTGGCCTTGCTCTTGCCGATGACGGTGCGCGCGAGATCGCCCGCCGCTCCCGCGGCACGCCGCGCATCGCCGGAAGGCTGCTCAGGCGCGTGCGCGACTTTGCTGCCGTGCTGAAGGTGGAAGTGGTGGATGCACGGGTGGCGGACGAGGCACTCACGGCCATGGAGGTGGACGGGCTGGGGCTGGATGCGATGGACAGGCGCTATCTCTCCTGCATTGCCGAGAACTTCGGCGGCGGGCCGGTGGGGATCGAGACCATTGCCGCCTCGCTCTCAGAAGCCCGCGACGCGCTGGAGGAGGTCATCGAACCCTATCTCATCCAGCAGGGCTTGGTAGCGCGCACCCCGCGCGGACGGGTGCTGACGCCGAAGGCCTTCCGCCACCTTGGCCTGATGGTGCCGCAGAAGCTGGCTGGCCAGCCAGACCTGTTCGGCGAGGCCACGGACGATGCCGGAGCGGACGACGGAGAGGGGGCATGAGCGCCAAGGCCGCATCATCCCGCAACACGGCGCAATGGCCGGACCTCGCCGGTCGGCTGCTGGACGATGGCCGCCGCCACGTGCTGCCCGTGCGGGTGTATTACGAGGACACCGACGCCGGTGGCGTGGTCTATCACGCCAGCTACCTGCGCTTCTGCGAACGCGCGCGCTCCGACTGGCTGCGCCTGCTGGGCGTGCATCACGGCGAATTGTCTGGCGATGACGGGCGGGCGCTGTATTTCGTGGTGCGGCGCATGCAGTGCGACTTCCTGCGCCCGGCGCGGCTGGACGACGTGCTGGAGGTGCGCTCGCACATCCTGCGGGCAACGCCGGTGCGGCTGGAAGCGTGGCAGGAGGTGCACCTGGCGCAGCCCGGCGCGCACTGGCAGGAACAATTGCCGCAAACCGGCCCGATTTTCTCCGCATCGGTAACCGTGGCGGTGATCGATGATTCGGGCCGTCCGGCGCGGCTGCCGCAATGGGCGCGGGAAGAGATGCGGCGGCTGGCGGCTGATGAACAGGGGGCAAAGTAGGGACATGGAAGTGGAAGTGGCACAGCAGATGGGCCAGCACGGCTTCACCATGTGGGACATGTTCCTGCAGGCCACGCTGGTGGTGAAGCTGGTGATGATCGGGCTGGTGGTTGCCTCCATCGTCTGCTGGGCGGTGGTGTTCGAGAAGTTCGCCACCGTGCGGCGCATGCGCCGCGCCATCGATTCCTTCGACAAGCTGTTCTGGTCCGGCCGCACGCTGCCGGAAATCCAGGCGCTGGCCCAGCAGCAGGGGCGCGTGGGCAGTGCCGCGCTGTTCCTCGCCGCCATGGAGGAATGGCAGCGCTCGCAGGCCGCCGGTGCACCGCAGCAGTCCCCGGCCAGCCTGCTGCAACGGCTGGAGAAGATCATGGACGTGGAACTGCAGCGCCAGACACTCAACATGGAACGCCGCCTGCTGGTGCTGGCCACCACCGGCTCCATTGCCCCCTTCATCGGCCTGTTCGGCACCGTGTGGGGCATCATGAACTCGTTTCAGGCCATCGCCATTTCCAAGAACACCAACCTGGCGGTGGTGGCACCCGGCCTGGCGGAGGCGCTGTTTGCCACCGCACTGGGCCTGCTGGCGGCCATTCCGGCGGTGATCTTCTACAACAAGTTCTCGCATGACATCTCGCGCCTGGCCTCGCGCATGGAGAACTTCATCGAGGAGTTCACCGCCATCCTCTCGCGCCAGCTGGGCGGGTGAGTGCCACGGAGGAATGACCATGGCGGCAGGGTTGCATGGAGCCGATCCCGGCGTGGGCCGCAGGCGCGGGCGGCGGCGGCGTTCGCGCCTGGCACCGATGAGCGAGATCAACGTAACGCCTTTCGTGGACGTGATGCTGGTGCTGCTCATCGTCTTCATGGTGGCCGCGCCCATGCTCACCGTCGGTGTGCCCATCGAGCTGCCGAAGACCAAGGCCAAGCCGCTGCAGGGCGAAAAGGAGCCGGTAACGGTAACGGTGAAGGCCGATGGCCGCGTGTTTCTGATGGATACGGAGGTGGAAGACGTGAACATCCTCTCCGCCAGGGTGAAGGCCATCGCTGGCGAGGGCTACAACGAGCGCATCTATGTGCGCGCCGACAAGAACGTCGATTACGGCAAGGTGATGAAGGTGATGGGCGCGCTCTCCGGTGCCGGCTTCAAGCGCCTCGCCCTGGTAACTGCCAGCGATGACGCCCCGTTGCCCAAGGGCGGCAACGAAGGCAACGCCGGCGATGCCGGCAAGGGCAACCGCCGTTGAGGGGCGTACATTCTCCACCGTCCCCTGTTGACCAACATCATGGCGCATGCTTGCCCTGCCGTGCCTTTTGGCGCAAAAGTCGCGGCTGGTGGGGCAAACCCTTCACGAACGAGGCCTTCTTTCTTGTTGCGCACACCCGCACATCTGTATCGGCTGGCAAGGGCAGGCCGCGTGCTGGCGCGGCACGGCGGGCTGATATCGCCACAGCAGCT
>Ga0256839_1000891_pt1 | contig 37857 bp, 29 predicted proteins | sample 354166metaG_FD_185968 | JGI IMG/M metagenome (GOLD analysis project Ga0256839, IMG submission 185968) | Hydrothermal vent microbial communities from Mid Atlantic Ridge, Atlantic Ocean - 354-166 | ecosystem: Environmental > Aquatic > Marine > Hydrothermal vents | place: Atlantic Ocean: Mid...
CTGCCGTCTCCCGCCCATCCGCCGGAAGGCTGTCATTTCCATACCCGCTGCCCCCATGCCATGGACGCATGCCGCCGCCGCTATCCCGGCAGGACCCGCCTCGATGGCGGCCACTGGGTGCACTGCTATCTGTATGAGTGAGGCGATGAGGGCCTGTGATGCTGTTTCCAGTGTCATTTGTCATTCCGAGCGCAGCGGGGAATCCTGGGCCAGTGACATTAGGATTTCTCCCTGCGGTCGAAATGACAGGTGGCTTGTCATGCCACCCTTTTGCCATTCCGAGCGCAGCGAGGAATCCTGGGCCACCGGCACAGGCTTTCTCCCTGCGGTCGAAATGAACAGGTGGCTTGTCATGCCACCCTTTTGTCATTCCGAGCGCAGCGAGGAATCCTGGGTCAGTGACACAGGATTTCTCCCTTCGGTCGAAATGACAGAAGGCAGTCGAAATGACAGAAGGCGGTCGAAATGACAGAGAACGGGCGAGCTGACAGCGGGCGCAACGGGGCGGCTGCTGGACGATGGAGAACTGTCCTGCCTGCTCTTCACCCCGCCACGCCTGCGGGTTATTCCAGCAGTTCGCTGTAGGGAATGACCTCGATGGTTTCGCCCGGCGCGACGGTACGGCCCGCGGGGACCACGGCCAGGCAGTCGGCCCAGGCCACCGCGGAGAACTGGGCGGAGCCCTGCCGGGGATGCAGCACGGCCCGCAGGCCGTCTTCGGGATGCCGTTCCAGGCGCGCGCGCAGGTATTCGCTGCGGCCGATGGGGTTGCGGCGGGAGAAGCCCGCCTCGGCAGGAAAGCGCCGGGGGAGCCAGCGGGCGGCCCCCTGCATCTTGAGCAGGAAGGGGCGGGCGAAGAGACAGGCGGTGATGAACAGTGAGACGGGGTTGCCCGGCAGGCCCAGCACCGGCGTCTCGCCGATGAATCCGAAGGCCAGGGGTTTGCCCGGCTTGATGGCGATGCGCCACAATTCCAGGCGCCCCAGGGTGGTGATGGCCTTCTTGATGTGATCCTCTTCGCCTACCGAGGCGCCGCCGCTGGTGAGAATGACATCGGCATCTTCCGCCGCGCCCAGCAGGGCCTCCAGGGTGGTCTCGTAATCGTCCGGGATGATGCCCAGGTCCAGGATCTCGCAGCCCAGTCCGTGCAGCAGGCCGTGCAGGGTGTGGCGGTTGGAATTGTAGACCTGGCCCGGTGCCAGGGGCCGGCCCGGCGGGACCAGCTCGCTGCCCGTGAACACGGTGGCCACCCGCAGCCGCCGGAACACTTCCAGGCCCACGCTGCCGACGGCGGCCGCCAGTCCCAGGTGCTGGGGACCCAGGCGGATGCCCGCCGGCAGCACCGTCTCCCCGCAGGCCAGATCCTCGCCCCGGCGCCGGACATGCTGGCCGGGGCGGACAGGCGTCCGGATGAAGACGCGCCGTAGGGCTTGACCCTCCTCCTCTTGCAGCGTGCACTGTTCCTGGGGAACGACGGCATCGGCGCCGGGCGGCAGGGGCGCGCCGGTGAAGATGCGCGCAACGTTGCCTGGCTGCAAGGGGCGGGGTGACGTGCCGGCCGTGATGCGCTGGGAGACGGGTAACGTGGCGCCGCCCGGCGGTATCCGTGCGCTGGCGACTGCATAGCCGTCCATGGCGCTGTTATCGAAGGGCGGCAGATCCATGACGGCCACCAGCGGCGTGGCGAGCAGGCGTCCCAGGGCCTGGTCCAGGCCCACGGTCTCTGTCGCGCTCACCGGCACGGCCGCAGCCAGCAGGCAGTCCAGCGCCTGGGATTCCGCCACGAGACCACGCTTGCCCTCTTTCCCAGACATGGAGAGGATCATAGCGCAGGAAAACGCGAGTGAACACCCGTATGTACAAAGTTACATGATCCTCGCACGAGGAGCCATCCAACTTTTTATGAACGACCTCTAAAGCTTTTTCGATGATATGCCGACCAAGAGAACAGTAAGGAGGAGACATTGCTTCCTTGCGCCGGTACTGACCTTTACTCCGTCACTGCCGTTGTCTCGCATCCCTTTTTGATGCCCGTAGTTTCCGATCAGATCGACTGATCCCTTTTTTACGATCATTCATCCATCAGGCTGAGCAGAGCAGGTGGCCGTTGTCCCTGGTGTGCCACTGCGTTGTCGTCTGTTCATAGCTTGATATGTTTGACGCGCGCGGTTCAGTGGGAAGCAATGAGATATTTGATCGTGTGATTCTTCCCGTGTATTTCCAGGCAGTCCTGTCGTGTAGATATTCGATGCAATGACAAGGTCTGGTGATGATTGGATATGCATATTTTTCCGGGAGGATAGGCAGAGATGAAAACTTTGATCAAACCAGCCAAGATCTTCATGGCGCAACTGCGTTATTTGCACAAATTTTTGCTGATCCTTTTCATGTTTCTCATTCCCCTGGGAATCATGGGAACGATGTTGCTGAAAGAAGCCGGCGATGAAATCCGTCTGATCGGAGAGAAGTACGAAGGGGTCGCCTATCTCCGCGAGATCCGCCCGCTTCTGGAACACATTTCGAAATACAGCGGCATGATCATTGCAAAACGTAATGGCAGCGATATTTTCGAAGCGCGGATCGACAGCGTGATTCGCGTTATCGATGAGGCATTCCGCAGTATCTCCGACATGAATGAAGCGTGGGATACTCCTCAGACGAAGCAGAAATTCAAGGATGTTTTGAGTGAATGGCGTTCGCTAAAGACCCAGATCGATAATTTGTCGGCGACAGAGTTATTTGCCAGATTCAACCGTCTCATCGAGCATGTCACAGAGTTTGTGAGGCAGGTCGGAGATGATGCCGGTCTCGTTCTGGGGCTGGACATCGGTTCATATTACCTATCGGACATTCTGATCAAGCACCTGCCTTTGTTGACGGGTGCCATGGGCCAGATCCGCGGGCTGGGCGCGGGCATTGCATCCAGTGGGTTTCGGGATGATGAAACAGCCATCTATCTCGTGACGCTCATGGATCAGGTGAAGCAGGCGGGCAAGGCCATCCACCATGGACTTGACATGATTGAACGGGAAATGCCATCGGTTCAAGAGTCGTTCCGCGGCGCAGACGAGAAGGCTGTCGCTTTGACTAAGCGTTTTTTCGACGTGGTTTCCCGGGAACTGACCGATACAGATGAAATCACTATCGACGTGGATGAGTTCTTTGCCATTGCGACGGAATCGATCGATGCATCGCTCAGCCTTTACGATGCCATATTGCCCATACTGGAAAATGACCTGCTGGAAAAACGGGCAGCAGCGAAGGATGCGTTGATCCTGACGGCGGTCGTTTCCGGATTGGTGTTGTTCGTCCTGGCGTATCTTTTCGCGGGATTTTATTTCTCGGTCAACGATAATGTCTCTGCCATCAATGGCGCATTGTCTCGTTTGGCGGAAGGCGACATGAGGGTGCGGGTCCAATCCATCGGGCGTGATGAGCTGGGGCAGGTGGCCGAAGGAGTCAACAATCTGGCTCAGGGTTTTTCCTCTCTTGCAGGCAGTATCGCATCATCGGCCCAGCAGGTGGCCGCATCCTCTGAAGAGCTGACGAACATTATGGAACAGAGCAGCCAGAGCATCCGGGAACAGCAGGCCCAGACGGAAGAAGTGGCGACCGCCATGAATGAAATGACAGCCACAGTGCAGGAGGTTGGCGGTAACATTCTCAATACGGCCAATGCCGCCGAGGAGGCCAACAGGGAAACCGGCGAGGGTCGCCAACTGGTGGATGAAACCGTCGAAGCGATCAAAAACCTGTCCGATCGCATCGAGCATGCTGCCGCTGTGATTCAGTCAGTAGAGCAGGACAGCATGAATATCGGCACGGTTCTGGATGTGATTCGTGGTGTTGCCGAACAGACCAATCTTCTGGCCTTGAATGCGGCAATAGAAGCCGCCAGGGCAGGGGAGCAGGGCCGGGGATTTGCCGTGGTCGCCGATGAAGTCAGAACTCTGGCCGGCCGTACTCAGCAGTCCACGGAAGAGATTCACGAGATTATTGAGAAACTGCAGGCAGGGTCCCGCAATGCGGTTGCGGTGATGGAGTCAAGCCGGGAGGAGACACACATGGTGGTGGATAAGGCCGGCAAGGCAGGCGAAGCACTGGCATCAATTGCGCATGCCGTGAACCAGATCAAGGATATGAGCCATCACATCGCAAGCGCAGCGGAACAACAGAGCGCGGTTGCGGAAGAGATCAATCGGAATGTCGTAAATATCTCCGACATGGCCAATGAAACCTCGCAAGGGGCGCAACAAACCGCCCAGGCCAGTGAGGATCTGGCCAGGCTGGCCAGCGAACTCCAGGCCTCGGTGGAACGGTTCAGGATCTGATATAACGGGTGGCAGAGACAGCAACCACGTCTCCGAGATTGTGGGGCGATGATGCCTTGCCTGCGCCCGTGTGCCATCCAATTGAGAGAAACGGGAATGTGAGATAGAATCCAGAAAGCCGAGCGACATGTACATGGAACGCGCCTGGAAAGCGATGGAGCACGCCCAGCATTTCTCTCGCTCGATTTTCATGCCGCATAACATCAGCCCTGACCGTGCGGCGGTTGAATCGGCCTGGCCCTATCCCCGCCTCCCAAAATATCTCATGAGTCGTACCTTCTGGCGCCGAACCCGTCAGTTCGGTAGCCTGGATGAAGCGCTGCAAGAGCGCAATCCGGGAAACCAGATGGCAAAACCCCCGCACCCGGATTGCGATCCACTCCATCCGGGGTACACATTTTGATATGGACAATTATGAGACCCTTAAAATTGCTGACTGACGGCCATCATGTATGGGTGCAGGCCCCATGGACCGGAATCCAGGGAGAAGCGCAGTCCGGCATGGCATTCGGAGGACAGATGACAGAGGTCAGAGGAGATGGTCGCCATGAAAAGAGGGCGGCGAGTGAGACAGCTTCCGTCCATGCCAGAGGAGGTGCCTGATCGATGAAAGATCTCAAGTCCTTGCTGGACGCCATCTGCACGGAGATGCACATCGACGAGGAGGATATCCGCCTGCGCAAGATGCATCTCGGGCTGACCGCCGAAGAGGAGGCCCGGCTGCGCGATGTCCACGACCGCCTGGAGGATTTCCGGGGGCGTTTTCTGGATGAGCTGTACGACGGTTTCATGCGCTTTCCGCCCACCGCCGCCCTGCTGGGCGATGAGGCGCAGATGCGCAGGTTGAAGCAGAGCCAGGGCCGCTATTTCGACTCCCTTACCGGCGGAAACTATGGTTGGGATTACATACGCAACCGGCTCCTGGTGGGTGCCGTCCATCACCACGTGGGCCTGGATACCAAGTGGTACCTGGGGGCCTACAGCAAATATGTCATCGCGCTGCTGCATTACCTCGGCGAGATTTTCGATCCGGCGACGCCGCAATACCGTGATGTCATGGCGGCCCTGATCAAGATCATCTTCCTGGACATGGGGCTGGCCATGGATGCCTATCTCCATGCCGGCAGGATGAACGAGGCCGCGCTCAGGGCCTATTCCGAGTCCCTGGTGGCCAACACCCCCTGCGGGATGCTGGTGCTTGCGCAGGATCTGCGGGTGATCTCGGCCAATCCCGCCGCCCGGCGCCTGTTGCAGCTCTACGAGGACGTGGAGGGACTGGCCCTGGACAGTTTCTTCCCCGTGGACGAGGTCCGCCAGCTCTCCCAGGCGGCCTGGCAGGATGGCCATGCCAGTTGCAACATCTTTCTGCCCTTCGCCGGTGGCGAGACCCGCAACCTCCTGGTGTCTTTCGCCCGCCTGTCTCCCATAGAAGACGGCAGGGGAGAACCCCTCAATGAGGCTGCACTGCTCATGACCATCGAGGATTTCACCCAGTTGTGGCGGGCCAGCAGCGAGATGGCGCGCATGAGCAATTACGACGATCTCACCGGCCTGCCCAACCGGCGCCTGTTCCAGGAACTGGCGCAGCACGCCATCGGCAGGGCCCGGCAGCGATCGGGCAGGCTGGCGATTCTCTTTCTGGACCTGAACCGCTTCAAGGACATCAATGACACCCTGGGACATGCCGCCGGCGACGCCCTGCTGCAGACCGTGGCCCTGCGTCTCAAGGGCGTGCTGCGGCGCAACGACGTCGTCTCCCATTTCGGTGGTGACCGCTTCACCATCCTCCTGCAGGGCCTCTATGACAGGCAGGACTGCATCCAGGCCATCCACAAGATCCAGCATGTCTTTGCCAGCCCCTACGTCGTTGCCGACCGTGAACTCTTCCTCTCTGCCAATATCGGGGTCAGTTTCTTTCCCCATGACGGCGAGGATCCCCAGTCCCTGTTGAAATACGCCGATGCCGCGCTGCACCGATCCAAGGAGCAGGGGACGGGAGCCTACTGTTTTTTCCGCAGCGGCATGGACAACAATGCCCGGCAGGCCCTGAGCCTGACCACCGAATTGCGCCAGGCCCTGGAGCAGCACCAGTTCTGCCTCCATTACCAGCCCATCATCGATCTCGATGCCGGCCGCATCGCCAGTGTCGAGGCCCTGCTGCGCTGGCGCAGGCCGGACGGGGAACTGGTGCCACCCCTGCAGTTTCTGCCCCACCTGGAAGAAAGCGGACTGATCAAGGAGGTCGGCGACTGGGTGTTGCTGGAGGCGTGCACCCTGGCCGGCGGGGCGGGGCATGAGGCGTCCCATCCCCTCGCGGTGTCGGTCAACGTCAGCAGCGTTCAGCTCAACGATCCCGAATTCAGTCAGCGGGTCTTCCATATCCTGGCCCGGACCGGACTCGATCCCGGGAGGCTGGAGCTGGAGCTGACCGAGAGCATGCTCATCGAGCGCACCGGCGTGACGGCGGACAATATCAATTGTCTCGCGGAGATGGGGGTGCGCCTGGCCATCGACGATTTCGGTATCGGCTATTCCTCCCTCGCCTATCTCAAGCGTTTTCCCCTCCATACCCTGAAGATCGACCGTTCCTTCATCCAGGACATCTGCGAGGATGGCCAGGGCGCGGCGGTGGCGCGTACCATCGTCTCCCTGGGGCGGGCCCTGTCCTTGCGGGTGGTGGCCGAGGGGGTGGAGACCCCCGCCCAGTTACAGTTGCTCAAGCGCTGGGGCTGCAGCGCCGTGCAGGGCTATCTCCTCTGTCGACCCGTCGGGCACCGGGCGCTGGAGCCCCTGCTGGGCCGGGACTGGCTTGCGGTCTGCGCGACGCTGCCCGGTGGCGGTCCGGCCACCGGCTCCTTTTCTGGAGTCACTGATCCTGAGGAGAGTCGTCGCTGAGGCGTCGCGGGCGGCGTTTGTCAGTCTTGATCCGCTTGAGGGTCGCGGTCCTTTCCATCTGGTAGATGCGGTTGGTCAGCTCATTGCGCCGGTCCGTGGCCTGCACCAGTTCCTCGGCCACCTCGGCCAGTTTGCGCCGCTCCGAGCGGGCAAAGGCACGCAGGGTCTCGAAGGCCTCGATCTGGCTGACGTGGAACCGCTCCATGTAGATCCCGATGGCGACGCTGATGTGGCGGTTGACGGTCTGGGCGCGCAGCAGGCGTTCCCGGCTGTCATGCAGCTCGGTGAGTTCGTCGCGGATGTCCAGGGCGGATTCGATGGCGGGTATGATCTTGGTGGTGTCCAGGGGCCTGACAAGGCAGCCCAGCGCACCTTTCCTGGTTGCTTGCTCCACCACTGCCTGATCCTCTTGGGCGGTAAAGAAGAGGCTGTAGACGCCAGACTCCTGGCGCAGGCGGGCCACCAGCTCTATGCCCGTGGCATCGGGCAGGCACAGGTTCACCAGGGCAAGGTCCGGGACGGTTTCTTTTGCTATCGCCAATGCCTCTTCGATGCTGGATGTCTCCAGCACGTGGTACCCGGCATGGCGCAACCCTGTGCCCAGCGTATCCAGTACGGAGCGGTCTTCATCGATGAGTAGTATTTTGGCCATATATAAAATGTTGTCTGAAAAACATTTTTTACAGAAAATCGGGCTTGTTTAAGGGCCACCAAGTGGCAATGGTATGCAGGGAAGAGGGCTGTAGAGCCAGCGAAGCAGCCGGGCGGGGTTTAGGGGCCGGCACGATGTTGTATTTTAATGTAAAGGGATGTTCCAGGTAATAGTGCTTCTCATTCCTGCCAGATTAAGGCAATCGTAGTAAAACAGCTGGTAAAGCGGCCTTCAGAGTGATCCGGGCGTTCTGGATCAAGGGGCGGCCTGCAGGGAATGCCCGCCCAGCTACCCGCAGAAGGCTGCTTTACTATCGATCATCTTGGTAAATACCATATGAAATATATATATATTATGAAGAGTTTTTCAAGGAGTGGGGCTGGTAGCATTGCTCCCGAACGTGGGTGGAGAGTGCGGCTTTCAACAAACCTTCGTGTTCCGGGGGGCTGAAGCTTATTAACCCGGCAACAATATATGTCATGTTCAGCCGCCGCGTGCGGACACGCAGCAAGGCGGCGGAGCGCCGCTGTAGTCATTCTACAGCAAGCTTCGCCAACACCGTCTGCATGCGCGCACGCGGCGGCCTGCCATATGAATTTCAACAAGTCAGGCGTTTCAGGCAGGCGCCGGCTCGGTGTTGCGGCACTTGGCAAGGGCCGGGCCATTCCCTGCGTGCCGCGCCTTGATCCAGCACCTGCCTGAAACGCTGAACACGATATATATTGTTGCCGGGTTAATAACTCCCCTGTCCCTCCCTCTGGCGGCCCTGAGTCCGCGAGTCCCCGTTCTCGGCCAGGCCCGCTCTCAACTCAATGGCGAAAGAGGGGATTGCCCATGCCCAGGAAACGTCCGATGAAATTCTTGCGATAGCGGCTGAGGTCGATGCCGTAGCTGCCCTCCGGCAGGCACGCGGCAATGGTGAGTTTGCGCCCCTTTTTGTCCTTTTCGGTTTTCTGCAGGTCGATTTCCCGCGGACGCCGGAGCGGCTGCTTGTGGCGGTCGAGGAGCAGCAATACGCGGGGCCGCAGGCGCCGGTCGGCGTTCTGTTCGGTGATGACACCCACCTCGCCGGTGCTCAGTTCGATGAGGGAACCGGTGGGGTAGATGCCGATGGCCTGAATGAATTCGTCCACGACTTCGGCCTGGAAATCACGATCACGCAGCTCGTGGAGCTTGATCATGGCCTCGGCGGGGGAAAGGGCCAGCGCTTCGTGCCGGGGACAGGTGAGGGCGTCATAGAAATCCACGATGCCGGCGATCCTGCCCAGGAGAGGGATCTGGTTGCCCTTCAGGCCGCGGGGATAACCGCTGCCGTTGTGGCGCTCGTGATGGTTGGCCACCACTTCGACGACTTCCGGATGGATGTCGGGGATCTCGCGCAGGATCGCCACGCCGTAATTGACATGCTTCTTCATGATTTCGAACTCCTCTTCTTTCAGCCGTCCGTGCTTTTGCAGGATGTGGTCGGGGAGGCGCGTCTTGCCCACTTCGGAGAGCAGCATGCCGAGGGCGAGATTCTCCAGGCGGTCGCGCGCCAGCTCCAGGTGGCGTCCGAAGGTGATGGCCCAGATCGTGGCCCGGATGCTGTGGCTGTAGGTGTACTGGTCCTTGTTGCGGATGCGGGCGATCCAGATGAAGGCATCGGGATTGCGGGCGATGCTCTCCACCATGCGGTCGGTGACCTTTTTTGCCTTTTTGAGGACAATGGGCCTGCCGGTGGCGGCCTTGTCCATGAGCTGGTCCACGGCCCGGGAAATGTCGTCGTGAAGTCTGCCCGCAATGGTGACCTCCTGTTTCAGGGGGCGGGTTTTTTCGTAGACTTCCTCATTGACGGCCAGCCGCACCCGGCGTGGCGAGCTTGCCGGTGCCGGCTGGTTTTCCAGCCGCTGCAGGAGTCGCCGGGAGGGGACCCGGCTCTTGGCGATGTCCACGTAGACATGCTTGCAATACAGGCCCAGTTTCCTGATATCGTCCTCGCTCTGGATGTGGAAACCCTGGATAGGGAAGGGCGTGCCCACCCAGGGCCGGTCCAGGCGGGAGACGAACATGCCCGTGAGGAGGTCCTGGACGGCTATTCTTTCCTGAGTGTATTCAACCACGGCAAACCCTGTGTGTACCCTCTCTGTGCGGCATGGCGGCATGGGGTGGATGGATGCCGCCGGTCGGCGACGCTGGGATTCGACTGCAAAGGCCCGATGCGGATATTCTCGGGCACAGTTCCGGATCATCAATCTGTATATCGGCAGGACGGTTTTTTTCTTTGTTGACCTGATTCATGTTTTTTCCCGTTTTTCATTTGCCCGGTCTTGCTGAGATGCGGGCATGCTGATACCCGCCTATCCATGGGAGCTGCTGGCGCTGGTCTTTCTCATGGCAGCGCTGTATTCCTCGGTGGGGCACGGCGGTGCCTCCGGTTATCTCGCCGCCATGGCGCTGTTCGCCCTGGTGCCGCAGGAGATGAAACCGGCGGCGCTGCTCATGAACGTGTTCGTCGCCACCCTGGTATTGGGACGACTGGCGAGGGTGCGCAGGTTCCCCTGGCGGGTGTTCCTGCCCATCATGACCGCCGCCCTGCCCATGGCCTTTCTGGGGGGCATGATCCAGCTCGAGGCAAGCGGCTACCGTTACCTCGTCGGCGCTGCCCTCCTGGTGGCGGCATGGCATTTCTTTGTGCCGGCCGGGCCGGTTGCGCCCAACGGGCCGGACGGGAGCAAGGTGCGCCGGCCGCAGACCGCCACCGCCGCTGCGGCCGGCGCGTCCCTGGGTCTGCTGGCGGGCCTGACCGGGGTGGGCGGTGGGATCTATCTCAGCCCCCTGCTGGTGCTGCTGGGGTGGTGCAGCCTGCGCGACAGCGCGGCGGTGGCCGCGGCCTTCATCCTGTGCAATTCACTGGCGGGCCTGGCGGGCCACGGCCTGGGTGGTGGCGGCTGGCCGCCGGGTGTGGCATGGCTGGTCGGCGCGGCAGTGGCCGGTGCCCTGCTCGGTTCGGAGTTGCTGGTGCGGCGGGCCGCCGTGCGGCACTTGCGTGCCTTGCTGGGCGTCGTCCTGGTCATTGCCGGCTTGAAGATGATCTGGACGGCGTGAACGTGCAGGGTCAGACGACCCGTTGTCAGCCTCCCGGGACAGCCCTCAGGTCAGCCCCCTGATCACCCCCTGATCACCCCCCCTGATCAGCCCCCGGATTACCCCCCGGTCTGGCGCGTGACGTCCACGTAGAGTGTCAGTTTCTGACCGGGCTGCAGGTACTTGCCCTTGGGCAGGTCGTTCCACATGCGCAGTTCGGAGACCGTGACCTTGAACTTCTGAGAGATGCGTGCCAGGGAGTCGCCCTTGCGCACGGTGTAATGGATGCGGCGGGTCAGCCCCGCGATGCCGGGCGCCGACCCCGGGCGAGGGCCGCCTTTTTTCCAGATGACCAGTTTCTGCCCGGGACGCAGGAGGTCGCGCGTGGCCATGCCGTTCCAGCGGGCAAGCTGACGCATGCCCACCCGGTACTTGCGCGCCAGGTCCCACCAGGTATCGCCCTTGCGCACGGTGTGCACGATGCGCTGATCCCCCTGGCGGCGGTTCTGGATGGCGCGGCGGCGTTGTTCCTCGCTCAGGCGGTAAGCCGACAGGTCGCGTGTCGCGACGGGGATGAGCATGCTTCGGCCGGCGCGGATCAGATGGCCCTTGATGCCGTTGACCTGCTTGAGAATACCGACCGAGGTGCCATAGCGCCGGGCGAGGTGGCCCAGGGTCTCGCCCTCCCTGATCTTGTGGCGGATCCACTTGATGCGTTTTTCGGCGGGCAGCTCGGCGAGCTTGTGGCGGAAGTCCTCCGCCACTTCCACCGGCAGCAGCAGCCGGTGGGGACCGTCGGGATCCGTGGCCCAGCGGTTGAAGCCGGGATTGTAGCGGTAGATTTCGTCCAGGCTGAGGCCGGCCAGTTCCGCCGCCAGGGCGAGGTCGAGTTGCGAGCCGATGTCCACCGCCACCAGGAAAGGCTCGTCGGGAATGGGGTCAAGGCTCAGTCCGAATTTCTCCGGTGCGGCCACGATCTCGCTCAGTGCCAGCAGCTTGGGGACATACGCCCGGGTTTCCCGGGGCAGGCGCAGGGACCAGAAGTCCGTGCCCCGGCCTCGCCGCCGGTTCTTGCGGACGGCGTTCTTGACGGTGCCCGAGCCTGAATTGTAGGCCGCCAGCGCCAGCAGCCAGTCGCCATCGAAGGTCCTGTGGAGATACTGGAGATAGTCCAGGGCGGCGCGGGTCGAGGCCTGGATGTCACGGCGGCCGTCATACCACCAGTTCTGTTTCAGCCCGTAGTGGCGGGCCGTGCCCGGGATGAACTGCCAGATGCCCGCGGCACGACCGTGGGAATAGGCAAAGGGTTGAAAGGCGCTCTCCACGATGGGGAGCAGGGCGATCTCCATGGGCATGTCCCGTTGCGCCAGCGCCTCGACGATGAGGTGGAGATAGGGGCGGGCCCGCTCCATCGTGCGTTTCATGTACTCGGGATGGCTGGCATACCACTTGCGCTCTGCGGCGACGCGGGGATGGCGGGGCACCTCGATGGCGAAGCCTGCGCGGATGCGGTCCCACAGATCAGCCGGGGGATTGGCCGGTTGGCTGGCAGCGGATGCTTTGACCGCTGCCTTCGCCTGCGGCGTGGCGGCGGCCCGATCGCTTGCCTGCCGTGTTCCCGGTTTCGTTTCCGGCTTCGTTTCCGGTTTCGTTTGAGCCGGGCCGGCGGGAAGCTCCCCGTGCGGAGCGGCCGGCGCAGCGAGCCCCGGCGCGGTGACCGCCAGCACTTCACTGGCGGCCTGGGCAGGCAGGGTCATGGGGTAGGGGTAGACGATGTGGAAGTGCCCCCCCCAGAGGCGGGCGACCCGTTGTCCGTGCGGCGCCGTGCCTGGAGCGCTGTCGAAGGTTTCTCCCGCGCGCTCTTCGGGGGCGGCCCTTGCGCTCTCTCTTGCGGCAACTTCCGTGTCCCCTGTATCAGAATCGAGGGTATCAGAATCGAGGGCATCAGAATTGGGGGTATCGGTGTTCAGGGTGGCGGTTTTCAGAAGGCCCTGAGGCACGCTGCAGCCACCCAGAAATCCCGCCAGGATTGCGGCGAGGCACAGGCCGGCAAAAAAGCTTTTTTCAGGCGAATGGCTGGTCATGGGGGAGGGGAACATCCATGCTTGTTGGTGATAGATCGGCCATTATAGCGACATTCTTTAATAATAATCTACATTAATATATAAATATAACTTATTGTTTATAAATGTCTTTCCAGTATCTTATGACGGCAAAGACCTGGTCGGGCGAGTTGAGCCTGCGACGGCAGAAACGTTCTGCGGCCGCGCGCACCGCGGGCTCGTGACAGCGCAGGAAGGGATTGGTCTGCTTTTCGAGGTCCAGCCGCGAGGGGACGGTGGCCTTGCCTTCCCGGCGCATGGCTTCGGTTTCTTCGAGGCGTCGGGCGAGGGCGTCGTTGTCAGGTTCGACCTGGCGCGCGAAGCGCAGGTTGGCGAGTGTGTATTCGTGAGCGCAACAGATGCGGGTGTCATCGGGGAGGGCGCGCAACTTCTCCAGCGAGCGGTACATCTGCTCGGGGGTGCCTTCGAAGAGCCGGCCACAGCCGCCGGCGAAGAGGGTGTCACCGCAGAAGACGACCCCCTGGCCCACGTAGCTGAGATGATCCCGGGTATGGCCCGGCGTGGCGAGGACCCGGAGTCCGAACTCGTCCAGCCGGTCGCCTTCGGTGAGGGTGCGTCCACCCTGGCCTGTCCAGCGATCGACCGTGCCCGGGGGACCGAAAACGGGGACGGGAAACCGGGCCCGCAGTGCTTCGACCCCATCGACGTGATCATGGTGATGGTGGGTGATGAGAATCGCCGCGGGTTCCCATTGCTGCTCTGTCAGCCTGTCCAGTACCGGCGCCGCGGTGCCGGGATCCACCACGATGACCCGGCGCTCATCACCTTCTCCGCAGGGAGCGAGCCAGATGTAATTGTCTTTGAAGGCCGGGACCGGAATGGGCTGCATGATGGGTTGCGAAATCCGCTGAGTGATGAAATAGGGTATCCTAATCCGCAAATCCGTAAAAGCAGAGACCATGGCCAAGAAGGATTATCAAAGACTCTGTGCCGACCGGCGACTGTTGCAGCAATGGTATGCTGCGGGTCTGGGGCAGTGGCTGCTGGAGATCGAGCGCCGGCAGCTCGATGAGATTCTGCCCAATCTGTTCGGTTATCACCTGATCCAGGTGGGGCATCCCGTGCAAGAAGATCTTCTGGGAAGCAGCCGCATCGGCCATCGGGTGGTGGTGGATACGGATGGATCGGGTGAGCCGGAGGCACCGCCTGCCGCGGATACCCCTGAGGCGCCTTGTCATGACGGGGTCGTTGCCGGCGTGGGGCTGCGCGGGCGTCCCGATGCCCTGCCATTGCAACGGGATGCCGTGGACGTGGTGGTCCTGCCCCATACCCTGGAGTTCGAGGCCCGGCCCCACGAGGTGCTGCGGGAAGTGGAGCGGGTGCTGGTGGCGGAGGGCCACGTGGTGATACTGGGCTTCAATCCCTGGAGCCCGTGGGGACTGTGGCGCATCCTGCGTCGCCGCCGCGGCCGGCCGCCGTGGTATGGCACCTTCCGCAGCGTGTTGCGTCTCAAGGACTGGCTGGCCCTGCTGGGCTTCGATCCGGTGATGTGCCGCATGTATTTTTTCCGCCCCCCCTTGCGTCATGCCGGGATCATGCGCCGTCTTGGTTTCCTGGAACGCTGGGGGGAACGCTGGGGGGAACGCTGGTGGCCCTTCCTGGGCGGCGCCTATGTCCTGGTGGCCAGGAAGCGGGTCATCTCGCTGACCCCCGTCAAGCCGCGCTGGCGGCCGCGCCGCCTGGTGCACGTGAACCTCGCGCGGCGTCTCACCCACCGCAGGCAGCCGGGTTCATGACCCCGCGTGCCGGAAGGGGCGCCAGAGATGTTCCCAGGGATGTTCCCAGGGATATTCCCAGCCCCGCTGAAAAGAAGGCTGGAAAAAAGATCGTGGAGATCTATACCGATGGCGCCTGCCGCGGCAATCCCGGTCCCGGGGGCTGGGGCGCCTTGTTGCGCTATGGCGGACACGAGAAGGAACTCTATGGCGCCGAGGCGCAGACCACCAACAATCGCATGGAACTCATGGCCGCCATCCAGGCCCTGGAATCCCTGAAGCGTCCCTGCCGGGTACGCCTGACCACGGATTCCGAGTATGTGAAGAAGGGGATCATGGACTGGCTGGCCAACTGGAAGCGCCGCGGCTGGAAGACGGCAGCGAGGAAGCCGGTCAAGAATGCCGAGCTGTGGCGGCGCCTGGACGAGGCGGCCTCGCGTCATGATGTGGAGTGGCACTGGGTCCGCGGACACTCGGGACACCCCGGGAACGAGCGGGCAGATGCGCTCGCCAACCGGGCCATCGATGAACTGCTGGCCGGCAAGACGGGAGAAGGATAGCGGACGCCCGTGAGGCGCTATACCTTTTTCCGGGGATCTTGTATCTTTTCTCCATGCGCCAGATCGTCCTTGATACCGAAACCACCGGCCTGGAACCCGAGCAGGGGCACCGCATCATCGAAATCGGTTGTGTGGAGATCCTCAACCGCCGGGTGACCGGCCGGCACTATCACCAGTATCTCCAGCCGGACCGCGAGATCGACGAGGCCGCCAGGGAAGTCCACGGCATCACCGATGAATTCCTGGCCGACAAGCCCCGTTTCGAGGACATCGTCGCCGAGTTTCTCGCTTTCGTCCAGGGTGCGGAGCTGATCATCCACAATGCCCCTTTCGACGTGGGCTTCATCAACAGCGAGCTGCGCCGTGCCGGCGCCCGGTGGGGGCGTATCGAGGATCACTGTGCGGTGACGGACACCCTGGCCCTGGCGCGTTCACTGCATCCGGGGCAGAAAAACAGTCTGGACGCCCTGTGCAAGCGATACGAGATCGACAATTCCCAGCGGACCCTGCACGGCGCCCTCCTGGACGCGGAGATCCTCGCCGACCTCTATCTGGCCATGACCGGCGGTCAGGGCAGCCTTCTGTTTGGTGGCGAGCAGGCGGGGGACGGGCAGGCCGCCCGGTCCATCCGGCGGCTTTCACCGGACCGGCCGCCCTTGCGCGTGATCATGGCGGACGATACCGAACTTCGCTGCCACGAGGCGCGACTGGCCGCCATTGCCCGGGCCAGCGGCGGGGCCTGTCTGTGGCGCCGGGAGGCGGGTTGAGAGCATTCATGGAAGAAACGAACGGGCCATGATCGGCACCATCCGGGAATTTTTCCAGCAGCGCATCCGTGCCGAGGTGGAATCGGACGAGCGGGTCGATCACGGTCTGCGGCTGGCGACCGCCGCGCTGCTCATCGAAATGAGCCGTGCCGATTTCCATGTCAGCGAGGCGGAAGAGGCGGCCCTGTCCGACATGCTGCAGCGGCATTTCGCCCTGACCGAGGCGGAGACGCGCGAACTCCTGACACTGGCCGCCGAGGAGGTGAAGGCATCGGCCTCCCTCTATCAATTCACGGACCTCATCGACCGGCATTTCTCGCTGGAACAGAAGAGACAGGTCCTGGAACTGCTGTGGCGGCTGGCCTTTGCCGACGGCCACAAGGACAAGTACGAGGAGTATCTGGTGCGCAAGGTGGCCGACCTCATTCATCTCTCTCACCGGGATTTCATCCAGACCCGCCTCAAGGTGGAGGCGGAGGAAGATCCGGGCCGGTGTGCTACATGATGTCGCTGTTGATCAGCATGTGGATCCAGATGCTCACGCCGTAGCCCAGGGCAATGGCCCACGACCACTTCAGGTGGGAAAAGAAGGTGTAGATCCCCCGGGCCTGTCCCATCAGTGCGACGCCGGCCGCGGAACCGATGGAGAGCAGGGAGCCGCCCACGCCCGCCGTCAGCGTGACCAGCAGCCACTGCCCCAGTGACATGTCGGGGTTCATGGTGAGTACCGCGAACATCACAGGGATGTTGTCCACGATGGCCGAGAGCACGCCCACCAGGATATTGGCCTCGGTGACGCCGAGCTGGACATACATGGCATGGGAGACCAGGGCCAGGTAACCGATGGTGCCCAGCCCGCCCACGCACAGGATCACGCCATAGAAAAACATCAGCGTGTCCCATTCGGCCCTTTCCATGCTCTTGAAGATATCGAAGGTCTCTCCTTCGTGTTCCACGGCCTGCAGGGAGGCGTTTTCCGGGCCGTGGATCTCCTTCTGGCGCAGGCTGTTGCGCTTGAGATGATAACCGTACAGCTTGAGGATGCTGAGTCCCGTCATCATGCCGATCACCGGCGGGAGATGAAAGAAATTGTGGAAGCTGACCGTGATGGCGATGGTGGCCAGGAACAGGCCGACCACCACGTAACCACCCTCCTTGACCCGTACCGCTTCCTGCAGCGCTTCGGGCCGCTGGCGGGTGACCGCAAGGGCCATGAGGGCGGCGGGCACCAGCCAGTTGACCAGGGAGGGGATGAACAGGTCGAAGAATTCGCTGAACTGCACCATGCCCTTCTGCCAGACCATGAGGGTGGTGATGTCGCCGAAGGGACTGAAGGCGCCGCCGGCATTCGCCGCGACGACGATGTTGATGCAGCCCACGGTGATGAAGGCCCGGTTGCCGGCGCCTACTGCAATCACCACCGCGGCCATGATGAGGGCGGTAGTGAGATTGTCCGCCACGGGCGAGATGAAAAAGGCCAGCAACCCCGTGATCCAGAAAATGGTACGCAGGGAATAGCCGGAGGAGACCAGCCAGGCCCGCAGTGCCAGGAAGATGTTGCGCTCGCTCATGGTGTTGATGTAGGTCATGGCGGCCAGCAGGAACAGCATCAGTTCGGCATATTCGAGGAGATGGTGGCGGATCTCGTTGGCCGCGGTGGTGGTGTCCCCCTGCTGGGTGTAGACCATGGCGATGAGCAGCCAGATGAGGCCGGCAGCCAGCATCACCGGCTTGGATTTGCGCAGGTGCAGGAATTCTTCCAGAATGACCACGATATAGGCGAGGACGAAGATCACCAGGGCGGTTATGCCGACCCAGTGGCCGGTGAGATCGATGAGCGTGGCCGTATCGCCGGATGCCGAGCCGGTCACCGCCAGGGCCGGCGCCGGGAGCATGGCCATGAAGAGGCCCAGGCATGAGAAGGCCGGGAAGAGGATCAGGCGCCGGAGCGGCGGGGCGGTGTTCATGGGCCTGCTGTCACGGCTGGGCGGACGGGGTGAAACTTGCCGGCGTCGAGCGGGTCCAACGTGCAGGAGAAGCCCCGCAATGCCAGGGAGGCCGGCCCGGGTCTCGACCGGGGGAAAACACCGGTTTTTGTGGTATGCGCAGTTCGGTAGCCTGGATGAAGCGCTGCAAGAGCGTAATCCAGGAAACCGGACGGCAAAACCCACGCCCCCGGATTACGTTTCACTTCATCCGGGCTACACATTTTTATATGGGCAATTGTGGAACCATTGAATCAATGGCAGACGGTCATCATGTCGCCCGATGAGATGGATGCACGCCTCGCGGCCCGGAATCCAGGAAGAAACGCAATTTGGCTTCGCTCCATCCAGGCTGCACATGTCATGCATTCAGGTTGCTGCCAATGTTAAGATGCCCGGTCAGGACGCCCGACAGGACATCCGGTTCGCAAAAACACGTTATCTTAAAGCAAAAGGAAGGACAGTGAAAACAAAGCTTGCAGGCCTTTTTCTGGCGCTTCTGGTGGCACTTGCGGGGCTGCCGGGGGCTGGCGGTCTGCAGGCCGCGGAACTCCAGGAAGTGAGCAAGGCCGTGGTCAAGCTGTTCGTCACGCGGCAAGGCTGGAACATGCGCCAGCCGTGGAGCAAGAACCCCGCGCGCAGCACCGTCTGTTCCGGTTTTCTCATTGCCGAAGGGGTCTTGACCAATGCCCACTGCGTGACAGACGCGACCTTCATTCAGATGGAGGTCCCCGGCGTGCCGGACAAGGTGGGCGCCTCCGTGACCGCCGTGAGTCACTACGTTGACCTGGCGCTGCTCGAGAGTGACGATCCCACGGTGTTCGACGGCATCAAGCCCATCACCTTCGGCGAGCTGCCCCAGTTGCGGGAGAAGGTGGTGACCATCGGTTATCCCATCGGCGGCCGCCAGGTCTCCTTCACTGCGGGCGTGGTGTCCCGCATCGACATCATGCGCTATGCCCACAGCCGGATCGGCAATCTCATGGTCCAGACCGATGCCGCCATCAATTCCGGCAACTCCGGAGGGCCGGTGTTCTCCGATGAAAGCGGTGCCTGCCTCGGCGTGGCCACCCAGAAGGGGGGTGGCAGCGCCATCGGCTATTTCGTGCCGGCACGGGTGGTGCGCCATTTCCTGAAGGATATCAGCGATGGCAAAGTGGACGGCGTGCCGGCCCTGGGGGTTTTCATCCAGACCCTGGAAAATCCCGCCTTGCGGCGTTACCTGGGCATGCGGCCGGGCCAGAGCGGCGTGCGTGTCAAGAAGGTCGCGCGCTACGGGAGCGCCCATGGCTATCTGCAGCCGGACGATGTCCTGTTGCGCATCGACGGCCACCCCATCTTCAACGACGGCCGGGTGTCGTTCCGGGGTGAGGGCAAGATCGGTCTGCTCTATCACATCACCAGCAAGCAGGTGGCCGAGACGCTGGATCTGGAAATCCTGCGCAAGGGGCGCGTGCACCATGTGACGCTGCCCCTGCGGGGTCACGACTACATGGTCATTCCGCGCCTGCCCCAGCACGGCACCCAGCCGCGCTTCTACGAGATCGGCGGCATACTCTTTCGTGTCGTGGAGCCCCGGGCCATCGGCAAGAATGCCCCCACGGGGATTCGCGCCTACTGGGAGACCATGCGCGGCGAGGAGGGACTGCAGGAGCTGGTGGTCATCGGCACCGTCTTCGAGGACGAGGTGAACAAGGGGTATATCTCGGGCATCACCAACCAGCGGGTGGTGGAGGTCAATGGCAGGGCCATCGGCAGCCTGGATGACCTGGTCCAGGCCTTCGAGGAGAACCGCGAGGATCCTTTCCATGTCATCACGCTGGTCAATCAGCAGACCATCGTGCTGGACCGCGCCGAGGTGGAGAGCGCAGAGCAACGCATCCGCAGGCGCTACAATATCAGACTGTAGCGTTGTCATATTGACAAAAAACCTCGTGAAACACCCGTTTTTTCCCCTGGGGCGTGCGCTATAATTCCGGCAACGACGAACGGGAGGGCAAGCCGGCATGCAGTCTGATGATTCCACGAAAACCTGGGCCTTTGCCTGTCACCTGGATTTTGGCGGCACAGGGGCCGTGCGGGTCGTGAGAAAGGGGCCCGACGGCATCCGGGTGACGGCGATCCCCACCGATGATGCGCAGAAGGAAGCGCATCCTCCCGTTTTTCTCGGCACGACGGCGGACGACCGGGTGATCCTCATGGCGGCCGGGGACAAGTCCATTTCGGTGCGCGAGGCTTATCCTGCCCATGCCGCCGCGCCTTATGCCTACCGCAATGCGCAGACCGGCCATCTCTGGTTTACCATCGACGGCGACAAGGAGACCGGCTGCGATACCCTGAACTGCGGTGACAGCGGTTCCCCGGTGATGGTCGTGAACCCCGGGACCAGCGCCGATGCGCCGGGGGAACTGTTGCGCCTGGTGTGCGTCGGGCGCGGCCATCATGTGCCCACCTTCACGGCGCCCAGCGAGGCCTTTCCCGACATCCCCCGCTGTGCCTTCGTCAGCAACCTGCTGGATGGCACGATTTCGGTGCTGGGGCACGACCCGGACCGGCCCGATACCTACCTGCGGGTCATCGATACCATCAACCTGTGTGAACCGGCGCGCGAGAAAGAGGGCATCGACGGCACGCCCAACAACGCCTTTCCCCATGGCAAGGTCTTCTCCCCCCTCACGGGCAGGCTATACAGCCTCAATAACGGCTATGGCACCATCGCCGTCATCAACCCCGTCAATCGCGAAATCGAGCAGCGCATCGAACTCAAGGTCAGCAGCAACCTGCTGCTCTCGCCAGACGGCCGCTACATCATCGGCAAGGGCGCGGACCGCAAGTCCGATCCGGCGCATGTCATGGGCCGCCTGTCTGTCGTGGATGCCGTGACCGGCAGCGTGGAGACCACCCTCGACCTGCCCGACATCTATCCCAGCACCTACCGTTTCTCACCGGACGGGCGCAGGCTCTATGTCACCACGGCGGCCACCGGCAAGGGCGCACAGCGCGAGAACCTGCGGATCGATCTGCTGCTGGTCTACGATGCGACGGCCCTGCCCGAGCTGCGCCTGTTGCGCGAGGTCCTTGTGGGCGCCGCCGATTGTGGGCGCCGCCCCATAGGTTTCGTGACTTCAAAAGGGGCCGGAGATACCGCGGTCATCGTGCCCAATCCTACTGACGGCACGCTGAGCCTGCTGGATGCAGAGGATCTGCTCATGGAAACGGTGCCCCTTTGCGAGCGGGCGGTGAAGGAATTCAATTTCTCTTTCTGGAATGGCGTCGTCAGCGGGAGCTGAAAAGCGGCGTGAATACAACAACGAAAACAAGACAAGGAAAGGGAGGGCAACATGCGGGAACCACGTGTCAAGGCACGCCGTCACCGGCTCAGCCGTTTCTTTCTCGACAGCGGTTTCTGGTACGTCGAGCTGCGTCAGGGCCGCCTGGGTCCTTTTCATCGCTATGAACAGGCCCTGCAGTCACTGGAACAGTTCAAGCGCCGGGTGCTCCTCGGAAGAACCTGATTGCCTGGGTCCCTGACCTGAATCCCTGACCTGAATCCATGACCTGAATCATGACAGGGACCGCCCGGGTGATGCGAAGCGCGATCCGGGGAAACGCCGCCCCCGGATTCCGCTCACGCTCCATCGGGCTGCGTGTCTGTCGTGTAACCCGATGCAGCCCCGCAGGGCCGGAATCCGGGGAAGCACCTGTCTTCAATAAATTCCCTGTTTGTTGTCCAATTTTACCCCGTGGTGTTTCTCGGCAATTTCCCAATAATGATCAAAGTTGTTCACCGGATGACTGGCAATGTCGGGATCGTGACGCTATAATTACCACATATATATTGTGAGAATGGTGCGTTTCTGATCTTGGCGATCCGCGCGGCAGGGAAAGCGCTGCAGGGGAGGAATCAGACGAAAAACAGGCCGTATCATATTGTTATGGAAGAAGAATATCATCGCAGGCCACGTGTGAACGCGCAGGTGAGGGAATTCCGGGTGCCTCCCTTGCGGGATGGCCTGGTACTCGGCAGGGACGCGTCGGTGGGATGTGTCGCGATCCGCAAGGCCCTGGATCTCCTGACCACCTGCGCGTACACTCACATCGAACCGGACGACGAGGTGGTGGGAGACATCATCGTCCGGGAAAGTTTTCTGAAGCGCCTGCCCCGGGATGCGCTCATCGACTTTGTGCTGCGCGAGATCAAGCCCCTCATGAATCGCGACGAGATCCTGGAAATCGAACTGGACGTGATCGTTGACATCACCGGCCAATAATGGGAATCGCGCCGCTTAGCGCCAGAGACGCGCTGACCGACAAGATTGTCAGGGTGCTCGCCGGTCAACATCCCCGTGACGTCCGGTGTTCCAGCGATACCATCCGGGTGGTCTTTGACGAGGAGGGGCGTTTCCTGGGGCTGGTGGACGTGGCCCGGATCAGCCGCTATCCCGGGCGGATTTTCGCCGATCTTCTGCCCCGCAGGCCCCCCCCGCCGGTAGCCGCCGATGCCCCCCTGCGGGCGCTGGCGGCCCGTTTCCAGGCAGGGGGCGGGCCCCTGGCGGTGCTCGACGAGGCGGGGCGTTTCCTCGGCGTGGTGACTCACACCAGTCTGCTGGATGTTCTGTTGAGCTGGAACGAGGGCGCCCGGAGTCAGGCGGAGAGGCTCCTGGCGCACAACCGCCGCCTCATGCAGCGCCTGTTCTCGGCCCAGGAGGCGGAGCGCCTGCGCCTGGCACGAGAGCTTCATGACGAAATGGGCCAGTATTGCACGGCCATCGTGGCCAATCTGCAGATGATCCTCAACCTCAATGACGGGCGGGATGAGCAGATCCAGGCCCGCTGTCATACCATTCTGGAACTCTGCGACCACGTCCACGGTGCCATCCAGTCCATGTTGCAGCGCTTGCGTCCCGGCCTCCTGGACGAGGTGGGCCTGTGTTATGCTCTCAAGGACCTCGTGGCCAACTGGTCCCGCAGCCATGGCGAGGTGGATTGCCACCTGGTGCTGGAGGGGGATCTGGAGGGTCTGGGGGAGGCCATGAACATCGCTCTCTACCGGATCATCCAGGAGGCCCTGACCAACGTGGCGCGCCATGCCCGGGCAAGGGAGGTTTGCGTGGCCTTGCGGCAGGGCAGCCCGGATGCGATGATCCCCGGCGCGCTCTTCCCCGCTCAGCGCCGTTTCAGCGCAGTGGTCATGCTGGACGTGCGCGATGATGGACAGGGGTTCGTCGATAATTCCACGGAAGATGCCGAAAAGAGAGGACTGGGCCTGACGGGCATCCGGGAACGGGTGCTGAGCCTGGGGGGCGAAGTGGTCATTGAAGGCCGGCCGGGGCAGGGGGTCTCCATCCAGGCCGTATTGCCGGTGACGGCGCGGCAAGAGGAATCCGGAACATGACGTCGCATGCCAGGATCACGATTCTCATCGTGGACGATCACCCGGTCGTCCGGCAGGGCTATCGGCTGCTGCTGGAACAGGGCGGCATGGCAGTGGTGGCGGAGGCCGGCGATGCCCGGGAGGCCTACAGCGCGGCCGTGGAACACAAGCCCCGCGTCATCGTCATGGACATCTCCCTGCCGGACAACAGCGGCCTGGATGCGCTGGGCCGGATCGTTGCCAGGGAGCCCGATTCGCGCGTTCTGGTCTTCAGTATTCACGAGAATCCCGTGCTCATGAACCGGGCGCGGGAACTGGGCGCCAAGGGTTACCTGACCAAGCGCAGCCTGCCCCAGCAGATGGTGGAGGCGGTGCGCCTCATCGCCGATGGGGGCGAGTACTATGACTGTGGCCCTGCCGTGTCGCAGGCATCGGAAGGGAATCCCCTGCAGCGCCTGTCCAACCGCGAGTTCGAGATCTTTCTCCTTCTGGCCAAGGGACTCAGCGTCAACCAGATTGCCGAGATCCTGCATATCAGCCGCAAGACCGTGGGTGTTCACCATACCCGCATCATGAACAAGATCGGGGTGGACAGCCCCGCCCTTCTTGCCCGACTGGCCATCCGCCACGGGCTGATCCAGCCCTGATCTTCGCGACTTTCCACTGAAGCACGGCCTGCAGCCCGGGGCATGCGGGCAGAATCCTGTAAATCGACACGCAAACCCCTGCTAACGCCTTCTGTCATTCCGGGCATCGCGAGGAATCCGGACGGCAGCGGGACAGGATTTCTCCCTGCGGTCGAAATGACACTTGACGTGTCATTCCGAGTGCTGCGAGGCATGAAAACACCCCCTTGTCATTCCGAGCGCAGCGAGGAATCTTGCAGAGCCCCGGCAGATGGTTCTGCAAAAATAGGGAGAATCCTTATAAAGAAATCCCCCACCAGGAACGATAATTACCATGCAAACAAAGTGGGCATAGCGAGGCCATGCCCCGGGAGTATAAGTCAGAGAAGAATAAATGAATGAAATACAAAGAAAATTCCACTTACTAGAGGGGGGGCGGTTGGGGAGAACAGCGCTCACGGCACAGGATGCCATGGTGCAGAACCTGGCGCGGGTCTGGGAGGATCAACATCCCGGCGCCGTGGATCCCGACTCTCAGCACGAACTGTATGCGGTCTTCCAGGTGGAAGACAAACGTTTCCTGGGGCTGGTGACTGCCGCCGAGATCAGCCGTTATCCCCGAAGGATCTTTGCCGACCTGCTCTCGGTGCCGACCCGGACACCGGTGACGGCCCACACGCCCCTGGAACGGCTGGCGGAATTGTTCTGCGAGGACGACAGGGCCTTGCCCGTGGTGGATGACGAGGGCGAGCTGCTGGGCGTGGTCACCGGCAACAGCCTGTTGTGTTGTCTGCTGCGCCATCACCGCGAGAGCCGCAGCAGCCTCGAGCTGCTGGAGAACCGCCTGCACCTCTCCGCCATGGTGTTCGAACACAGCCAGGCGGCCATCATCATCACGGATGCCCGCGAGCGCATCGTGGCGGTCAATCCGGCCTTCACCCTCGTCACCGGCTACCAGCCCCAGGAGGTCATCGGCAAGACCCCGCGGATTCTGTCCTCGGGCGAACAGGATGCGGGATTCTACCGGCGCATGTGGGACAGTATCGCCACGCGGGGAGAGTGGCAGGGCGAGATTCGCAACCGGCGCAAGAACGGGGAACTCTACACCGAGTGGCTCAAGATCAATGCCGTCCATGACGGCGAGGGGTCGGTGACCAATTATATCGCCACCTTTTTCGACATCACCGAGCGCGTGCAGTCTGACGAGCAGATCAGGCGTCTCATCAATTACGATTCCCTCACCGGCCTGCCCAACCGTGGTCTCTCGCGGGAGCTGATCCGGCAGGGCCTGCTGGCGGCCCGCGACAGCGGCAGGATGGTGTCCCTGCTGTTCATGGACCTGGACCATTTCAAGCATATCAACGACTCCCTGGGGCACCAGGCGGGCGATCAACTGCTGCAGGTGGTGGCAAAGCGCATGCGCGCCTGCATTCGTTCCCATTTGCGCGTCTCGGAACAGGATCTCATCGCCCGCCAGGGCGGCGACGAGTTTACCTTGCTGCTGTGCGGCCTGGAGTCCCGGGACGAGGCGGCCATCGTCGCCCGGCGCCTGCTGGACTCTTTCCAGGAACCCATCGCGGTGGCGGGCAGGACCCTCTATCTTTCCCTGAGCATCGGTATCGCCTTGTATCCCCAGGACGCCTCGACCATCGATGAACTCGTCAGTCATGCCGACCTGGCCATGTACGAGGCCAAGCGGCGGGGGCGCAACACTTATTGTTTTTTTCATCGCAACATGGCCCGGCGCAGCAAGGAGATCCTGCTCATGAAGCATGCCCTGCATGGCGCGCTGGAGCGGGAGGAGTTCTTTCTCGAATATCAGCCCCGGGTGTCCGTGAGGGACGAGCGCATCGTGGCCTTCGAGGCCCTCATGCGATGGTGCCATCCGGAGCTGGGGGTGATACCACCCCTGAGATTCATTCCCCTGCTGGAAGAAAGCAGTCTGATGGACGGGGTGGGGGAGTGGCTGCTGCTGGAGGCCTGTCGCCGCTGCCGCGAATGGCAGGCGGCATCGGGGCGGAAGTCGCTGATGGTGGCCGTCAACCTGTCGGCCCGGCAGTTCCGCAATCCGAACATCGTCGCCGAGGTGGAGCGGGCCCTGGAGGAGAGCGGACTTGCGCCGCAATGCCTGGAGATCGAACTGACCGAGTCCGTCGCCATTCAGGAGGTTACGGAGACGGTGAGGATTCTCGATGAACTGGCCGGCCTGGGAGTCCGCTGTGCCCTGGATGATTTCGGAACCGGTTATTCATCCCTCAGCTATCTGCGCGATTTCCGCCTGGCGGCTCTGAAGATAGACAAATCCTTTGTTCACCGCATTCCCCATCAGCAAAGAGACAATGCCGTGGTGCGGGCCATCATTTCCACTGCCCATGCCCTGGGCATGAAGGTGGTGGCGGAGGGGGTGGAAAATGTACAGCAGAGAACCTTCTTGCAGGACGAGGGCTGCGAGGAATACCAGGGCTACCTGTTCAGCAGGCCCGTGGCCGCCGGGCAGGCGCTCGAGTTGTTGCGCAACAATGAACCGGAGGAGTGAGAGACCGTCATGAAAGTCAATCTGCCTGTCACCCAGAACGAGCGGGACTACGATGCCGGACTGGAGATCATCTCCACCACCGATCTCAAGGGCATCATCACCTATGCCAACGAGGCCTTTGTCGAGGTCAGCGGATTTGAGCTCGATGAGCTGCTGAAGAAAAACCACAATATCGTGCGCCATCCCGACATGCCGCCGGCGGCCTTCGCCGATCTCTGGCAGACCCTCAAGGCCGGCCGGCCCTGGATGGGTATCGTCAAGAACCGCTGCAAGAACGGTGACCACTACTGGGTGGATGCCTACGTCACTCCCATCTACGAGCAGGGCCGGATCACCGGCTATCAGTCGGTCCGGGCCAAGCCGCAGCGCGAAGACGTGGCACGTGCCGAACGCCTCTATGCCAGTCTCAATCGCCCCCGGCGATGGCGCCTGCCTGCGGTGGGCGTGTACGGCCGCCTGGGCTGGATCCTGACGGCGCTCTTGCTGGGTACCGGTGGGGCCTTGGGCGTGGCGGGCGAAATGGCAGGGACGACCGTGGCGCTGGTGCTGGGGCCGGCCCTGCTGCTGGGCTGGATGGCGGCGTGGTTCTATACCCGCCCCATGGTCGCTGCGGCCCGTGAAGCGGCGCGGGTCGTGGACAATCCCGTCATGCAGCAGGTCTACGTGGGTCGCCGGGACGAGATCGGCAAGCCGCTGCTTGCCATCCGGATGCTGGAAGCGCGCAACCGCACGGTGTTGAGCCGGATCCAGGACGCCGCCGACAACCTGGCCAGGGTGGCGCAGGAGACGGCCGATACCGTGCGTTCTTCCCAGGCCGGCGTATTGAATCAGCAGCAGGAAACGGAGCAGGTGGCCACCGCCATGAACGAGATGACGGCAAGTTCCAGGGAAGTGGCCAAGAGTACCGCGCACGCCAGTCAGGCTGTCGCCGAGGCCGATGAGGAGATACGGCGGGGAAGGGATGTCATGCAGCAGATCATCTCGGCCAGTGAATCCGCTGCCCGGGAGATCGGCCGCGCTGCCGGGGTGATCGGTACACTGGACCAGCAGAGCAAGGAAATCGGCATGGTGCTCGAGGTCATCAAGAATATTGCCGAGCAGACCAATCTGCTGGCATTGAATGCCGCCATCGAGGCGGCGCGGGCCGGGGAGCAGGGGCGGGGGTTTGCCGTGGTGGCCGAGGAAGTGCGGACCCTGGCGCAGCGGACCCGCGACTCCACGGAGGAGATCGAAAAGATGATCGCCGACCTGCAGGGCGGGGCCGGTCAGGCCGTCACGGTGATGGAGGGCAGTTGTGAGCAGGCACGCCAGAGTCTCGATTGTGCCAGAACGGGCGGGGAAACGCTGGATGGCATCGCCCAGCACGTGGCCCGCATCAATGACATGAATCACCAGGTGGCCAGCGCCGCGGAGGAACAGAGCCTGGTTGCCGAGGAGATCTGCCGCAACCTGACCGAGATCAGCCGCCTGGCCAGGGCGGTGGCGGACGATGCCCGCCAGATTACGGCCGCCAACGAGCGTCAGGCATCCCTGGTTCAGGCGCTCAGGGGGATGGTTCGCCAGTTCACGGCATGATCCCCTTCAGCCAGTCCAGCACCCGGGGGGTGATCTGCGCGGTCTCCGAGTAGGTCTGCAGGGTGACGAGGCGGGGAAATTCCAGGGCCAGTTGCAGGACATTGGAAAGATTCAGGGAGGCAGCCTTCCGTGCCGGGTTGTAGAAACCCAGCAGCGGCTTGCCGGCGGTGAGGAAACGCATGACATTGATGCCGGAACCGAAGCCGGCTTCGTCGAAGCAATAGATGGCCGCGCGGGCCTCTGCGCGGAAGCGGTCGTCCCGTTCCAGCATGAAGCGGGTGGCGGCCTCGGTCTCCTCCATGCCCGCGCCCGGCCCCCTGCGCCAGCTTTCCCAGTCGCGGTCATAGTATTCCACGGGGTCACAGACACGCCGCGCCAGAACCTCGGGCGCCAGATCCGGGAACTGGCGCCGGTAATAGCGGTAACGGGTGTCATAGCCCAGGCCCGAGTCTTCCAGCGCCAGGATCACCGTGGTCTTGAAGGACCAGGTGGGATCGCTGGCGTGCATGCCCTTGCCGCTGACGTAACAGGGAATCATGATGCATCGATAAACCGTTGCAGTCCTGTGTGTCTGCCTTGGGCCGCCCCTGCAGCTTGAGCGTTACCTGAATGCATGGCATGCGTCGTCCGGATGTGGTGAAGCAGAATCCGCGGCGACCGGTTTGCATGGAAGGAGCAGCCAGCCAGGATACAGGTCCGCAAGAGCGGAATCCGGGAAACAGCTTTCATGCCGGCCTCCAGGTCGTCATCATGACCGCCACTCTGATTGCAGCACCCATTTTGTCATTCCGGCCTCCGCTCAGATTTCAGCACCCATTTGTCATTCCGACCCCTCCTCAGATTACAACACCCCATTTGTCATTCCGACCGGAGGGAGGAATCCTGTGCCGCTGCCCCTAAGATTCCTCGCTGCGCTCGGAATGACAAGGAGGTACGGCCCGCCGCCTTATGTCATTCCGACCTCACTTTTCTGTCATTCCGACCGAAGGGAGGAATCTCACGCCAGAGGCCTCAGATTTCTCGCTGCGCTCGGAATGACAGCGAATGTTGTCATTCCGACCGAAGGGAGGAATCCTGCGCCACCGACCTAAGATTCCTCGCTGCGCTCGAAATGACAGCGAATGTTGTCATTCCGACCGGAGGGAGGAATCCTGCGCCACCGACCTAAGATTCCTCGCTATGCTCGGAATGACAAGGAGGTACGGCCCGCCGCCTTATGTCATTCCGACCTCACTTTTCTGTCATTCCGACCGAAGGGAGGAATCTCACGCCAGCGGCCTCAGATTCCTCGCTGCGCTCGGAATGACAAGGGGCATGGTTCACCGCCTTAAGACAGGAGGCCATGAGCAAGCCTCAAATAAGGTGACTGGTAGGCGCGGGCGGACTCGAACCGCCGACTTCCACCGTGTGAAGGTGGCACTCTAACCAGCTGAGCTACGCGCCTGTCAAGAGACACTGCATTCTAAGGATTCGCTCCCGAAGCGTCAAATTCACCGTATCGGATCCTCTGTATCGTATCCGGGCGCCAAAAGACGATCACCTCCCCGCCCTTCATCCCGGTTTCTCTATTCCCTGCGCAAACCTGCTACAATAACCCGCTATCCTGAGTCACGAGTCCGGATCATGAGAGTACGCACCCGCTTCGCCCCCAGTCCCACCGGCTATCTCCACATCGGAGGCGCGCGCACGGCGCTTTTTTCCTGGCTCTATGCCCGCAAGCATGGCGGCAGTTTCATTCTGCGCATCGAGGACACGGACCTGGAGCGCTCCACCGCGGAATCCATCAATGCCATCCTGGAGGGGATGACCTGGCTGGGCCTGGAATACGACGAGGGGCCTTTCTACCAGATGGAACGCATGGAACGCTACCAGGAAGTGATCCAGCAACTCCTGGACGAGGGCAAGGCCTATCATTGTTATTGTTCTCGGGAACGCCTGGAGATGCTGCGGGCCAAGCAGATGGCGCGCAAGGAGAAACCCCGCTACGACGGTCATTGCCGGCAGCGCACCGAGCCCCCGCCCGGGGATGTGAAACCGGTGGTGCGGTTCCGCAGTCCCGCCGAGGGCGCGGTGGTGGTGGAGGACATGATCCGGGGCCGGGTGGTGTTCAGCAATGCGGAGCTGGACGATCTCATCATCGCCCGTTCCGACGGCACGCCCACCTACAATCTCACCGTGGTGGTGGACGACCACGACATGGGTATCACGCACGTGATCCGCGGTGACGACCACCTCAACAACACGCCGCGCCAGATCAATATCCTGCGCGCCCTGGGCGCGGCGCCGCCGGCCTACGCCCATGTGCCCATGATCCTGGGCGAGGACGGCAAGCGCCTGTCCAAGCGCCATGGCGCGGTGAGCGTCATGCAGTATCACGAACAGGGCTACCTGCCCGAGGCCCTGCTCAATTACCTGGTGCGCCTGGGCTGGTCCCATGGCGACCGGGAGATCTTCAGCCTCGACGAGATGATCGAGCTGTTCGACATCCGCGATGTCAACCACGCCGCCTCCACCTTCAATCCCGGCAAGCTGTTGTGGCTCAACCAGTACCATATCCAGCACGGCAGCCCGGAGCGCATCGCCCATCATCTGAGCTGGCACCTGGGGAGGCTGGACATCGATCCGGCGGAGGGCCCGCCCCTGGTGGAAGTCGTCCGGGCCATGCAGGGGAGGGCGAGAACACTGGTGGAGATGGCGGAGATGAGCGCGTTCATCTATCGCGACTTCGAGGATTACGATCCACAGGCTGCGAAGAAGCACCTGCGTCCCGCCGCGGAAGAACCGCTGCAACGGGTGCGCGAGGCGCTCGCCGCGCTGGAGGAATGGACTGCCGGGCGCCTGCATGCCGTGGTAGAAGAGGTGGCCCGCGATCTCGACGTGAAGATGGGCAAGGTGGCCCAGCCCCTGCGCGTGGCGGTCTGTGGCCGCGCCGCCTCGCCGGGCATCGACGTGACCCTCCATCTGGTGGGCAAGCAGGCCACGCTGCGGCGCATCGACCGGGCGCTGGACTATATCCGTGGCCGCGCCGCGGCCTGACCCGACACGGGTGTGATCATGAGCGATTCGGTACAGCGGCGCCCCGGCAACTTCATCCGCCAGATCGTCGAAGAGGACCTGCGCGCCGGACGCGTCCGCCGGGTGGCGACCCGTTTCCCGCCGGAACCCAACGGCTATCTGCACATCGGACACGCCAAGTCCATCTGTCTCAACTTCGGCATTGCCGAGGATTACGGGGGCACCTGCAACCTGCGCTTCGACGACACCAATCCCCACAAGGAAGACACCGAGTACGTGGAGGCCATCCAGCGTGACGTGCGCTGGCTGGGTTACGACTGGGGAGAACGGCTGTATTTCGCCTCGGACTATTTCGAACAGCTCTACGATTTTGCCGTGGAGCTGATCAGGAAGGGCAAGGCCTATGTCTGCGATCTCACCCCCGAGGAGATCCGCGCCTACCGTGGCACCCTCACCGCGCCGGGGCGCGACAGTCCCTATCGCGACCGGTCCGTGGCCGAGAACCTGGATCTCTTCGAACGCATGCGCGCCGGCGAGTTTCCCGACGGTTCGCGGGTCCTGCGCGCCCGCATCGACATGGCCTCGCCCAACATGAACCTGCGCGATCCAACGCTCTACCGCATCCGCCATGGCGTGATCCATCACCAGACGGGCGAGGCATGGTGCATCTATCCCATGTACGATTTCACCCATCCCATCTGCGATGCGCTGGAGGGGATCACCCATTCCCTGTGCACCCTGGAGTTCGAGGATCACCGTCCCCTCTATGACTGGGTGCTGGACAACGTCTCCGTGCCCTGCCATCCGCGCCAGATCGAGTTTTCCCGCCTCAATCTGGAGTACACCGTGATGAGCAAGCGCAAGCTCACCGAACTGGTGGAAGAAGGGTACGTGGAAGGCTGGGACGATCCCCGCATGCCCACGCTTTCCGGCCTGCGGCGGCGCGGCTACACGCCGGCCTCCATCCGGGATTTCTGCGAGCGCATCGGCATCAGCCGCGCCGACAACGTGGTGGAAATGGGCATGCTGGAGAGCTGCATCCGCGAGGATCTCAACCGCCGTGCGCCGCGGCGCATGGCGGTGCTGCATCCACTCAAGGTGGTGCTCGTGGATTACCCGGAAGACAGGGTGGAGGCGCTGGAGGCGCCCAACCATCCCCAGGATCCGGCTATGGGCAGCCGGCGCCTGCCTTTTGCGCGGGAACTCTACATCGACCGCGGAGACTTCATGGAAAATCCGCCCAGAAAATTCAAGCGCCTGGTGCCGGGTGGCGAGGTGCGCCTGCGTCATGCCTACGTCATCCGCTGCGAGGAGATCATTCGCGACCACCAGGGCGAGATCATCGAGCTGCGCTGCAGCCATGATCCCCGTACCCTCCACGCCAATCCCGAGGGACGCAAGGTCAAGGGCGTCATCCACTGGGTGTCGGCCCGCCACGCCCTTGCCGCCGAGATCCGGCTCTACGACCGGCTGTTCACCCATCCGCATCCGGATGCCGCGGCCCGGGAGACGGGGCGCGACTGGAAGGATTTCATCAACCCCGACTCGCTGCGCACCCTGACCCGCTGCCGGCTCGAACCCGCCCTGGCCGAAGCGCGCCCCGGGGATTGTTTCCAGTTCGAGCGCGAAGGCTATTTCTGTCTCGATGCGGGCAGCGGTGGGGAACGTCCCGTTTTCAACCGGGTGGTGACCCTGCGCGATACCTGGGCCAAGATCGAACAGCAGCTGCGCGGTGAAAACAGCGCGCCGGGCCAGTCTTGACAGCCCCAGGGTGGTGTCGTAAAGTGCGCTTTTCAAAATCCGGGGCTATAGCTCAGCTGGGAGAGCGCTTGCATGGCATGCAAGAGGTCGGCGGTTCGATCCCGCCTAGCTCCACCAGTAACCACCTTGCCGCTCCACACGGGCGGCATATTTGTGTTTCACGTCCCCATCGTCTAGTCGGCCTAGGACACCGCCCTTTCACGGCGGCAACAGGGGTTCGAATCCCCTTGGGGACGCCATTCCATTATCGCCCTTCCTTTGCTGCTTCTTTGACAGGCGCGCCACCTCGGCGCAAAAGCCACGCCTTTTACCCCTTACCCCGGAATGTTATAGTGCCTTCGCATGGCGAAGGCAGCGCATAATACCAAGACAACCGGCTCGGGCGGCCCGGCCCTGATATTTCCCCTGATATTTCCCCCGATATCCTCCCTGACATTCCCCCTCCTATTCCTGTTACCGGCCTTGGTGGCATGCGCGGCATGCAGCGTGGTTTCGCCGGCATGGGCCAATGGCGCAGGTGAGCCGGAGGTGACGCGCCTCGTGCTGGACGAGGCACGCCTGCGCTGGTCTGCGCTCAGTTTCAAGGGTAACAAGCTGCTGGTTTCCGTCGTCGCCGGCGCCGATCTGCGCAAGGTGCCCCGGGCCGAGCTTTCCGGGACGCTGGTCGAGCCTGCGAGGGGGCGGCCGGTGCAGGCCGGCGACGATACCGTGTTCCTCATCGATTTCCACTCCCGTTCCCTGCGCAAGCATCTGCGCAACCGGCTCTGGTTTCGGGCCGGCGATGGCGCCGCCCTGCAGCGCAGCCGTCTTGAACTGACCCGTGGCGAGGAGCGCTACAAGCAGTTCCGCTATACCGAGGAAGGCATCTTCATCATCCGCCGCAAGCCGGCAGGCGGGGAAGTGGAGCGGCCGCCGGCATCCTGGAGCAGGATCAGCAAGGAATTCGTCTCCTATCCACCGACATTCGCCGGCGAGCAGGCGGTCTCCGATCCACTGGCCTTGTTCTATGTCGCCTCGGTCAGGGAATTCGCGGCACCGGGCGACACCCTGCAACTCCTGGCCTATTTTGATGATGCACTCCAGGTCATTACCCTGCGCTATGAGGGCGAGGAACGTGTCGATGCGGATTTCGAACTGCAGGGCCGGGGCGGCGTACACCGTATCAAGGGACAGCGCACGGTATTGCGCCTGGTGCTGAGTTCCAGGCCGCTGGATCAAGGCCTGGCGGGGGAAAGAGGCCGGGATGGCGTGACACTGGCCGGACTGCGCCGTCCCGTCCTGCTCATCGACCGCCAGTGGCGCTTTCCCCTGGCCTTGCGCGGACGGCACAAGGTGGTGGGCAAGGTCGATGTCCGACTGGGCAAGGCGGTGTTGAAGTAGATTCACCGCCGCCCGTTCCAGGCCGGGGCAGGGGAGTCGTCGGGTGGAGGTACATGGCGCGTCTGATGAACCGCAAGGTGGTATCCTGGGCTCTCTATGACTGGGCCAATTCCGCCTATGCCACGGCCATCCTGGCCGGGTTCTTCCCTGTTTTCTTCAGGCAGTACTGGAGCCAGTCCCCTCCGGCCGAAAGTACTTTCCAACTGGGACTGGCCAATTCCCTTGCCAGCCTGGTCATACTGATACTGGCGCCCCTGCTGGGGGCCATCGCCGATGCCGGGGGGCTGCACAAGCGTTTTCTCCTGATCTTTGCCGTCCTGGGCATGCTCATGTCCGCCGGACTCTATTTCGTCGGTGCCGGTCAGGCCACGCCGGCGCTGGTCCTTTTCGCGCTGGCCACCATTGGTTTTTCCGGAAGCATCATTTTCTACGATGCCCTGCTCGTCGATGTGACCCACGCCTCCCGCTACGACATCGTCTCGGCGCTGGGGTATGCCCTGGGTTATCTCGGCGGGGGGCTGTTGTTCGCCCTGACGGTGGCCATGGCCCTGCGGCCCCACTGGTTCGGCTTTGCCGGGGCCGAGGCAGCCATCCAGGCTGCCTTTCCGGCAGTTGCCCTGTGGTGGCTGATATTCAGCCTGCCGCTTGTGCTTTTCGTTCCGGGACGTCGTCGCCAAGATCGCCTGGCAGTTTCGGCGCTGCTGCGCCAGGGCGGGCGGCGTCTCGTCGACACGGTGCATCACATCAGGCAGCTGCGCCCCGTGGTGCTGTTCCTCCTGGCCTACTGGTTGTACATCGACGGGGTGGACACCATCGTGCGCATGGCCGTGGATTATGGCATGTCCCTGGGGTTTTCCACCGACAACCTCATCGTGGCCTTGCTCATCACCCAGTTCATCGGTTTTCCCGCGGCCATCGCCTTCGGCATGCTGGGAGAGCGGATCGGCCCCAGGCCCGCCATCCTTTTCGCCCTGGGTGTCTACCTGGTGGTGACCGTGTGGGCCTATTTCATGGACAGTGTCCGGGAGTTCTATGTCCTGGCAATGGTGATAGGACTGGTGCAGGGCGGGGTGCAGTCCCTGAGCCGCTCGCTCTATGCGCGCCTCATCCCCGCGGACCGGTCGGCCGAGTTCTTCGGCTTCTATAACATGTTGGGCAAGTTTGCCGCGCTCATCGGGCCATTCCTGGTGGGGGCGGTGGGCCTGCTGACGGGCGAGCCACGGCTGGGCATCCTGTCCGTGGTCGTGTTGTTCGTGGCAGGCGGCGTGCTGTTGTGTTTCGTCGATGTCGGACAGCGCGGCCAACGGCCCAATTCGTAGCCTGGATGAAGCTCTGCAAGAGCGGAATCCAGGAAACCAGACGGCAAAATCCATGCCTCCGGGTTACGTTTCACGGCATCCAGGCGACACATTGTGATATGGACAATATGAGATCATTAACCCGATGCATCACCCTCTTCCTGAGGATAACCGGCCTCCTGCCATGCGCTGAACCCGCCATCCATGGCAATGGCCCGGGTGTAGCCCAGGTCGCGCAGGGTGGCGGCCGCCAGGGTGGAGATCTTGCCGTAGTCGCAATACACCACGATGCGCTCCGTGGGGTCGGGCAGGGCGCTGTTGACCCGCAATTCCAGCTGTCCGCGGGCGATGTGCAGGGCCCCCGGGATGTGGCCCGCCAGGTAGGCTTCGCGTTCGCGCACGTCCAGCAGCCTGATCCCGCTGGCGCGGCTGTTGAGGCGCCTGTTTACTTCTTCCATGGACATGAAAGAGACTTTCTTGGAGGCATCGTTGATCAGCTGTGAGACGGTCTTGCCGCCACTGCGGTTGGTGCGCAGGGCCTCGGTCAGGTGCCTGGGCATGTCCAGGTCCAGGGCCCGCATCTGTTCCACGAACTCGGCGCGTTCCTTTTTCTGCAGGCGGGGATTGTTGGCGATCTCGTGGCCGAGGGTGGAATAGTGGTTGCCGCGGTAGTCATGGGCCGGATAGACCAGGAGGGCCGGGTCCAGTTTCAGGATCTTGTTGAACAGGCTGTCGTGCAGTTCTTCAGGATCGCCGGTGGGCAGATCCGTGCGCCCGGTCCCGCCGATGAGCAGGGTGTCCCCCGTGAGGAGGCGGTCTTCGAGACGCAGGCAGATGGAGTCCCAGGTATGCCCCGGCGTGTGCATCACGACGAGCCGCAGTTTCCCGACGATGATGGTTTCCCCGTCGTCCACCCGGATGTCCACGAACGGGGCGACACTGGAACGGTGCATGATGACCGCGGCGTTCAGTTGTTCCGCGATTTCCTGGCTGGCGGAGAAGTGATCGGCATGGGTATGGGTGTCCAGGGTGTACTGAATATTCAGGCCATGGCGGGTGGCCAGGGCCAGGTAGCGTTCGATCTTGTGGATCTCGGGATCGATGACGACGGCACTGCCTGTTTCCTCGCAACCGATGAGGTAGGAGAGACAGGGGCCATTGTGGATCTGCTCGAAAATCATGGGTGCAGTCTGGGATGTCTTTTCCTTGAGCGAATTCATAAGCTGCTGATGTCCTCAGGTTGGTTTCACGGATTCGATACTAAGACAATCGATAGTAAAGCGACTTTCAGCGGGTGCTCGGGCGGCCAGTCGCAAGGCGCGGTGGCGCCGCCATGGCACGCCGCCGCAACACCGCGCATGGCCGCCCGACCACCCGTCCGGAGGGAGCGGCCCAGGCGTCCCGGCTCGGCGTTGCGACCCTTGGAAAGGGCCAGCCATTCCCTGCGGGCCGCGCCTTGATCCGGAACGCCTGGGTCGCTCTGAATGCCGCTTTACTATCGATTGTCTTAGTATCAAGCTGGATGCAGGCTTCGAGGGCCGGTATCTCTCTGTCGTTGCCACCATGCTTTTTTGTCATTGCTACCAGACTTCCTTGCCGTTGCCACCATGCTTCCTTGCCAATGGCACCACACTTTTTTGCCATTTCGACCTCACTTTTCTGTCATTCCGACCGAAGGTAGGAATCCTGTGCCACCGACCCCGGATTCCCCACTGCGCTCGGAATGACAAGCCACGTGTCACTTCGACCGAAGGGAGAAATCCTGTGTCAGCGGCCTCAGATTTCTCGCTGCGCTCGAAATGACAAGGGGGCATGGTTTACCGCCTTATGTCATTCCGACCGGAGGGAGAAATCCTGTGTCAGCGGCCCAAGATTCCTCGCTGCGCTCGAAATGACAAGGGGGCATGGTTTACCGTCTTATGTCATTCCGACCTCACTTCTCTGTCATTCCGACCGAAGGGAGGAATCTTACGCCAGCGGCCCAAGATTCCTCGCTACGCTCGGAATGACAAGGGGGGCATGGTTTACCGTCTTATGTCATTCCGACCTCACTTCTCTGTCATTCCGACCGAAGGGAGGAATCTTGTACCACCGACCCCGGATTCCCCACTGTGCTCGGAATGACAAGCCACGTGTCACTTCGACCGAAGGGAGAAATCCTGTGCCACCGCCCCAAGATTCCTCGCTGCGCTCGGAATGAC
>Ga0256839_1000892_pt1 | contig 37832 bp, 31 predicted proteins | sample 354166metaG_FD_185968 | JGI IMG/M metagenome (GOLD analysis project Ga0256839, IMG submission 185968) | Hydrothermal vent microbial communities from Mid Atlantic Ridge, Atlantic Ocean - 354-166 | ecosystem: Environmental > Aquatic > Marine > Hydrothermal vents | place: Atlantic Ocean: Mid...
ATGAAGTTTCTTTCTGTCGATGCGCGGGTCTTTTATGTTTGAAAAACATTCAATTATACTTTCACTCATGAGGCATTCCTTATATTTAAAATTAGAAATATCTCATAACTTACTTTTAATTAATATAATTTAATGCGTTTGCCCTGGGCTGTAAACCTTTTTTTGTGAAAATTCCCTGGAAAATTCCTAATGCCAGCCAGAATATCAGGTTTGCGATAATTGCCGCATTAATGAAGGATTTAACTATTGATTGAGGTGCTGCGCTTGCATGGACTTCAGGTTGAGGTGCACCAATTAAATGCGGTGAAATTAATATCAGGAGTCCAGATGCTTTCAGTAGCCAATTACCTGGAAAAACCAATAACGCCAGTCCGATTGCCGTTGCCAAAACAGTCGCAAGCCACCATAACTGGCGGTCTTTAAGTGCTGCAGCTTCTGCGCCTGGAACTTCAGGTGGCAGACCCAACGCTGGAGCGACAAAAAACACCAGATAGCCTGCTATTCCCCATATCCCGCCTGTTAGCCAGTTTGTTTGTTTTCCGGATACCAGAATTGCTGCGCCTAACAGCATTGCAAAACTGAAAGCCATACTGATATTGGCTAAGGCGGTATAAATTGTCCGTTCAATGCCATCTTCCGGTTGCCACTCTTCCATTTCATGGTTTTCTGTAGTTATTGGTGAAGAAATTTCAGTTGCAGCATGTTCAAAAATCTCAGCCTCAAACAAGGAAGGCATCACAAAAAAGTGTTGGATGATGGTCAAGAGTAGGCCGGCTAAAAGTCCGGAGACAGCAGCGGTTAAAATAATATTTTTAATGTTGGTGAAATTAATCATCGCTATATTGCTTAATGACAAGGAAAACCAGCTGAATGGCGTCCATCGTGTGCGGCATTGTGTAAAGCCGGTGTTTCAGCAAATCCAGTAAAAAAAAGTAATATTCCAGAGAATAAAGTGATTAATAATGCCGGTAAGATTTTATCCTGCCACAAGGATAATCCAGCATTTGATGTGATTAAACCAGAATTCGTAGACATAGCGACACCTCTCAAAAAAAACTGTTCCCAAAGCTGTGGGATTTTAAAGGAGGCGAAAAAAGACAGGCGTCAAGAGACACCATCTGAATCGCCCTCCGCAATTCAAATCAAAAATTACTTCCGGGCCAGTATCCGGGCTTATGAGCGAATCTAGGATCAGAGTCAGCGCCTTCCCATGTTATTACACAGTGGCGTGTAGCTGACTTTATACTCAATTACCGTTGCGGGGGCAGCGTCGGCTTTGTTTATAAAGATCGCACCGACTTCCTGTTTAATTACCAAAGCTAAGAAGCTTCAGCAAACCCGAAGAATTAATATCAGAAAATGATACGCTTTGCCAGTGAATCATGCAAGTAAAGATGCATGTTAAGAAAGTGTTTCTTCAGTGGTATTGGGGCAGGACAAGCGCATTAAAATCAGCTCCCAAATAACAGCTTAAATCGGAAACCATCATTCCATACGGCTTTCGTCTTCCCTGAAAGTTATATCCAGGCTCCAAATATATACTTCGCGCGGCCACATCTGCGGATTTCTAACGACTGATTTTTGCCGATAACTGCGTTACTAAAACAGTTGCGTAGCTTGCTATGCGCCTGTTTTAGTGCCTTGCTTTCGACAAAAATCAGTGCGCTATAAATTCTGCATCCGTGACCGCGCGAAGTATAGACTATTTTTCAGCCCCCTAATGGCTTCGAACGGCGTGAGAAGTTTCTTATATTTAAAATTAGGAAAATCTCATAATTTACTTTTAATTAATTTATTTTAATGAGCTATTCCTGGCTATTTTGGGGGGTTAAGGAAAACTGGGAGTATTTCATATTTCGTGCAAAGCTATCAAAGAGTCAGTATGCAAATTAGCGCGATAATTTGAGTCAGTCCACTGCCAAATATTTGAGAGTAGGTTTTAATTCATCTGCATTGAAGTATAAAATGTAATAAATAGCTATATACTTACTTTGCGTAGTCGTGATTGCGCGGAGTATAAGCAGTGGATGTCGTTTTTTCAGATCAGAGCTTCGTCCAATTTTTTGATTTGTAATTTGTGATGGTGAAATTTGATATGGATAATCCCAACAGAGTTTATGAATTATTGTTAGATGCTTCAAATGACCAGCGTGAAGTTGAGCGTATTGTTATTGGTCAGGTCTGGACGGTTTGTCAGGCAAGTCATTCAGGTTTGGCAATGAGCCCTGCTATTGCAACTCGAACTTTGGCATGGGCAGGTACATTACAAGGCAAATCATTGCAGAAATTATCCACATGGGTAAAAGAATGGGACCCTTTCAAAGCTACAATCGGATTAGCAGCAATCAATTGCAGTATTAACAGTCAGGAAAGACTTACCGGCAAAATATTAGAGCCAGCGCCAGGGAAAGCTAATCTTGCCGTTTTTGAGCATTTCTTTCCTAAAATAAAAGATAAAAAAATAATTGTAATAGGTCATTACCCTGGTATTGAACGCTATTATTCCCAATATAATCTTAAAGTGTTGGAGCGACAACCAGTGGATAGAGATTATCCTGATACAGCATCAGAATATTTTATAGCTGATGCTGATTGGGTTTTTGTTACTGCAACTTCAATCACCAATAAGACTTTTCCTCGGTTAATGGAGTTGTCTGCAAATACTAAAACAGTTTTGATGGGACCTAGTACACCATGGGTGACAGAATTAAGTAAATTTGGGGTTGATTATTTGGTTGGTGTCGATGTGGTTGACGCTGAGCAACTTTATCAAACTGCCGCAGAAGGTGGAGGGGTGCGGATTTTTGAAGCAGCCGTCAGATATAAGGTGGTTGATTTATCTTCATAAAAGTTATACTTAGCGCGACCACGACTTCAGATTTCTAACGACTGAGTTTTTGCCGATAGCTGCGTTACTAAAACAGTTGCGTAGCTTGGTATGCGCCTATTTCATGATCGTTCCTAAGCTCATGGCTAAACGGAATCCCGACAATTTACTTTTACTGTCGGGCCTAAATCGTCCTCTAAATGCTGAACGGCAGAACTTGGCATCAAATCGCCAGCTACCACCCCTGCGAATACGAAAAGATCCATCGGCAGGACCTTTAGGATTATTTTTGGGGCTGGTTTTGTAATAGTCAACTTCGTGCCAGTCCTGGACAAATTCCCAGACATTACCATGAACTTCATGCAACCCCCAGGGGTTGGCAGGTAAGGAACCAACGGGAACAGGCTGTTTTCTGTCAAGACCAATAATGTTGCCTTTGTACGGATAGTCACCATCATAATTCACTTGTGATGTGTTGATGTTATCGCCGAAAGAAAAGGCAGTCGTTGTACCTGCTCTGGTAGCATATTCCCATTCTGCTTCTGTTGGTAATCTAAATTGGAATCCGGTTTTGTTATGCAGTTTTTTTAAATAGATTTGAACATCTTCCCAGCTAATACTTTCAACCGGGCATTTTGCACCACACTCTTTAAAATGAGAAGGGTTGTTTCCCATAACAGCTTCCCATTGAGCTTGTGTAATTTCGTATTTTCCGATTAAAAAATTTTTTGTAAGGCAAATTTTATGTTGATATTCTTCTTCTGCACGTTCTTTTTCTGTTGTGGGAGAGCCCATTAGAAAACAGCCGGCAGGTATGGCTATAAAATCGATTCCTGTTGTTGTTTTTATTTTTTCGATTGTCGCATCATAAAGGTGGAGTTTATTTTTTTGCGCGGGTGGCGGTGCGGCGCCTACTGAGTTAAAAAAAACAATGGGTATAGTGAGAAAGGTAATCAGTTTACGAATGGTTTTTTGCATAAGAAGGTTGCTATTCAATATTTAAGAGTACAGATGGAATACGTTAGTGTAGGCTAAGTTGTTCAAACTAAATGGGATGTGCTGAAAACATATGTACGGCAATAATATGAAATATCACAGAAACCATCATCATATAAAACAATGGTACATGCAGAAAATACCAGATACTCAATAAACGTTCATAAAATGAAAAGCTGGCAATTTTTTTGATGGTTTCATAATGAGCTGCTAGGAATTGATTTGCTTCCCTAAAGTTTTGCTTGTACATCTGTGATGTCCAATTATTGTTTTTTGTTAATTCTCTGAGCGCTTTTTTTAATATCTTTTTTGCCTTTGGTTTGGATGTCATGATTTGAGTATGGATGGATAACATCCGAAAAAAACATTTTAACAATCCGGAAGAATCAACCTGTATATTATCGTTATATTTTTCAAGTGTGTTGAACAAATTCGGATTGACTTTGTTCAGTTGTGACAGTTGCTGTTGTGTAAAAAGATTGTCCAGTTGCAATTGTTCCAACTTTGCCTCGTTTTTGTATAATCCATAGCGAATCTTGTCATGCAAATAGCGTCCGACAATACCGCTGATGACGACCACAATCATGCTGATCATTGCCACAGTTTCATTTGTGGAAGCGCCAAGACTGTAATTGCTGTGAAAGACAATAAGCACCGGACCAATAATTCCCAATATCATGTGTATGGTGTACCAGGTTCGAGCCTGTCCCCAGTCACGCATTGATTTCAGGCGCTTTCGTAATGAATACAACAAGGTCAGCAACATCATGACAGAGCCAACAATACCCAGCCAATAGCCGAGGCCGGACTCTGCAGTGATATAATTTTCAAGATCTGCTTTCCAACCCAGGTAGAGAACAATCAATACCCCGATCGCAAATAAAACCGGAGTAATTTCTGCCCCGTGTGAAAGGTACATTTTTTCAATTTCCTGTTTTCTTTTTTCCAGGACTTGTTCCTCAGGGGCAGGTGGTTCTGAATGTGAATTTTTCGTGTTTAACGTAAAAGATGAATTTTCCATTTCTGTTTGGCTTGAAAATTGCATTTGAAAATCATATATGAAGATATATGCTTGAATAAAAAAATAACAACCTAATTAGGAATAAAAAATGTTTTTTCAAAATTTGGACAACTTTGTCAGTGAATTAATCAAACAGTATTCGCACCAGATACTTATGCTTGTTTATCTGATTCCATTGATCATTATTTATCTGATTTATTTATATTGCAAGTACAGAGTTCATCGCCGATCTTCTCAAGTTTTGAAAGAAGCTATCGAGGATGGTATGACGCAGCCTGCATCATTACATCCTGTGATTAATCATAACCGTTGTATTGGCTGTCGTGCCTGCGTTATTGCTTGCCCTGAAAGCCATAATCATGTTTTGGGCATGATTAATAACAAGGCGGTATTAACAAATCCGGCTGCATGTATTGGACATGGGCCATGTAAAGATGTTTGTCCTGTTGATGCGATAACATTGGTATTTGGTACTGAAGAACGCGGCGTGGAGATTCCTAATGTAGACAAGAATTTTGAAACCAATGTGCCTGGAGTTTTTATTGCCGGTGAGATTGGCGGCATGGGTTTGATTCACAATGCGATTAATCAGGGTATCCAGGCGATGAATGCCATCTATCACAAAATCAAAGGAGACCAAAATAATGGTGATCTGGATGTTGTTATTGTTGGCGCAGGTCCCGCCGGTATTGCTGCATCATTGGCGGCAATGGAAAAAAACCTTAAATTCAAGACCATCGAACAGGATTCGCTTGGTGGTGTGGTTGCACATTATCCAAGAGGCAAGCTGGTGATGACAGAGCCAGTTGAATTGCCGCTTGAAGGCAAAGTACCTATCAAGGAAACGAGCAAGGAAGAATTGCTTGGTTTCTGGCAAAAAGTGGTTAAAAAAACAGGCTTGAAAATCGATTTTAACGAAAGGGTAAAAACCGTCAAGCCCCATGAAAACGGTTTCGAGGTTATCCTAGAAAAAGGTGTATTAAAGACCCGGGCTGTGTTGTTAGCCATTGGTCGACAAGGGACACCCAGAAAGCTTGAAGTGGAAGGAGAAGATCTCAGCAAGGTGGTGTATCGTCTGGTTGATGCAGAGCAGTTTCGTAATCAGCATGTCCTGGTTGTCGGTGGTGGCGATAGTGCACTTGAAGCGGCTTACAGTATTTCCCAGGAACCTGGGACAAGAGTTTCGTTGTCATATCGGGGAGAGGCTTTTACCCGCGCTAAAAAGAAAAACAGGGAAAATGTAAAATCGGCGGCTGATGAGGGAAAATTACAGATCTTTTTTAACTCCCAAGTGTTGAAAATTGAACCTCACAGTGTTTTGTTAGAACAAGATGGGAACCAAATCAAGCTGGAAAATGATGCGGTTATTGTTTGCATAGGGGGGGTATTACCCACCGGCTTTTTACAGGACATTGGCATTAAATATGATACAAAATTTGGTACGACATAATATGTGTTTAGTTTCTAAGAGCATTATTCCTATATTGGCTTGGGCGTTTTTATCATCAGCAAATGCAGCATCAATTGATGATGCAAAAAAAGCAATTAGAATACGCGATTACAGAGCCGCATTATCCATATTGTTGCCTTTGGCTGAATCCTCTGATGCTGAAGCTCAATATCAACTGGCAAGCCTGTATAGATCCGGCTTCGGTGTGGAAAAAAATCATCAAATTGCCGCAAACTGGTTGTTTGAAGCTGCGCAAAGAGGACATATAAAGGCGCAATATAATTTGGGAAAAATGTATGAGCATGGCTGGGGAGTTGAAAGGGATAAACAGAAGGCCATGTACTGGTATGGAATAGCGGCTCGTGCCAAATATCAACCCGCTATAGAGTATCTGGAAGCTATAAAGCAGGATTCTCTTGCTGATCTTGATGCAAAAGATGTCCAGACTCGTTTTCTGTGGGCAGTTAAAAACGACTTTATTGAAGAGGCCCTTAAATTTCATGATGAGGGCGCAAGTATCCATTTTGTAAATGAAGTGGGAGAAACCCCGCTGATGATTGCTGCAGAATTTGGTGCCGTGAAAGCTGCCAATTGGCTAATTAAAGAGAAAGTTAAAATTAATAGTCGAAGTAAACTGGGTGAAAATGCGTTGTTTATTGCCATCCGCAATGGACACACCAATGTTGCAAAACTTTTGATTGAAGCGGGAATTGATCTGGAAGCGACAGATGAGACAGGAAAAACAGCATTGATGCTTGCTGCCAAACAAGGTGATTTGTTGATTGCTCAGTTGCTGGCCGACAGAGGCGTTGACCTGTATAAAAAAAACAAGGCCGAAGATAATGCACTTGACATGGCGATTGTCGGTGAACAACTAGATATTATTAACTTTCTAAAAGCAAAAGGAGTTAAAGCATCGCCTAAAAAAACCAATAATGATATTGTCCCGTTGGATCGGTTACAGGCATCGACCGAATTGAAGCAGGGGCAGGTAGAAGATCCTTTTCATGACTGGCCGCCTTTGATTGTAGCGAGCTGGAGAAATCACACAGAATCGGTAGTGCGATTAATCAAGAAAGGCGCCAATATTGAAGTGCGTGACCGGGAAGGTATGACTGCTTTGATGAGAGCAGCCAGCGAAGGACATTATAAGGTTATGAAAATTTTGATTAATGCTGGCGCGGATGTTAACAAGATGGATAAACGTGGTAATACCGCGTTAATGTGGACAGCCATCAAGAATCATTTGCTAAATGCCAGTTTGTTGCTGGATCATCAGGCTCGAATCAATATCAAAAATAAAAAAGGCGATACTGCTTTGTTGTTGGCAGTCAAAAATAATCACCCCAAAATTGCCAGGCTATTGTTGAAATCAGCTGCAGATGCCAATACTAAGGACAAAAATCAACAAAATGCACTGATGCTTGCTGCTCGATTGGGTGATGTCGCTTTGGTTAAGCAATTATTGAAAACAAAAAGCAACTTGAATTCCAGAGACAAGCTTGGCCGGACAGCGCTTTGGCATGCAATTGATACCCGGCAATTAAACTTGGTAGCTACTTTAATCAAGGCTGGTGCGAATCCCGATATTCCCGATAATCAGGGCGTTACTCCATTATCATTGGCTGTTATTAAAGGTTCAAATTCAATTGTGAAACAATTAATAAAATTTGGCGCAAAAACTTCACTTGCATCCAGTCAAGGCAGTACACCCTTGATGCTTGCCGCAGAAGCAGGAAATCTGGTTGCAGTTAAAATGTTATTGAATACTGGAATTCCAGTGAATAAAAAAGACAAACTGGGGAATACGGCGATCCTCAATGCTACGCGGGCAGGCCATACAATTATCGTTAATTTATTGCTGAAGCATGGCGCTAACCCCAATATTCGCAATAATAACAAGGAGAATGTTTTTGTAGTAGCCAAAGCCAACAAACGACAGGATATTCTGAAAATATTGCGTAAGCATTCGCCTAGGAGTGAATGGTTACAAGCTATTTTCTAAACCATGCAACAAAGATCCAGGCTAAACCTTTCCAAGGCATGAAAATGACTGAACCTTAATCAGGCAATGAATATCATCATTTGGCTTGAGATCAAGCTCACATAGTGCTTTACGGGTAATATTGACAACTAAAGGGGTTCCGATGTCTATATGCACGGTAATTCCTGAATCTTCGTGGCTTAGATGAAAAATTCTGCCTTTAATCTGATTTTGTATGGAAATTTGTTCAACGTGCTGTTTAGCAATGGCGATTTCACTGGAACGGACTGAAATATAGTATTGTTCACCAATGACATTATTTTTACTCAAGGGCAACAGAACCTTGTTGCCATACAGATTGGCAATCGTATGTCCTGACTCCAGGTCATGATCTTCAATAGTCACCTTGAATATGTTTTCCAGCCCTAAAGAATTGGAAAACTCCAGAATCCCATTTTTGCCAAGAATATCGTAGAAGTGACCGGTCCCCAGAATTTTGCCATTGTTGATGATGACCAGCTGATCTGTTAAATGCAGGATCTCATCCATGCAATGACTGATATATACCATGGGTAAATCCAGTTCATCCTTGACACGTTTTAAAAAAGGCAGGATTTGTTCTTTTAAACCCTGGTCTAGTGAAGCCATAGGTTCGTCCAGTAACAAAAAACGGGGTGAAGCCAGTAATGCCCGGCCAAGACCAACACGTTGTTTTTCACCGCCCGAAAGCTGTGCCGGGCGCTTTTTCAGTAACTGACCAATCTCGAGTAAATCAACAATTTCAGCCATTTCGAAGCGACGTTGCTTTTTCTCAATCCGTTTATAGCCATAAAGCAAATTTTTGTTGACAGGTAAATGCGGAAAGAGCTGGCTATCCTGAAAAACAACGCCGATATTTCTTTTATCAGGCGGCACGTTAATCTTTTTTGAGCTGTGAAACAGGTGACTATCGCTCAGTTTCAGCCATCCCTTGTCTGGGTTTGCAAGTCCGGCAATTAAATTTAACAAGGTGCTTTTTCCTGAGCCAGATGATCCAAACAGACCTGTGACCGGGTTATCCAGAGCGAAACTTGCTTCCAGATCAAAATTTCCTCTTTGCAGCTGTACATCAAGTGATAACATTATTTGGCTCCAATCCAGTGTGCAGCACGTTTTTCAATAAAACTACTAAAAAACAATGCGGCAAAAGCGAGAATAACAGAAATAATCAATAGTCGTTGCGCGGGGTCATTGCCATCCGGCACTTGAATATAGGTATAAATGGCCAATGGTAAGGTTCTGGTTTCACCTTCAATGTTACCCACAAAGGTAATGGTTGCGCCAAATTCTCCCAAGCTTCTGGCAAAGGCCAGGATACAACCTGATATGATGCCAGGAGCAGCCAGTGGCAAGGTAATAGTAAAGAAGGTGCTGAATGCGGTGGCACCAAGGCTTCTGGCTGCTTGCTCCATTTTGATTTCTATGGATGCAATTGAAAGCCGAATGGATCGAACCATCAACGGAAAACTCATGAGGGCTGTAGCTAATACTGCGCCGCGCCAGCTGAAGGCCAGGGTAATGTCAAAGTTTTGGTATAGCCACTGACCGATAAAACCCTGTCTTCCCAGTAATAGAAGTAATAGATATCCTGTGACAACGGGCGGCATAACCAAAGGTAAATGTAACAGACCATCAAGAAATGCTTTGCCTACAAAATTGTGTCTTGCCAGTAGCCAGCCTGTAAAAATGCCGGGAATCAGAATGATAAAAACGCTCCAGGTGCTGACTTTAAGCGATAGCATCATTGCTGAATATTCTTCGGGACTCAATTCAAGCATGCCAGATTACCTCGCTTTCATGTTGAAACCATATTTTTTGAAAACTGCCTGGCTTTCAGGTGTTTGCAAAAAATTGATAAATGACATTGTCAAATCAGGTGATGAAATCAGCCTTGCAATGGGATAAACAATGGGATCATGGGTTTTATCTGAAAACTCGGCGATTACTTTGATTTTATTTGATGAATTGGCATCAGTCGAATATACAATGCCGGCAGCACACTCTCCGCGTTCTACCAGAGCCAGTGCAGCACGAACATCTTTTGTGCCCACTAGCTTGGGTTTAACCCTATCCCACCAATTCAATGAAATTAGTGCTTGCTTGGCATAAATTCCGGCAGGAACATGATCCGGGTCGCCAAGACAAAGTTTGCCATTTAGTTGATTGTTGAAGTCAAAGTTTGCTTTCATCTCAACAGCGATTGGTTTGAATAAGGGGGAAATCAAAACGATCTTGTTATTGAGAAAATTAATTCTACTTTCAGGGATAATTAAATTCTGTTGTTCCAAAAAATCCATCCACTTGGGATTCGCGGAAACAAATAGATGCGCCGGTGCGCCAGCCTGAATTTGTTTTGCCAGCGTGGATGATGAGGCAAAAGAAGCCTTTACCTTGATGGCATTTTGTGAAGTGTTAAATTTCTTGATAATGTCTGAAAAAGCGTTAGAAGTGCTGGCTGCCGCATACAATAAAAGCGATTCAGCCGGGAAAGCCTGTCGCATTGAAGTGAGTAAGCAAAAACTCAGCAAGAATACAGTCAACTTACAATGTCTTTTCATTTCAAAATTAATCCAAATAAAAATTGCGAAATGTCCATACGGATAAAATTAGCAAGAACCCGGCCAAGCCCGATAGCAGCATCAGGTTATGACCCGAAAATACATTCTGTTCAAAAAGCAGGGATGTTCTGGCATTATTGACTACCAATGAAAGAGGGTTATATCGGGCAATATTCGCCAGCCAATCGGGCATTTGCTTGTTTGGCACCAATGCGGTGCTGGTAAACAGCATTGGCATATTAACCAGATGCACGAAAGTGGCCATGTTTTCCTGAGACCTGGCTTTAAGAGCAATCCAGCAGGAAAGACTGCAAAAGGCAATACCAAATAAAGCAAGACTGGCTGTCATTTGGGTTAATGACACCATGCTGAATTTCAGTTTGGCTCCCAGCGCCAGACCTAGAGCCAGCACCAGAAAAGCTTGAATCAGCAAGCGGGAAACATCAGCTATTATTTTACCACCCAGTAGCATGGATTTTGCTGCAGGGGTGGCAATAACACGTCCCAAAAAACGCGATTGTATATCACGAATTAATTCGATTCCCGATTGCGATGCGCCAAATAGCACTGTCATCGCGCAAACACCAGGAACCAGAAAATCCAGATATTTCAGGTTAGAGGGGAGATCGTTCAGAGAATAGCGATGAAATAAAAACCCAAAAAATAGCATCCACATGAGCGGCTGCACAAGAGAAAAGGTTAATGCCACCGGGCGCCGCATGGTTTTAATCCAGGTGCGACAAAAAGATGCACGGAAAACAGTCAGGTATTTGAGTATCATCAATGAGTCCTGGCTTTTTTTCGGCCTTGCTTCTTTTGCTTGTTTTGACTTGTTGTTGTGCCATTCGCTTTTTTTCCGGTTAATTGAAAGTAAGCAGCACCGAGTCCGGGTTCTTGCCAGTGGCATTCCGTTACAATAATACCGTTTGCGTAAAAAAATTGTAGTAATTTCAGCATAATAGCAGGTTTATCCTGGTCGGAAATTTCAAAAAAATTTAGTGTTGCCTGTTTATCTTTAAAATGAAAACTGACATTAGACCATTGCTGTTTTAAGAGCTGTGTCAAGGAAGACATACTATCTAGTTTTTGCAGAGACGTTATTTGCAATAGTGGTTTGGAATATTGGCGAATAATGTTGTCAGGAGGAGCATGGGCAACAATTTGGCCGTTGTTTAACAAGACAACCTGAGTGCAATATTGGCTAATTTTTTCCAGGTCATGCTCAACGATTACCACGGTATTTCCAAGTTTCTGATACGAACAGATAAAATTCCAGATTAATAGCTTGCCTTCCGGATCCAAAGCGCTTCCAGGTTCATCCAGCAGCAATAATTCAGGTTCATGAATGACGCCAATGGCTAAATGCAGTCTTTGTTTTTGTCCGCCGGAGTAGCTTTGAACTTTTCTGTGTATAAATTGTTCCATTGAAAAGTCACGAGTTAAATAACTGATTTTCGAATCAGCTGCTTTTCTTGTGAAACCATATAGTGCTGCAAAATAGTTTAATAATTCCTTGCCAGTCATTTCAGGGTCAAGCGCTTTTTCCTGGCTGATATAACTAATTTTGGCTTTTAATAATGGGGCATTCTGGAAAACATCGTAACCCAGTACTGTGATCTTGCCTCTGTCAGGTTTTAATCTTCCAGCGATAGTTTTCAAAAGTGTTGATTTTCCCGAGCCATTGGCGCCGATGATGCCAATAATATTTCCTTTGGAGATTTGCAAATCAACCCTGTCAAGCGCAGTAATGTCTCTGGAATAGGTTTTTTGAATGCCTTGAAGCTGGATCATGTTGCTCACTAAAAAGGAAACTGACCTCCGGACAGATAATTCCATCCGGAGACCAGTTTCAACAAGGGAGAGATATTATTAATCGTCTGCTTTAACTATGGTACCTACATGTTCTCCGTTAACCGCTGCTTTAATAAGCTCTGGCTTCAGGCCGTTAACGATTTGGAAAGATTTAACCAGTTTTGCTGTTCTTAAAACATCCGGCAATACTTCATCAAACGGCAGTGTTTTCAAGTTGCGCTCCTTAAGTTCAGAGACAGTAATCTCCGGAATAAATTCAGCAGTTGGATTGGTTTTAGGGTCTGAATCGTACAAACCATCGACATCTTTGACCAGGGTGACGGTTTTGCAGCCAAAGCATTCCGCGAGGATCAAACAGCCTGCGTCGGTTCTGTGTGGAGGAATGCGGCCAATGCCAGGAGGATGTTCCCAGAGTGAATAAGGAGGAACGCCATTGAAAATAGTTCCTGGAGCAGAACGGATAAACAATGGCAACAAATGTCCAAAAATTTCCGGTGGAATGGCAACCACGCCATAAGGCGAAAGTAACGCGCCCAGCATATGAGCATTTCCCAGGGCATCAGTCACAGAAATTTGTGCCAATGCACCAGTTGGAAGCCCCAGATCGCAGCCAATGGAAAAGACATGCTTGCTGCGCATGCCGCCACCAACGCCCAGGATTAACTTGTTATTTTCATCGAGTAGTTCGGCAAGTACATCAACAACCGGGTAGGTGCGCTCCTTGCCATGATCCATGATAGAGCTTGCGCCGACTTTGATGACATGGGCTTCAGGGAGCATCCTGACAACCGGTGTTTCGACTTCTGTTGAAGCCATGACTTTTTTATCCAGCAGGCTTTCCCGCATGAGAAAGGAGTCCAGATGATGGCGTTTATCAGTTTGATTAGTCATTTTGTTTGTCTTTTGTTTTTTATTCAGATAGAAAAAATGTTAGATTCATGTGTGGCAGTTAATCGGCACTAATAATGGTACCAACCTGTTCGCCATTCAGTGCTTTGGTGATATTTCCCGGAACAAGTCCGTTGATGATCTGTATATCTCGCCTGACTTCGGCTTTTTTCATAAATTCAAGCACTGGCGTTTCTACAACCGAATCAGGCAAGTCCATTTCAAACATTTCGTCGACGGTAATTTTAGGAATGAATTTGGCATTTTTGTCCTTTTTAGGGTCAGCAGTGTATAAACCATTTTCATCTTTGATATAAATCATGGCGCGGGTGCCAAACATTTCACTGATCAGGTAAGAACCACTATCTGTACGGTGTGCTGGCAGACGGCCAATTTCAGGGTTGCGTTGCCAGAAAACGTAAGGCGGCATGCCAAAAAAGATGACTGCCTGACGTTCCGCAAGATACAAAGGTAATTGAGGGAACTGGATGGGTTCAATAAAAGGAATACCGTGTTTTGCCATCATGAAGTGAATCATTCTGGCATTTTGCATGCTGACGAAGGTTCCCAAAACACTTAATACTCCGGTCGGCATACCTAAGTCAACACCAACGCTGTATGCGTGTCTGGCTCTGGTTCCTGCGCCAGTGCCAATAATCATTTTGTGTTCGGATAGGTTTTCAACAAGCTCATCAAGAATTGGCAATACTGCTGCTCTGCCGCGATCAATAATACTTTGTCCACCAATTTTAATGACATTGGCTTTAGGAAGCACTTTGAACACAGGTTGTTCAGAAGTTTGTTCGAGAAGTGATTTGTCGGTCAGGCTGCCATTAATTAGGTTGGCGCCCAGTTCAGTTAGAAGTTCGTTACTCATAATTTATAGTTTGTCATCATGTTGTTGTTAAAATTGCTTGTTATCAAGGTAAGGAACTGACGCAGTATTGTTATTCGTATTCAAGGCGTAGAAATAGGCGCATAGCGAGTTATGTAACTATTTTTACAACGCAGAAGACGGATAAAAAGACAAGCCAGTTGCCCAACTTATTCCGTGCTCGTTCCTAATTTAATCGCATTCAGTTCATAGCGTTCTTCTGCCTCCAAAGGTTGATTCAAATCTGGAAATAAATACAGCGCTCGATTTTCAAGTTCATCGAGAATTTTGTTTTTTAAAGTGGGTTCAATTTCGTTTCCAGCGATACCATCGACAACTCTCCAGGAATTTATTGATTCGATAGGTGCATGGCTGACTTTCCAGCGCGATGTAATAACTGGATCAAGCACCTTTCCGCCTTTTTTCTCAAGTAATTCAAATAATTTTTTTCGATTGCTTTGACCGCTTTTTTCCTGAAAACCGTAGTCATGCAAAATTTTGTGCATTTCCTGACGCATGATTGTTTTTACCGAGGTTTTATTTCTTTTGACATGACCAAGAACCAGGATTGAATTGTGCGGGATGGAAAGTCGAGCAAGTTCGCTAACGACATGTTCTCGTTTCAGATGATGCAACGCTCTGGAACTGAAAAAAACTGAAACTAAATTATCATCCAGTGGCCAGGGGTTATTGGCGTCAGTCTGGATCAGCGTAGGGATGCTGTTTGGGTTCGTAAATCGCTTGCGGTAAACGTCCAGCATCCTTGATGACAAGTCTATGCCAATATATGGGGTTCCAAGATCCTGAAGAAAAAAACCAATCTCTCCGGTTCCAGCACCTATTTCCATAAATATTCCGTCTGAAAACGGTTTGATTAAGTTTCCAAGTGCTTGTGCTGTTTTGGAAGCGGTTTGTTCACCTAACCCGGTTCGCTTGTCGTAAATATCTGCCTGTTGGTCAAATTGCATAATTTTTAGAAGTGCTGGAATGGATATATTCAATCAATGTGTTATTCATCGTCAGGTTTATCGACAAAACACAGCGCTGGTGCATCAGGTTGTTTCAGGTCGATTAGTAATAATTCGGCTTCATTGGCTTGGTCTGTTTTTTTGCCAAGATGGCTTTCAATATCAAGAAAATTAACTATTTGGACGCCTACTTTGGAGCGAAGTTTTTCAACCTCCGGGTGGTAGGGTTTGATCCAGTTGTAAACAGAAACATGGCTGCATCGGAGTAAATGACCGATTGAACGATAGTCAAGTCCTTGCAAGTAAAGTATCAGAGCCTGTCTTCTTACATCATTAGTAAAACCCCGAAAATGAACCGTGTGTCGGTAGAAGCAAGCTTTGCATTTATAGCGCTGTCGACCTCCAATAAACCCATCTTTCGTACACTGATTTTGTCCGCATTTCGGGCAAATTATATTGTTGTCAGATAAAAAGGCGGTTCCTTTGCGCATGAGTAACAGCTGATATTAGAAGGCTAAATTGGAAAACAAAGATAGAGTGTGAGTTTGCTTTCCTATATTTATTTAACGATAAATTCAAATAAAACTGAAATTATTAAAGCAATATTAATGCCATCCGTTTTGAAATTGGCTTTTGATTGTTCAATTATTTGGTAATTGGAGGTTTTAGAGAGGGAGGTAAAGAGTAGGATGATTTGTGGGGCTTTAATTGTTCATATATAACTGTTTTGGCGAATAAAATAGGCCTGATTAATGTCAATTAAATATAGTTACTTCTGGCTTTAATAATTTTTTTGCTGAATGACTAATAATCTGTAAGTTGATGTGTAAGTGATCAACCGGACATTAATTAAACTATGTTATTTAAATTTGAACTTGATGGGTTTAAAGGCGTGTTTTGTGAAAATTTTGACTTGATTATTAATAACTCATTAAGAAATCAAGTGGAAATTTGTTACTCATGGCTGTTCTGTGAGCACAAGCTTTCTGAAATATAAGGCAATACTTTCAATGTTATGGGTGTGTGGCAAATAGCATATTGCATTGCTTATTTTAAGTCATATAACATAGTTTAATTAACTAATTATATTTTTGTTTACTATAGATAGTCGTATAAGTGTTTATTACATAATTTATTTTTAAATAAAAATTTATAGTGCTTTCTTGTCTTATTATAACTTATTAAACTATAAGGGTAATAAGTGATATTTTAATTAAAAAATATCATTATTTATTTAACATGTCTTTGGGTGGAAATAGTGATGTTTCCGAATTTAGTGGAAATGGCTAAAAAGCAATCAAATAACCTGTTTTTTATTAAATTATGTAGGTTATCACTTAATAAATAGGGTAAATCCCACGGTTTGGCATCATGTTTGCTTAATGTGTTGTGGATTGAGGGAAAAAATAACCTCGCCTGTTATTAACTAAATAGAACTAAAGTGAATATCAAACAATATATAAGGTTAGGAGATAGAGAATGAAAAAAGCTTTTATGCCATTGGCAATTGCCAGTGTTTTTGCGGCAGGGTTGTCGGTTGCATCAGCAGCCGTTGATGGAAAAATTATGCCGGGAATGATAGATAATTTTGATAATGGGAGCACAATGGGTTGGACCAATGGCGCCAGAGTTAAAACACCTCATCCGCCACATGTTGAAAACGGAAAGTTGGTGGTTGAATCATTTGGCGAACGGTTTGATGATGAAGGAAGGCCAATTAATGACAATAAAAGGATGGCTTTTTTTAACGAAAGTTTCAGTTTTGACAGGGGTAAAAATACTTTTGATTCGCCCTGGGAAGGAGATTACAGCGGGATTAAAGCGATAAAGGCTGATTTTTCAGCAACCTCAACAACTACAGATAATCTATATCTGCGTCTTTCTTTTACTGATGGAGATAATTTCTTCTCCAGCAAAAACCCGTTCATTTTGCCAACGGATGGTGTTGAGAGGACGGCGACTTTTCTATTGGATTCGTCCAGTTTCTCAGTTAGCAAAGATTATAACAAGGGAAATACCTTTGCTGATGCCGATCAAGCGGTTTTTGATGCAGGAATTAAAAATTTTTTTGGGGTCAAAATAATTTCTAATGAGGAGTATCCGATCTATGGTGGCAGCGATGTTGTAGCAGCAAAACTCACTATGGACAATTTCATGGCAACTGACCAGGTGGGCGTGGTTTCTAATGTTCCTTTGCCCGGTGCTGTATGGCTGATGATTTCAGGGTTGCTTGGTTTGAGCGGTGTTTCTGCAAGTAAGCGCAAAAATGCAGTCTAATTCCTACAATTTTTGAAATTATTCAGCGTATTTAATTTAACTAAATTTATTAAATATAAGTAACTTATGTAATAAGTGTATGTGTCATGGATGATACAATCAAGCCTACATGGACGTATTTACGGCGTCTTCTGGAATAAAATACTGATATTGACGCTATAAATACGCTAAGTAGTAGTTACCAATTTTTTATCAAAAACAAAACTAAGCATAATTAACCATCGAGAAGAGCTGTTTTCAGGAGATGAAGAAATGGCTCGAGAAAAAATTACTTTAATAAGGAGAAGTATTATGAATACAAAAATATCCCTATTGGCTGTGCTTGCTGCTGCCAGTTTTAACAGCTATGCGGTCCCTGCATATCGTTTGTCCGATCTTGGTGTATTACCTGGTGACAGAGCATTTTCCCAAGCTTACAGTATAAGTGAAAATGGACTTATCTCTGGACGTGCTCGTGGCAGAATGCAGATTCCAGGCACAACAGATCAGCTGCGTGGACCCACCAATGCGGTGAGGTTCTACAGTGAGAGTGGCTATATTCAGACCATGGGGACTTTGGGCGGTACTAGTGGCCACGGGTTGGCATCCTACGGGAGGGCAATCAATAATAGTGGCTTGGTCGCAGGATATTCTACCATTACCCCGGATCCTAATCACGCTCGTCAATATCATGCTTTTGTTAATGATTATGGAAAAGGCACCATGAAAGATATAGGCACACTGGGTGGTCCTGAGTCTCGTGCTTATGGCATCAATAATCACGGTAAGGTTGTTGGTTGGTCAAACACCAAAGCCGATGGAAGCGATCATGTGGCATTTGTTTATGATTCTGAAACCGGGGCTATGACTGGTCTGGGTGGCAATCTGCTAGGTGGTTCCCGGTCATTCGCCTTTGATATTAACGATCTGGGCCAAGTTGCTGGTACAGCAACTTTGGCAGATGGGTCTGCGCATGCTTTTGCTTATTCAAACGGCACTGCAACTGATTTAGGGTCTTTGGATAATTCAGGATATTCTGAAGCACGGGCAATTAATGAAAACGGTTGGGTGACAGGCTGGTCTTTGACAGAATCCAAGGATTATCATGCTTTTATACATAATGGCACTGAAATGGTTGACCTGGGATCATTAGGTGGTGATACCAAGGGTCTGGATATTAACAATAAAGCTCAAGTCGTTGGCTCTGGTACTGATGCCGAGGGTAAATCGATTGCTTTTTTATATTCGGATGGGCAGATGTTTAATCTTATTGATTTATTATCACCTTCTGATCGAGCCATGCTGAAAGAAATTAGAGAAGCGGCAAGCATAAACGATGACGGAACAATTGTTGGACGTGCAAGTTTCTGGACTGATGAAGCCAATGGCAAAAGTCAGACAAGAGCATTTATGGTTAGTGCTGTTCCGGTTCCCGGTGCGATTTTCCTGATGGGGCCAGCGATAGGTTTTCTTGGTTTTATGGGTAAGCGGCGGGCAAGACAACAAGCAGCTTGAAACGCGATTTAAAACACCTCGGGAAGTTAAAAAAGAAATATAGTTAGGAGATATAAAATGAAAAAAATATTTAAACCGTTATTCGCTTTGGCTGCAGCAGTTGTTTGTACCAGCACTTTTGCTTCAGTCGCGCCGATGAGTGATTTTGAAGATGGTACCACCCAAGGTTGGGGCAAAGGTAGACGTGTTGAACTTCCGGTAACAATTGGAATGGAAGATAACGGTAATCACTATCTAAGATACCAGTCTAATGGTCCTGATGCGGAGGAGCATGATAAAAGAATTGCGTTGTTAGCCGGGAAAGAATGGCGAGGCAATTACAGTGCTATGGGGGTTACATCAATCACTGCACGTATGAAAAATATGGGACCCAAGGATTTGGAAATGCATGCAGCTTTTGGGAATTCCCTGGCAGATTTACGTACTAGATTCGCTACCGAAGGAATAGCTTTGGCTGCAGATGGTGAGTGGCACGATATGGTCTTTGATCTGACCAATAATCTGCATCAGGTGTCGTTACATGGGCATGGAAAATCATCAGCTTTGTTTTCACTGGATGAAGTGTTAGGGAATATCGTGAATTTACGTTTTACCCATGGGACATTTGGAGAAACATACCTTGAAAGACGCGGTCCTTTTGAAGGCTATAATGCGGGTGAAGAGATAATTGCGGATTTGTGGATTGATGATATTAAATTGTCAACTGCACCTATTGGAAGTGAAGTATCGAATGTTCCGTTACCTGGCGCTGTCTGGTTGTTCACTTCTGCAATTGCAGGGTTATCAATAGCTAGAAAACGTAAACAGACACTATAACTCAAGGAGTATGGTAACTTGTAATTAAATTAAATTAAATTAAAACCCAAAAAAAGCAGCGATTTTGTTAATCGCTGCTTTTTTATGCTTGAACCTAAATCCGTAATTTATACTTCGCGCGGTTACGAATGCGGAATTTATAGCACACTGATTTATGCCGAGAGCAAGGCACTAAAATAGGCGCATAGCAAGCTACGCAACTGTTTTAGTAACGCAGCTATGGGTAACAACTCAGTCGTTAGGAATCCGTAGTCGTAACCGCGCGAAGTATAACTACGGCAAAGGTAGAATTTATCCTTGAAAATAATAGATAGGGTGCGTGTTCAGTTTAAGTTGTCAAAAAATAAGTATCCAAAGAATATAACAGTTCTTTGAAAAGAGGTTCGTAATGAAAAAAAATTATAATTTATTCATGGTGTTTTTATTTGCCAGCTGCTTGCAAATGGCTTCCGCAAGCGTCATTCAGCCAGGGATGATGGATGACTTTGAGGATGGAACAACAGCTTCCTGGATAAAAGGAATTGAATTAACGAAAGCCAAGATCCTGCCGCCAAGAAATGTGGCTAATGCTGATGAAAGTAATCGTTTTCTTGAAGTCAAATCAACAGGCAGCAGTACTAATGATAATGTTGCACGAGACCCGCATTCTAGGATGGTTTTTTTTAATGAAAGTCAATGGACTGGTGATTATTCAGGAATAACGTCCATTACTGCCATGATGAAGGCAACTTCAAGTACTGAAGATAATTTATTTATGCGTCTGGCTCTCTATGACGAAAAAATTACTGGGGAGTCGCAATCACGTTATGTCTCTGCTGCTCCTGAAATTCTTAAAACAGACGGGGAGTGGCATTCCATGTTTTTTAGTCTGAATCCATCTGACCTGGTACGATTCAGAGGTGAAAAAACTGCTGAACAGGTGTTAAGCAATGTTGGGCATTTGAGGTTTTTATCAAGCAAGGACAATGCAGCTGCATGGCAGGTTGACAAAATTGAGGCCACATTAGGTATTGACAATATTACTGCTGTTTCAGCGTTAACTGCTGTTCCGTTACCTGGCGCTGTTTGGTTTATGATATCTGCAATGACTGGACTAATGGGGATAAAAGTACGCCAAAAATTTTGTAACAATAAAACTCAATGATGTAAACAGTTTATTGTTCGTATTTGTAACTAAGGGACGAGCACGGAATAACTTTGGAAAATGGCGTAGTAGTTTATTCGTATTCAAGGCGTAGAAATAGGCGCATAGCCAGCTATGTAACTATTTTTACAACGCAGAAGACAGATAAAAAGACAAGCCAGTTGTTAAAGTTATTTTATGTTCGTTCCTAAATAAGTTACAAAGGAAAGTGTGGCTTGTTTTTTTTCTAAAGCTTTTCGGTTTTATCCCTCGTTGGTTCGTTATCCAGGAATAGATGTTTAGGTTATTTCTCTATTTTTCATTTTTGATTTTGTTCATCCCGCCGCAATCCCATGCTGTTCGAATTGAGCAATTAGCTATGCCTGGAAAATTAATCAAGGATCATGCAGAGTATGAAGACCGATGTGAAGATTGTCACAAGGATTTTAGTGAAGAAGCGCAAAGTTATCTGTGCAGTGATTGTCATGAAGAAATCGCTTTAGATGTAACCAGGAAAAAAGGTTATCATGGCGACGCCTTAGTCAGAGACAGGGAGTGCTCGGAATGTCATACAGACCATAAAGGACGCGATGCCAATATTGTAATTTTTGATCCTGCTACATTTAATCACAAGCAAACAGATTTTGAGTTACGCGGCAGTCATAAACTTGCTGCATGCGAAGGTTGTCATGATCGTGAAAATAAGAAATATCGGGAAGCGCCCACAGAATGTTACGCTTGCCATAAAGAGGATGAGCCGCATAAGGGATTATTAGGTAAGAATTGTGACAGCTGTCATAACGAAAAACAATGGAATGAGCTCGATTATGATTTTGATCACAACCAGACAGACTTTCCTTTAAAGTTTAAACATACCGATATCGAATGCTTAACTTGCCATACCGAAGGTATCAGCAAAAAAATCTCAATTGAATGCGTAACCTGTCATATTATAAATGATGTACATGGTGGACGTTATGGAAAGCGCTGTCAGGATTGTCATACTGAACGAGGCTGGGATAAAGGAAAATTTGATCATGATCAGACAGACTTTCCTTTGCGTGGCAGTCATGAGAAAGTGGTTTGTGACGCTTGTCATAAAGATCCAATTTTTGAAAAGGAAATGAAAATGGATTGTTATTCGTGTCATCAGGCAGATGATAAACATCATGGACAGAATGGCAAGCAATGTAATGATTGTCATACACCAACTGCATGGAAAAAATATATTTTTGATCACGACACAACCGACTTTCCATTAAAAGGAGCGCATAGAGATAATCCATGTACCAGTTGTCACAAAAAAGACATTTATAAAGAAGATCTGGAGATAGAATGTATCGGTTGTCATCGTCAGGATGATGTCCATAAGGAAGATCAGGGTGAGCAATGTGATGATTGTCATAATGAACAAGGCTGGAATAACAAAATTATGTTCGATCATGATATAACATCGTTCCCTCTGGTAGGTTTACATGCCACAGTTCCATGTGAGGAATGCCACATATCCCAGGTTTATTCAGATTCAAAGTTGACTTGTATTAGCTGTCACAAGGTAGATGATGTTCATGAAAAAAAATTGGGAGTTAAATGTATTAGCTGCCATAATCCCAATGGCTGGGGCATTTGGCTATTTGATCATGATCTCCAGACTGAATATGTTCTTGATGGTAAACATAAAAATCTGGATTGCCATGCTTGTCATACCGAGCCGGTAGAAGATGAAATTCATTTGTTGACTACTTGTGTTTCATGTCATAAAAAAGATGACATCCATGAAGGAATCCATACAGATTATTGTGAGCGTTGTCATGTAACCAGCTCTTTCAAAGATATTCAAATCAAAAGATAATGCTGCATTTTTTTTCATTATCAGGTTCATTGAGTAGCAACGTAACCCTAAAGTTTAAAATATTATTCATACTGATTTTATGGTTTGTATTATTACCTGTTCATTCAGGTACAAAACAAACTGAAGGTGAGTTTGATCATTTATCAACCGGTTTTTTTCTTTCTCCTGCACATAGAAATGTTGATTGTGCTGATTGCCATGTCAAAGGTATATTTAAGTCGACTCCAAGGAAATGTAGCCAGTGCCACAATAGTTCGACTGTTATTACTGCATTAGGAAAAAACCGAGGTCATTTGCATAGCACGGATGACTGTGAAGAATGTCATGGGGATAACGGGTTAACCTGGTCTGAAATTAATTTTAAAACCCATGATGCAGTTTTGGGCGATTGTTCCAGTTGTCATAATGGTAAGATTTCGATTGGCAAACATCAATACCACATACCATCAAATGATCGTTGTGAAAGTTGTCATTTTAATACTTCAACTTTTGTTGGTGCTAAGTTTGACCATAGTAATACCACAGGCAATTGTTCCAGTTGCCATAATGGTCGTAGCGCCACTGGAAAAAATCGTACCCACATGCGTTCTAGTGAAACCTGTGAAAGCTGCCACGTACCGGGAACCTGGAATAATATTACAGGCGTTGATCACAGTGATGTGGTTGATGGTACTTGTGCAGAGTGTCATGACGGTAATCTGGCAAGCGGTAAGCATACGGATCATATACCGACATCCGAATCCTGTGATGTATGTCATTTTCAGGCTGGAGTAGTTTGGACAGGTGCCAGATTTGATCACAGTAATACGACCAGTGGTTGCTCGAATTGTCATAATGGAAGAAGAGCAACGGGTAAACATCGAGCGCACATGCGTTCGAGTGAAACCTGTGAAAGCTGCCACGTGCCGGGAACCTGGAATAATATTACAGGCGTTGATCACAGTGATGTGGTTGATGGTACTTGTGCAGAGTGTCATGACGGTAATCTGACAAGCGGTAAGCATACGGATCATATACCGACATCCGAATCCTGTGATGTATGTCATTTTCAGGCTGGAGTAGTTTGGACAGGTGCCAGATTTGATCACAGTAATACGACCAGTGGTTGCTCGAATTGTCATAATGGAAGAAGAGCAACGGGTAAACATCGAGCGCACATGCGTTCGAGTGAAACCTGTGAAAGCTGCCACGTGCCGGGAACCTGGAATAATATCACAGGCGTTGATCACGGTGATGTAGCTGATGGTACTTGTGCAGAATGTCATGATGGTAATCTGGCAAGCGGCAAGCATACGGATCATATACCGACATCCGAATCCTGTGATGTATGTCATTTTCAGGCTGGAGTGGTTTGGACAGGTGCCAGATTTGATCACAGAAATACGACCAGTGGTTGCTCGAATTGTCATAATGGAAGAAGTGCTACTGGGACTCATCGTGCGCATATGCCATCAAGTAATACCTGTGAGAGCTGTCATGTCCCTGCAAACTGGAATACGATTATCAATGTAGATCATGATGATGTACTGCAGGGTACTTGTTCTGAATGCCATAATAATGGAATTGCTCAAGGAAAGAATCGTTTTCATATTGCCAGTAGCGATACCTGTGACAACTGCCATTTTCAGGCCGGAATAACTTGGGCAGGAGCCACTGATCAGGAATCAACAGGTGGCGATATTGTCAGTAATGCCGCAATTGAAAGTGAAGTTAAAGTATTATCTGCAAGTGTTAGTAATGCTAAGGATGAAGACATCGTTGAAAACTCTGTTGAAGTTGGAGATTCCAATCATCCAGATGTCACTGAAAATTGTTCTGATTGCCATGATGATAAGACAGCGCCAGGGAAAAAAACTAATCATTTGCCGACATCAGATAATTGTGAAGCTTGCCATCAAATTGGTAGTTGGGTTGTTGAAAATTTTAATCATGATGCCGTTACAGCCAGTTGTTCAGATTGCCACAATGGATTAGCTGCATCGGGTAAATCAAACAAGCATATTACAACGACTAGCGCTTGTGCAGATTGTCATCGGACAGATCATTGGGTGCCAGTTGACCGAGTTGAACATATCATGACAATTGGAACGTGTTTTTCATGTCATGATCGCCGCACTGCTGAAGGAAAAACGCTTAATCATATTTCTAGTGATAATCAATGTGATAATTGTCATGTGACGCAATTATGGTCGCAGGTCGTTATGGATCATGGTAATGTCACTGGCAGCTGTTCTGTTTGTCATGATGGGCGGACCGCATCAGGAAAGCCAGTAAACCATATCATGAGTAATAATGTCTGCAATGACTGTCACAGACGAAGGGCGTGGACGCCAGTTTATCGAGTCGATCATCTGGCTGTTTCTGGAAGATGTTCATTTTGTCACAATGGAAAAGTTGCTGAAGGGAAGCCCGTTACCCATCCAGGAAGTAATAATAACTGCGAAGAATGTCATCGAATAAATGCATGGAACCATGTGGTTTTTAATCATGATAATGTAACGGGTACCTGTCTGAGTTGTCATGCAGATGTATACAGGCAGAAAGATCATATAAAAACCCGGCAACCGGTTATCACTTATTATTCTGCAAACGAATTAAGTGATTGTGCAGGTAGTTGTCACATCTATCAGGGACGAGATTCTACAAAGATTCAAACAAGAAGGCCTGGGCCTGAACACAGACCTGAACGAGCTGCCTGGTAATACTGTATGAAGATAAGTACTGACAGGCAGAACTCACTTCTGTGGGGGTTAGCAATACAAACTACTAAATGCCCGAGTTCGATAAAACAATTTTTACTTGGTTTGTTGCTTTGTATGTTCTCACAACACGGTGTTGCGAGTGAGAAACTTTTAGAGTCAATAAATATCACTGATAAGTTTAGTTATTCCATAATTGATTTAAGGCTCAATCAGCCAGTCACTGTAACCTCCTATGCGCCTTTAAAAGAAGGAGACTTGCTCAGAGTGAGAGTCAGGTCAACTTCGAATCGTTTGGACAATAAAGGCTTTTCAAGATTTGAGTTTTTGCCGTGGGAGCCAACTGCCAAGGTTCCGCTTTTCGAAGTCACTGTTGACTTAGATAATGAAATTTTGTTTCACTTTAAGCGGAAAATGAAATATGAATTATTACCAGCGAGCAGCGCTTTTCATATTCTGGTTAAAGTATTTCATCCTGCCCGAATAACCACATTACCTCCTACAGAAAAGCAGTCTAAAAAGTCTGCGCTACAACCAAAAACACAGGCAACAAAAACAAAACAGAAGGCCAGTGTTGTCGAAAACCCGGTTCTGGCAGGTCTGATGGATGAAGCCAGAAAAGCAATGTTAAGTAAGGACTATAAGCGGGCAATCCGGCTTTATTCCAAGGTTGTGTTTGAAGGAGAAAATACTACCTATTATAAAGAAGCATTGGAATACCTTGGTCTTGCAAGAGAGCGTAACCTTCAGTTTGCCCATGCAAAAAATATCTATGAAAAATATCTTCAGCGTTTCCCAAAAGGTGAGGATGCTGATCGTGTCAGACAGCGTTTAATGGGCATTATAACGGCACAAACAGAACCTAAAGAGAAATTAAAAGAGGGAAAAAGTAAAGATAAATTTGTACCAGGTATTCGGTGGGATGTATTTGGGAGTTTTTATCAGCTTTATAATCGCTTCGAAACAAAATTTAATGATGAGCCAGCCAGGCTTAATCGATCTTCATTGCAGAGTGGACTAGATCTGAATGCGAGGCTGGAGTATCAGGAATATATGATTAAATCTCGATTTTCAGGCAGTTATAATGCAACTATTGAAGATTCGGAGGAGGATGAAAGTCGAATACACAGTTTGTTTATAGATTTTCTCCATCAGCCCTCGGGCACTTTGCTCCGTATTGGTCGACAATCTAGCAGCTCAGGTGGAGTTTTGGGTCGATTTGATGGTGGTTATTTAAGTTTGCCAATGGGGGATAAAATACGAATAAATTTAGTTGGTGGATTTCCTGTATTGTCTTCGCGGGATATTTTTATAAATAAAGATGTTGAATTTTATGGCATCAATGCTGATCTAGGCCCATTTTTTGATTCACTGGATTTTAATATTTTTTATATTGAGCAGCATGATCACGGATTGCTCGACAGACGTGCAGTTGGAGGAGAAATTAATTTCTTTCAGGAAAACAAATCATTTTTTAGTTTTGTCGATTATGATATTTATCATCAGACACTCAATTCATTTTTGTTTACCGGGCAGTGGGTTTTTGAAGATCGAACTGCAATCAATCTGTCCTATGATTATCGTACCTCTCCTTATTTAACGACCAGTAATGCAACCCAGGGCCAAAATTTTCGTGATGTAGAAACTTTAGACCAATTGCAGCGTTTTTTTTCAACTGAAGAAATTAAACAGATAGCCAAAGATAGAACAGCAGATAGTCAGACCTGGGCTGTTGGTTTATCGAGACCTTTAACAGAAAACTTGCAGTTTAATGGTGATTTTAGAGCCAGTAAATATTCTAGTACCAATACCTCTGGTGGTGTTGAGGGATCAAATGGTACTGATTATGAGTATACCTATTCTTTTGACCTGACAGCAAACAGTATATTTATAGATGGAGATATTTATGTTTTTGGTGTTCGTTTCAGGGATATGGAGCGGGCAACAGCAACTTCATTCCGAATTAATGCACGTTACCCTGTGACCAGAGACTTTCGCATCAACCCAAGATTCAGGTTTAATTTACGCGATAATGATGATGGCACCAAACGCTATTCCTATCAGCCTTCTGTTAGAATGACGTATCGTTTGTTTAAGGGGCTTCAGTTGGAACTTGAAGCGGGTGGGGAGTGGGAAAGTCAGGGGCGAACAGAAGAAGATCTCCGATTGTCTCCAGCCAATGACCAGGAGCCATTTGATCAAACCAAAGGTTATTTTCTGATTGTTGGTTACCGGTATATCTTTTAAAAAACGAACATGGAATAAGTTGGACAACAGGCGCTGTCAATGGTCACCTGCTTAATGTTCGGGGATAATGAGTTGTTCCAGGATTCTTTCCAAAGCAATATTAAATTTCTCGGGCGCTTCCTGAGGCAGGTAATGACCTGAAGAGTCGATATAAATGATATTTCCAGGCGGTGCTGGTTCTGCGCTATATTTGATTGAACGCATCTGGAATAGGGGTACAGACAGCTTTGTTCTGATTATTGGGTATTTATCCGACATCCAATAAAAATAATTTCTTAATGAGTTGACGGCTATTTCAGGTGGCGCCAAAGCAATATCTTTAGAAATTTGATAAATAATTGCCTTATCAGTGTAAGGGGCAAATCTACTTTTTATCATTGGATAGGCCGCTTTATAATAATTTTTGTTAAACGGCTTTAAAAAATCTTCAATATTATCTTTTTTAGGAATCTGTGCGGATTCCCTAAAAGTATTGATACTGATTACACCCATGATGCGTCCGGGTAACTTAACTGCAGTTGCAACGGCAACGGCTCCTCCAAAAGACTGACCTACCAGTATTGGTTTTTTTAGTCCTAGTTTTCTGATGACTGATGCGACATCTTCAGCATATTTTTCGATAGTAAAAGAATGACGGTTGGTACCCGAAAGTCCGTGACCTGCTAAATCTAAAGTAATGGTTTGGTATTTTCTGGAAAAATATTTACTTTGTGCCTTCCAGTATTTGCTGTTACATCCCAGGCAATGAATGAACAACAAAGAAGTGTCATTTGGGTTGCCTTGTTTGGTAAAAAAAATGGGTATTCCGTCAGTGCTGTCGATATAGCCTTCAGATACCTGCGTATTTTTGTTTTCAACAAATGCAGTTACACAACCTGTTAAAAAAAAACAAAGGAAAACAATGCTAAAAATAGTTTTATTCATGGTAATGTCATCAAACAATCAACCGCCACGAAAAATAAAATAGGCTGCACCTATCAAACAAATTGATGCCCAGTAGTAGTCTGTTTTGAATGGCTGGTTCATGGCAAATAGAGCAAACGGTATAAATAACAGTAATGACATTCCAATTTGCAAGATTTGCAATTGAAATAAAGACATTTCGGTGTGCCCAATACGATTGGCTGGAATATGCACTGTGTATTCAAAAAAAGCAATCCCCCAACTGGCAATTGCAGCAATGTACCAAGGTTTATGATTCAGAAATCGCAAGTGAAGATACCAGGCGGAAAGCATAAAAAAATTTGAAACTAACAATAATAAAATAGTTCTGGTTAAAACAGACATTTGGTTCTTTTTAGCTAAGGGCAATAGTGAGTGTGAATAATTGTTTTCCATGCATCATTAGTCACGACAATAGTTTGTTAAATTCCCTTTTGTTAAGTGATTAAATCAGACACTATTTTATCATGTTGAGAATGTTTAAAAAGCTCTTCACAATAATTACTTTTAAATATACTTCGTGTGGCCACTAAAACAGTTGCTTAGCTTGCTATGCACCTTTTTTAGTGTCCTGCTCTCGACAAAAATCTGTACGCTAAAAACTCCGCATCCGTGACCGCCACTGTCATCAAGTTAAGACAAAGTGTAGGTTGGGTTAGTAGTAGCGTAACCCAACATTTTCTGGATTTTGTCGGGTTACGCTACCGCTAACTCGACCTGCAAAATTGCAAATTCTCTTAACTTAATGGTAGTGATCCGTGATCATGCGAAGTATAAGGAAGGAGTTTATTGATATCAGCAATCTAAACTATGTTATCTAACACAAAAAATATGGTGATATAACCTGTTTTTGAGTTATTTCACGCATTCATTTCTGGTATATCGCGGTTGGAACGACTATTGCTTTTGTTAAATCGGAATAAAGTGTTTGCTTTACCTGATTTTTCAATTTTTAAGGAGTAAGAAATGAAAACATATCTTGTTGGGTTGTCTTTTGTTGTCGGCTTATTAACTTCAAATATTTCTCTCGCTGTTACCGTGAATTCCAGTTTGTTAAATGATTTTGAAGATGGTTTGCCACATGGGTGGAAAAAAGGTTCCAATGCCAGTCCCAGGCAGTTTCCAAAAGTTGTTGAGGAAGCGAATGGAAATCACTATTTGGAAGTCACATCAGTTGGAGGTGGGCCAGATGGTCGTGGGCCAAGTAGTCGAATGACTGTTATTAATGAAACCGAATGGCGTGGAAATTACAATTCTGCAGGTGTTGGTTCGATCAAGGCACGTATGAAAAATATGGGTGATGATACATTGTATATGCGCGTTGGTTTTACGACTCGGGCTATTGAAGAGTGGCATTTTGCAGCATCCAAAGAACCACTCGAATTACCGGCAGATGGTAAATGGTATGATTTATCTTTTGCAATCAGTGAAGAATATATAACACCATTTCTGGGAAATGAAGGAGAGTGTTGTTTTCCTGAATGGGATTTTAAAGAGGTTGTTGGTGGTGTCAATCAACTTAAGTTTCATAGTGGTAAAGATGCTCATTTTTGGGGAGGGGAAAGACTTGAGTCTACATTGGGAATTGATGATATTCATGTGTCATCAGATGTCATGCAGGCAATCACATTGAGTGAATTGGATACTACGCCTGTACCCCTTCCAGCTGCTTTTTGGCTGTTTCTGACGGGGTTGGTCAGTACAATCGGGCTAAAAAAAAGCCGAGGTTTGGCATAATTATTTTGACCAAATCAAATTAAGAAATACCCAATTACCATGAATTTTAAGGAGAACATCATGACAATATACAAACTTGTATTTGCAATTGCTGCGGCAATAATAAGTAACAGTGCCTTTTCTGCCATAGCTTATCAAATTACTGACCTGGGAACACTTGGGGGTACATCATCGCGTGCATACGGAATAAACAATATTGGAGATATCGTTGGCCGCTCCAGACCTATCAATGCTGACGGTACTAATGGTACACGCAGCGCCTTTTTATATACTAATGGCCGGATGCTTGATCTGGGCAATTTTGGTGGCAGTAACACTGTTGCAAGAGCTTCAAATTTTCATCGTCAAGTGGTTGGTTATTCCAGACCAACAGATAGCAAGGAGTATAAAGCATTTTTGTATGACAAAGGTGAAATGAAAAACCTTGGGACACTTGCAAATGGCAAATACTCTTATGCTTATGGTATCAATGACAAAGGCCAGGTTGTGGGTCATTCACATACCAATGAGTCAGGTACTACATCCGAAGCATTTATTTATGAGAATGGTGCAATGAAAGGTCTAGGTACCTTGGGTGGGAATTCTTCAGGTGCGTTTGACATTAACGAAGATGGGACGATAGTAGGTTCGTCTACACTGGCAACGGGTGATACCCAGGGGTTTGTCTACAAGGATGGAAAAATGACAAGTTTAGGTTCTTTAGGCAGTTCAGGGTTTTCAGAAGCCAGGGCAATTAATGATCTGGGGCAAATTGTTGGGAATTCATTGACCGATTCGGGACATTATCATGCGTTTTTGTATGAAGATGGCGGCATTCAGGATCTTGGAAGTATTGAAGGTGATTCATTTGCTTATGATGTCAATAATAAAGGTCAGATTGTCGGTGGATACCGCTCACATCTTCTGGAAGGTTCAGGAAATGCTTATCTTTACAGTGATGGAGAGATGCTTGATTTGACCAGTCTTCTTAACCCTTCTGAACAGGACAGATGGAGTCTGACGGCAGCTTATGGTATTAATGATATTGGTCAGGTTGTTGGGTGGGGAACCCTGGCGGGTGAGACGCATGCTTATTTACTGACAGCTGTTCCTCTACCTCCAGCATTCGTATTGCTGACGTTAGCTTTCGCACTATTAGGATTTACAGGAAATCAATCAGGAAGAAAGAATTGATTGCTTGTTTTTCTGATGACTGATAGTAAATTTAGAAACGGGAGTGGTGTGCCACTCCCGCAATTTGGAGAAAGTTAACGGTACTGGTGAAAATAACCAGGAAGAGAAGCAGATTCACACACTTCGTTTATTTGCAATGCCTTTTGATAACGTAGGGAGGCATTTTGTCCGTTTATAAAATTGACAAAGCGTTTGATATATTCACCCTTGTTATTTTGATAGTCCAGATAATAAGCATGTTCAAACATATCAAGCGCCAATATTGGGACGCCTCCCCAAAGTACGCCATTACCATGATTATCAGAAATAATATTGTACAGTTTTTGTGAAAGTGGCTGATAAACCAGTAATGCCCAGCCACGGCTACTTAGAGCGGCTGCCTGGAAATCAGACCACCAACGATCAAAGCTGCCAAAACGGTTTTTAATGGCACTGGAAAGGGTGCTATCGAAATCAGTTGCTTGTGCTGCAGGGGCAAGGCCAGAAAAATACAGTTCATGCAATATAGTACTGTTTGCCTTGTGTGTTCTGGTTCTTAAACGAGCAGCATAACCTGTAGTATCAAATGATTCGTCCATCAATATGTTATCCAGGTTGTGATAGCCTTTTAAGGCGCCAACATAATGCTTATCATGATGTACCTGAAGTTGTTTGGCACTTAGAAAACCTGGGATTTTTTTATAGGCCAGCATTTGTGGCTGGCCAGTTATCAATCCGGTTTCTGAATTTGAAGCGGCCATCGACTTCGGTCTAGTCTGAGCAGCAGGTGTCTGGGCAATTAACAGTGATGTTGCCGCAACTGCAGGAACAGCTGTTAAAAAACGGCGTCGTGAATAAGTCATAAAGACCTCCTTGTAGATTATGAAAAAAAGAAATATATCTTGATCCATAGCTGAAATATAGAATGTAGCTTAACATTCACTATTAGCTGCTCTGATTGTAACGCTAGCTTAATATAAATTGCAATAAATTAATTGACATAACTTGTTATGATAAAAAATAAAGTGTCATGCTTGTCGCAACAGCTAAGTTTATAGTGGATACAGTAAGCACTCATACCTTGAAGGTTATGATTATGGCAATGATAAGCAAGGCCAAAGTCATATCATTGGATACATTTCATAGTTTATTACAATAGTCAGTCATAACAATAATATTGGTAACCAATAGCGAGTTTTTGCAATGCAAACTGAATCATTAAAAACAACCATTATTTTTTTGTTTATGGCTTTTTGTTCTGGGGTTGCCGCACTAATTTATGAGTCTATTTGGCTACGCTGGTTCAAGATTCTTTTTGGTAATACTGCGTATGCGGCATCAGTGACATTGGCTGCTTTTTTTGCCGGAATATCAATTGGAGCAATAATATTTGGCAGGATTTCACAAAGGACTTCTCGTTGCCTCAGGTTATATGGTTGGCTTGAACTTGCTATTGTGTTTTTTTCATTGTTGGTTCCTTTGCTAATTGACTTTCAGGATTCATTCTATCCATACCTCTATGAAAAATTAAGGTATAACCCTGGCATTTTTACAGGTGTAAAATTTATGCTTGCCTTTGTGGTAATTTTGCCGGCGTCAATTTCATTAGGCGGAACTTTGCCGTTAATGGTTCGTGCATATCTTCATGATTCATTTTCATTGGGAAAACAAGGTAACCGGGTATATGCAGTAAATACTTTGGGTGCAGTCGTTGGGGCTGCGCTGGGGGCGTTGTGGTTGCCTGAAATTATAGGATTGAAATTTACCTATGGCGTTGGCATGTTGTTTTCGTTGATTGCTGCATTGACTGCATTTTTTCTTGGTTCCAGATCAGGTTTGATACCCGCTGCCATTCATAATGAAGAGTCTTCCAATAAAATTTCCATTCAGTTACTAATGATTGCTGGAGCATCAGGTTTTGGTACATTGGCTTTGGAAGTGTTCCTTATGCATGCATTGTCACAAATGTTTGACAATTCAGTGTATTCTGTTGGGGCAGTTTTGATTGTTGTGCTTTTAGCCTTGGCTATTGGAGCTACTTTTGTATCAGTTACGTCACAACGAATTTCAGTTTTGACTTTGTTACGTACCGCCCTGATTGTGGAGTCAGGACTTGTCATGACACTTCCATGGTTTAGCAATTATTTACTGGAGCGATATGGTTTTGTACCTGGGACATTAAGCAATGGATTATATTTTGCTTTGGTTTTGGGAGGTCCAGCTATTTTTATTGGTGGTTTGGTTTTTCCACTGACATTTCGCTTAGCTAACAATGATTTTTCAGGTCAGAATTCGGGTAATTTATTAGCTGTAAATATGATTGGCGGAGTTGTCGGATCAACTCTTGCCGGTTTTTATCTGCTAGAAAAAATTGGTATTTGGTGGTCATTTGGAGTTTTGGGGCTGGGCTATGGGGTGGCTGCAATTCTTATTGAGCAAAAAATTCAATGGCGCATAGGTTCGGGTATCGCAGTTTTAATCTTAATTCTTGTTGTTTTTCTAAGTTCAGCCAACCCCGGATTGCTTCCTCTTGTTGCTTTAGACAAAACTGAGTTGCTTGTTGACTATGCTCAAGGCCCACATGGTGTTATAAGTGTCGTCCATCGGCCAAAGTATGGCGATTACCGGATTAAAATGAATAATCATTACACCTTAAGTGGTAGCGGTGTTAATAAATTGGCTGAACGTGGCGGCCACATACCTTTATTATTACATCCTGAGCCGAAATTCGTTGCATTTATTGGGTCTGCAACCGGAATAACAGCTGGTGCAGCCATGTTACATCAGGTTAAAAAAGTTGAACTAATAGAGTTAGTGCCAGAGGTTCGGGAGCTGGCATCCCGTCATTTTGGCGATTATAACCGCAATGTGTACCAGGATCATAGAACTGAAGTTGTCATTGAAGATGGAAGGAATCATTTGCGTGCTACGCGACAAAAATATGATGTCATTGTTGCAGATTTGTTTGTGCCCTGGAGACCCGGTGTTGGTTCAATGTATACCAAAGAACATTTTCAGTCAGTAAGAGATCGTCTTGCTGAAGGCGGTATTTTTTGCCAATGGCTTCCAGTTTTCCAGTTACGCCAGCAAGATATTGATCTGATTTTGGCGACGTTTAGTGATGTATTTCCAGATACAAGTTTGTGGCGCAGTAATTTTTCTGCTGTCTATCCGCGTTTTGCACTAATAGGTCGAAAGGGAATCTGGCCAGAAAAATCTCAGGTTGAACAACGAATAAAACAGTTGCAGCAGGTCAGTGATGATCATTGGGTGACCAACCCAAAGGGCTTCTGGATGCAATATATCGGGCCACTGCATCAAGGTTTATTAAGCGAAAAGGGAAAGTCTCTGAATACTGATAATAATCCCATTTTTGAATATCAGGTATCACGTTCGACATTTAATGAGCGAGTCTCTTATCTCTCCTCAGGCGACTGGATGAATTTTACAAATAGAATACAACAAACTGAAAAAACTTTATCTAATTGGCCCATAGAAGAATCGTCAGCAGGGCAGCTCTATGCACGTGCCGATGCTCAGTTTGTTAAGGACTTACAGAATAATCGGGGTATTTCTGATAAATTAATAAATTTACTAGAAAGACTTAGAAAGCAAGTACCGAATGAGCTTTTATCCTATGATCAAACCGTTGCAGATGTTAGTGTCTTTTTTAAAGGAAATTCGGATTAACAGTTTCCTGCGTCCGTAACTTCAGCAAAAATTATCCACTTTTCCCGCAAAAATACCTTGTTGAATTCAATTGCACAGCATGATCTGTAGTAATTTTCTAGTTATACTTCGCGCGATCACGGATGCGGAATTTATAGCGCACTGATTTTTGTCGAGAGCAAGGCACTAAAACAGGCGCATAAGCAAGCTACGCAACTGTTTTAGTAACGCAGTTATCGGCAAAAACTCAGTCGTTAGAAATCCGTAGACGTGACCGTGCAAAGTATACACACGAATGAGAGCCAATATTTTGTATGTGCCCACCGCCATCAATTAATGTGAGTTTGATCATGTTTCATTAACGCACTCTCCAAATCTAAAAAACATCGGGAGAATAGTTTTTTCAGCCTCCGTAGGACTATTAAATTGATTTTTTTGAAAACAAAATAAAACTAACCGATAAAACTCGGCTATGCGCACAATAGGTGCAAATAATGCGGGAGATTTTATCTCACTTGGAAAATGTATTTTTTGCGTCTAAAAACCTGCCAAGACTGTTATTAATTTTTTGGGGCTGTGTAGTTGCTATGCATACTAAGATAGTATCTATTGGGCGGTATTAAGATGATTAGTTTTTCGAAATGTCTTGTATTTTCTGTTGAATTTTACACTCATTTAATATGTAAAAGTTCATATTTAAAAAAAGTATAAAAAAATATATTAATACCTGCGTTTTGCGCATTTTTTTATTTTCTTTTTTGGAGATAAGTCATGAAAAAAATCATTAAATCAATAATATTCACAGTCACAAGTTGTATTTTGGCTGGTCAGACTGCAATGGTAATTGCGGCATCTAATCTTGAACTGGATGCAAAGCCAGTTGATTTTGTACCGATTGATCCGGTAATTGTTTTGCCTTTTTTCTCTTATGACGCAAAAACATTTCACGGAAGTGAATGCCAACCTTATTATGGAAGTCAGTCAGGGGATTTTAATTATTATACTAATCGTATTTATAATACTGGTTCCAGTGGTAGATGGGTCACTTGTCCAGTTGTTCGCGACAATACCACAAATACTAGCGGTACTTTAGGAACGGAAATTTATGTCAGTAACATAGCAGGTCAAACACTTTCCTGTACACTTTATAGTTATGATTCACATGGGGTCTGGGTGGCCTCAAATTATAAATCAACGACTGCAGGAGGAAAGCAAACACTGTTTCCTGATGTAAATTCGAGCAAAAATATGGGCAACTATAGTCTGTCGTGCTATTTGCCAAAAGGTGCATCGATCTATAGTTACAAAGTCAAAGAATGGCTGACTAACAACAATAGCCGAACTGATTGGTTCAACTAAGTTCATTAATTTCAATATGCCAGAATCCACATCAATCAAGGTTGATGTGGGTTCATTTTCCTGAATCTTTTAAAAAAGGCAACAATATGAATAAACCAACATTGATTGTAAGCTTCTTGATTTCGGCAGTTTTCGTATTTTCATTTCTGTTTTATTCAGGAGATTCTGAAAATCGAATAGATTTATCAATTGAAAATCAAAACAGATTAGCAGCTGTTGATCCGGCTGGAAATAAATTCAATAGAAAACACCATCAGCTTTTGCAGGAAGTTAAGTCGTTAAAACATGAGGTAGAGGCTATTAAATTAACGCTTAAACAGATCATGTCTCACTTTGATCCGACTATGCATTCAAGTGGTATGACTTCCGAATTAAATGAACTTCCAAATCTTTCACAAATGGATTTGGAAGAAATGAAGTTAGTGGAAGAAAATATAAAAAAAGCGACAGACCAACAATATAACGAGCAAATGGCGATGATTGAAGATGAGTTTATTAAAGAACCTGTTAATCCAGAGTGGTCAGATGAAAAGAGCCAAATACTGATAACGGCATTAAATTCATTGCCTGAAGAAAAATATGAAGGTGTGGAATTAAAAGAAACCGATTGCCGTTCTTCAATGTGCCGGATTGAAATTGAATTTGCAGATGAACTTGCTCAGAATAGATTCGAAATGCAATTACCAATGTTGGTTGGAGAAGATTTTCCTCGCTTATCGGTGATGCATGAAAACCAAGAAGGCTTAATTAGAGGCATATATTTATTGAAAGGGGACGATGCCTAGGAGCTAGAAAAATTAAGTTGTTGAATAATGATATTTTGAAGTCAGACATATTTTTGTTTTAAAAATACCCTGAATCCGTAACTTCAAAGCAAGTAAAAACTCGTAGAGCCCGCACTATTGCTAGCGAAATCTGATAAAATACAGTATTCAAAATAGCACCTGAAAAGTGAACGATGAAACGCTTCAAGATTGAGCAATCAAGCGCAGATATTATTAGTCACAGCGGCCTGTCTTTAATCGGACAAGCCATCAAAAATTATACG
>Ga0256839_1000893_pt1 | contig 37831 bp, 37 predicted proteins | sample 354166metaG_FD_185968 | JGI IMG/M metagenome (GOLD analysis project Ga0256839, IMG submission 185968) | Hydrothermal vent microbial communities from Mid Atlantic Ridge, Atlantic Ocean - 354-166 | ecosystem: Environmental > Aquatic > Marine > Hydrothermal vents | place: Atlantic Ocean: Mid...
CCTCCCTGTTTTATGCATTGAATCATAATTCAGTTTATAGGTCTACGGCCTAGCCGCGGTTGCGCAGGATGCGGGCCGGTTGGGTGGAAAGCGGGCGCCACGCAAAAAGCAACCCTGTAATCAGGCTGGCCATGGCCCCGCCTGCGACAATGGCAATAGCGGAAAGCCAGTTGAACCGAAAATCGGCCTCCATAACAAATGTCAGAACCGCCCAGCCAAAGACCGACCCTGCCAGTATGGCCACACCCCCCGCCGCTGCGCCCAGAATTAGCGAACGTAGCGCAAAGCTGCCAAGAATACGCCGGCGTGTTGCCCCCAGTGTTTTCAGAATTGCGGCCTCGAACACACGCCGGTTTTCACCTGCGGCGGCAGCCCCGATCAGCACCACAATGCCGGTCAGCAAGGTTGCCCCCGCGCCCCAGCGAATTGCGCTGGCCAGATTATCAAGGGTTCCGGTGATATGGGAGACCGCTTCGCGCACCCCGATGGCGGTGATGTTCGGGAAATTTTCAGCCATGATCCGTGTTAGGGCGCCTTCGCTGCCCTGCGTGGCATAAAGGGTTGCCAGATGGGAATGGGGGGCGCTTTGCAAGGCGGTCGGGTTCCAGATCATGACAAAATTGATCGACATGTCTGAAAATTCAACCGCGTGGAAGCTGTTGACTTTGGCGGTTAAATCACGACCCAGAATGTTAACGGTGATTTCATCCCCCAGTTTCAGGCCGATTTCTTCGGCTTCCTGTTGGGAAAAGCTCATTAACGGGGGGCCGGTGTAATCTTTTGGCCACCATGTGCCTTCGGTAATCCGGTTGCCTTCGGGGGGGGTGGCAAAATAGGACACGCCGCGATTTCCCGAAATAATCCAGTGATCACCAACGACTTCTTTGGCCGGAATACCGTTGATCCGGGTGATATTGCCGCGCAACATCGGTGCGGTTTCAATTTTGGTAACGCCGGGTTCAGCGCCCAGGGTCTCGCGGAAATTGTCTAGCTGGCCGGTCTGGATATCCAGCACAAAAAACGCCGGTGCGCGGCTGGGCAGTTCCTGGGAAATCACGGTGCGCAGGTTGGTGTCGATCTGGCCAATGGTGGCCAGCACTGTCAGCCCGAGACCAAGCGACAAAATAACCGATGCGGTTTCGCCGCCCGGCCCGCCAACTGCCGCCAGTGCCCAGCGCAAGGCCGGACGGGTTCTGGTAAGACGTGAACGCGACAACCGCGCGGCAACCCGCCGTGTCAGGACAGCAGCCAGCCAAAGGGTGACAAGCGCTGCAATAATGCCAAATCCGGACCAGAGCGTCAGCCAGATCGCGCCGGAAAATCCCGCTGCCGAGGCCCCCATCAATAGGGCAAGCAATGCAATGAGCGCCAGATATCGGGGCCGGGGCAGGTGGCGGGTCTGGCTGGTAATATCGCGAAAAAGCCCCGCCGCGCTGATGTCAACTGCACGGGCCAAGGGCCAGATTGAAAAAATAAGCGCGGTAAGAATGCCATAAATTGCGGCCTCGAACAAAGGGGCGGGGTATATGCCGCTTTGCACCGGAATTGGCAATTGTTCCGACAGGAACGGCCCCAGCAATGCAGGCAAACCGCCGCCAATCAGCAGGCCCAGCGCAATGCCGATCAGCGACAGAAACCCGATCTGCATCAGATAGATCGCAAATATAGTTCCGCGTTCCGCCCCCAGCGATTTCAGGGTGGCAATGGTTTCGGTTTTTTGTTCCAGATACGAGCGAACCGCGGCCGAAACTCCGACCCCGCCCACGGCCATACCTGCCAGCCCGACCAGCACCAGAAACAGGCCCATCCGGTCAACAAAACCGGAAATACCGGGGGTGGCGTTGCGGCGGTCTCGCCAGCGAATGCCGCCATTTGCAAATTTTTCGAGCGCTTCGGCTTCAAGTGCTGCCAAGTCTGTGGAGGCGGGTAATAACAGCCTGAACCGGGTTTCGAACAATGTGCCTTGGGCCAGTAGGCCGCTTTGGGCCAGCGCGGTGGTTTTAACCATAACCCTTGGCCCCAGACGAAAACCGGCGGCACCGCTATCGGGCTCCAGAATCAATGCGGCGCGCAGTTCGAATTCTTGTGTGCCGAGACGTAATATATCACCGGGGGTGATTTGCAGACGGTCAATCAGGGCAGGGGCGGCGATTAATCCGGGCATTCCGTTGCGGGTTTCAAGCGCGGCTTGCAGATCCATTTCGGGGGAAAGTTCTATTTCGCCATAAAGCGGGTAAAGGTCATCAATTCCCTTTACTTGTGTCAGGGCGTTCTGGCGGGTTGCATCATGGTTCACCATTGATCTGAAATCAACAATTTCAGAGGCTTGGCTGGCGTTGCTGTCGATCCATTGGCGTTCTGACGGATTGGCAAAACGATAGGTGAATTGCAGCTCTGCGTCGCCGCCCAGCAGGGCTGCGCTTTCGGCATCCAGCCCCGCCTGAATGGCAGATCGGACCGAGCCAACGGCGGCAATGGCCGCAACCCCCAAGGCAAGACAAAGCAAAAATATTTTGAACCCGTCCAAGCGGCCCTTTAATTCCCGTGCAGCGATTTTTGATGCGATTGAAAGGTTCATTTCGGGGTTTCCAGCAGCCCGTCGCGCAGGTGCAGAACCCTGTCACATCGCGATGCCAGATCGCTGGCATGGGTGACCAGCACCAGAGTAGACCCATAGCGGTCGCGCAAGCCGAAAAGCAGATCAATGATCGCGCCGCCATTGCTGGCATCAAGGTTTCCGGTCGGTTCATCGGCCAGCAAAATTTCGGGGCGCGGCGCGGCGGCGCGGGCCAAGGCAACGCGCTGTTGTTCGCCACCGGATAACTGGGCGGGATAATGGTTTTTACGGTCAGACAGGCCGACGGCATCAAGTTCGGCTGTTGCTTTTTCAAATGCGTCCCGGTCGCCTGCAAGTTCCAGCGGGGTGGCGACATTTTCAAGCGCGGTCATGGTCGGGATCAGGTGGAAGGATTGAAACACAATGCCCATATGATCGCGGCGAAATCGCGCCAGACCGTCTTCGTTGAGGGTGGAGAAATCCTGATCCAATACCGTAACCTTGCCGCTGCTGGCGGGTTCCAGCCCGGCCATCAACATCAACAAGGATGATTTGCCGGAACCGGACGGGCCGACAAGCCCCAATGTCTCGCCGCGCTCGACATTCAGGGAAATGCCCTTAAGTATGTTTACAACGCCCGCGTTTCCGGAAAGGGAAAGCGTGGTATTATGCAGTGAAATTGCCGGAGAACCCATATTTATGAACACCTTTTTGGAAAATGCCTTAACCATGCCATATAAGATCGCGCGGCAAATTCACAAGATTATAGTGCTAATGTTTTTGGCGGGCGGGGCCATGGCAGAAGAAACCGTTATTCTGGCTTTTGGAGATTCGCTGACTGCCGGATATGGCCTGCCCGTGGTGGACGGGTTTGTGCCGCAATTACAAAACTGGCTGGACGGGCAGGGCGCAGAGGTGCGGGTGATCAATGCGGGGGTTTCAGGCGATACCACGGCTGGCGGATTGGCGCGAATTAACTGGGTGCTGAACGATGAAATCGACGCGGTCATTCTGGAGCTGGGACCAAATGATTTTTTGCGCGGGTTAAACCCTGCGGTTGCGCGGGAAAATCTGGATGGCATTATGCAGGTGATTACCGAAAAAGGCTTGCCGGTGTTAATAGCGGGCATGCCGGCCCCGACCAATTTTGGCGCGGAATACAAGGCTGAATTCGATGCGATATATCCTTGGCTGGCGCAGAAATACGATATGCCGCTTTATCCGTTTTTTATGAACGGGATCGCTGAAATGCGGGGGCAACGGGATGTGATGGATTTTTTCCAACCGGACGGTTTGCATCCGAATGCTGAGGGCGTGGCGTTGATTGTTGAGGATATCGGGCCGTTTGTTCTGGAGCTGATCGGGATGGTGGAATAGGGGCTGCCGCCCCTCTTGAGCGCTGCTCAATTCACCCTGCGGGTTTATTTGCAACAAAGAAGGCATGCGAAAGCGCCGCATTTTAGGTAAATGCGGTTCAAATGTTGCCTTTATGGCGTGCTACATTTCGAAGGATACAGCGGTAGTGTTGGCGACTTTGCGTCGGTTCGTGCCTACGTCTATATGACGGTTTTTCCAGTGCGCTGGCGGCAAGCCCTTTTTTTGGTGGACCGCTACCAGTGTTGAAATCTGCATTGCCCGACGCAAGGTCTCCGAAAGTATCAGGCAGGCGTAGGTATACGCGGTGAGGGTTAATGTGGTCTGAGGGTGGCGTGCGGTGGGGCATGGCATGGCAACAAAAAAGGGCGCTAAAAGCGCCCTTTAAGATCGTACTCCATTGAATTCAAACAAAAAACGGTTTGCGGAATTCTTTGCTGGCTTGTTTATAGTTCAGGCCGATATCTGCCAGATGTGCGTCGTCCAGTTTGGCAAGTGCGGCGCGGGTGTTGCTGCGCTCGACCATAAATGCCAGCCATGTGGCAATCGCTGCCAGTGAAATTACGGGAAGTGCCAGTGTTTTGATTGCGAGAGTTTGCATGATTGCCTCCATAAGGGTTTGTGTTATGTTTAGGATAATTCATTCCATGGGCTGATGTATGGATGATTCGCTATAATAAGTAAAATGAATAGATTTGCTGGCACGCATCACGGAGATTGATATGTATAGAAACCTTGACTTAACCGCTTTACGATCCTTTATCACGGTGGCCGAAACCGGCGGTGTCACCAAGGCCGCCGCGCAATTGCACCTGACCCAATCGGCCGTTTCGATGCAGCTAAAACGTCTTGAAGAAGCATTGGGACAGCCGTTATTGGCGCGCGACGGGCGCGGGGTTCGCATGACCTTGCACGGCGAACAATTGCTGGGATACGGGCGGCGGATGCTGGCATTGAATGACGAGGTCTGGTCGCGCATGAATGATCAGGCATTTGAGGGCGAGGTGGTTTTCGGGGTGCCATCCGACATTGTTTACCCCCATGTTCCCGGAATTTTACAGCGTTTCGCGCAGGAATTTCCGCGCGTCAAAGTGCAGCTTATTTCGTCTTTTACCAGCCGTCTTAAACAGATGCTGCATGCGGGCGAGGTCGATGTGATTTTAACCACGGAATCCGGTCTTGAAAAAGATGGCGAAATTATCGAGCGCGCGCCGCTGATCTGGGTGGGGGCGCCTGACGGCAACGTCTGGCAAGAAATCCCGCTGCGGCTGGCATTTGAAAAAAACTGTATTTTCCGCGCGGCGGCGCAGGCGGCTTTGTCAAAATCGGGGCTGGATTGGGAAATAGCCGTGGAATCCAATTCCACCCGCACCATCGAGGCCAGCGTATCGGCGGACCTTGCCATCCATGCGTCACTGGCGGGGGCGACCTCGCCTTATATGGAGGCGGTTAACCATAATGGCGCCCTGCCGGAATTGCCGATGTTCAACATCAACATGTATGTCAGCCACGGCAAGCAGCGCGATATGGCGCAGGCTTTGGCCGATTATGTGCGGGCGGCTTACGGGGTTAATGTTGCTCAGGCAGCCGAATAGACCTGCACCACAACCTTGCCGGTGGATTTGCGGTCGGCCAGCAATTGCAATGCCTCGTTAGCGTTTTCCAGCGGCAAAACATGGCTGACATGGGGGGTTAATTTGCCGTCTATATACATGCCGAACAGCTGCAAAAAGCTTTTGAGCAGCACCTCGGGCTTAAAGCTGGCATAGCCGCCCCAATAAAGGCCAATCACCGAAATGTTTTTGACCAGCAGGATGTTGGCCGGAATTTGCGGAATATCACCCGAGGCAAAACCAAGCGGAATAATGCGGGCCTCGGGGTTGCAGGCCCGTAATGCGGCCTTGAACTGGTCGCCGCCCACGGGGTCATAGACCACATCGGCACCGCCCAGTGATTTGACAATTTCGCGGATATCCTGCGTTTCGCTGTCAATCAGATGATCCGCGCCCGCAGCTTTGGCGATGGCCAGTTTTTCTGCGCCCCGCGCCACAGCAATAACCTTTGCGCCCATCAGCTTGCCGAGTTCAACCGCCGTTAACCCAACCCCGCCCGAGGCGCCAAGCACCAGCAATGTTTCGCCAGCTTGCAAATTGGCGCGATAGTCCAGCGCCACATGGCTGGTGCCATAGGCAACCAGAAATGCCGCGACCTCCACGTCCGGCATTTCCTGGGGCACAGGCACACAGCGCGCCGCATCAAGGCAAAGATATTCCGCCAAGCCGCCCGCGCCGCCAAAGGCCGCAACCCTTGTGCCAACCGGAAAGCTGTCTACGCCTTCGCCAAGTGCTGTAATTGTGCCGCATATTTCCATGCCCGGTGTAAATGGCAGATTAAATTTTTCCTGATATTTGCCTTGCACAATCAGGGTGTCGCCAAAATTGATGCCGCAGGTATGAACACGAATTTGCACCTGTCCCGATTTGGGTTCGGGGATGACGATATCATCCAGTTGCATCGGTTGGTTAAGCTGGTGGAGCTGCATGGCGCGCATGGGTTTGGCCTTTTGGTTGGTTTTGTGCTATTTGTTGCATTGCGGCAACAAAATACAAGCCATAACTTGCTATATTCAGGCCATAGGCGTATGGGAGTGCCAAACGGGGTTGCGCCATGGCGTAAGCCCCGAATTTTTTTGTAAAAGGCCGGAATTATGGAACTGCGCAATATTGCGATTATCGCCCATGTTGACCACGGGAAAACCACCCTTGTTGACGAGATGCTGAAACAATCGGGCAATTACCGTGACAACGAAGCCACGGTCGAACGCGCCATGGACAGCAATGATCTGGAACGCGAACGCGGCATTACCATTCTGGCCAAAGCCACCAGCGTTGAATGGAAAGGCGTGCGTATCAACATCGTTGACACCCCCGGCCACGCCGATTTTGGTGGCGAAGTTGAACGTATTTTGTCAATGGTTGACGGGGTGGTTTTGCTGGTTGACGCCGCCGAAGGCCCGATGCCGCAAACCAAATTTGTGACCGCCAAGGCGCTGGCGCTGGGCTTGAACCCCATCGTGGTTGTCAACAAGGTCGATAAGCCCGACGGTGAACCCGACAAGGCCCATGATCTTTGTTTTGATCTGTTTGCCAATCTTGATGCCAGCGACGACCAGCTTGATTTCCCTATGCTTTTCGCATCGGGCCGTGCGGGTTGGGCCGATAAGGAACTGGACGGACCACGCAAGAATCTGGATGATCTGTTTGATCTTATTCTGGATCATGTGCCGGCCCCTGCGCAAATTTCTGCAAAAGACGAACCGTTTCGTATGCTGGCCACCACGCTTGGCGGCGATGCGTTTTTGGGGCGTATTCTGACGGGTCGTGTTGAATCCGGTGTTGCCAAAGCTGGCGATCAGATCAAGGCCATGAACATGCATGGCGAATTAATCGAGAATTTCCGCATTACCAAAGTGCTGGCCTATCGCGGCCTGGATCAGGTGGGCATTGACGAGGCCGTGGCCGGGGATATTGTTTCAATTGCCGGTATGGCCAAAGCCACCGTGGCGGATACTCTTTCTGATAAAAGTGTGTCCGAGGCGATCGAGGCGCAGCCGATTGATCCGCCGACCATTACCGTTACTTTTGGCATCAACACTTCGCCTTTGGCGGGGCGCGATGGCAGCAAGGTTCAAAGCCGTGTGATTCGCGACCGTTTGATGAAAGAGGCCGAATCAAACGTGGCCATCAAGGTGCAAGACAGCCCCGGCGGCGAAAGCTTTGAGGTTTCGGGGCGTGGCGAATTGCAAATGGGCGTGTTGATTGAAAATATGCGCCGTGAGGGTTTTGAGCTGTCCATCAGCCGCCCCCGGGTCATTATCCGTGAGGTCGACGGCCAAAAAGTGGAGCCGGTCGAGGAAGCCACCATCGATGTTGATGACGAATATTCCGGCGCGGTGATCGAAAAGTTGACCCAACGCAAGGGTGAACTGGTTGAAATGCGCCCGGGCGGTGTTGGCAAAACCCGCATCGTGATGCATGTGCCCAGCCGTGGCCTGATCGGCTATCACGGGCAGTTTTTGACTGATACGCGCGGCACCGGCGTTATCAACCGTGTGTTCCATGACTGGGCGCCCTATAAGGGCACCATCGAGGGCCGCCGTGCGGGGGTGCTTATTTCGATGGAGGCAGGACAATCCGTGCCTTATGCAATTTTCAACCTCGAAGATCGCGGCAAGTTTTTTATCGGTTCGCAAGAACAGGTTTACCAGGGCATGATTATCGGCGAACACAATCGCCCCAATGATCTGGACGTAAACCCCATGAAAGGCAAAAAGCTGTCAAACGTGCGGGCCAGTGGCAAGGATGATGCGGTAACCCTGACCACGCCGGTGCGGATGTCACTGGAAGAAGCCATCGCCTATATCGATAATGACGAACTGGTCGAGGTGACGCCAAACAGCATTCGCATGCGCAAACGGTTTCTTGATCCGGTGGATCGCAAGCGGGAATCTAAAAAGCTGGCTGTATAGATTAATTGCAATTTGCAGTGCTAATAGTTTATTAAGAATTGTAATTCGCAAAATGCAAATGCCTTGCCGTAATAATTGCATTAAAAGCGCGAGCTGTCTATAAGGTGTTGTAGATGGTCGGGTTTTCGAGCGGTTTATCAACTCAGGAAGTTGGCTTGGATGTTGCAACCGTTGTTTGTAATAGTCAAATTTTATTTGGGGTTTAGAATGAAACATCCAGTAGACGTCCATGTGGGCAAACGGGTTCGCCATCGCCGGTGGATGGTGGGCAAAACCCAGCAACAGCTTGGTGAGGCCGTTGGTATCAAATTCCAGCAAATCCAGAAATATGAAACCGGCATGAACCGTGTTTCCGCATCCCGTCTTTGGGATATTGCAGGGGTGCTCGAAGTGCCGGTCAGCTTTTTCTTTGAAGGTCTGGAAGCCGGAGACATAGAGGCAAAAGCCGTTGAAACCCCCGCATCCGATATGCGCGGTGATTTGCTGGCCGATAAAGAAGCACTGGAACTGGTGCGGTCTTATTATTCCATTCCCGAAGCACAACGCCGCCGTCTGTTCGATCTGGCGCGAGTGCTGAGCGAAGTTGCCTAAAAGCGTTTGACGCGCAGCAAAAATTATGAAATCCCCGTCTGGCAACAGGCGGGGATTTTTTATGGAAATTAGCAATTCAGAACAACAGGAATTGATGTCTGTGGCCCATGAACTGGCCGATGTGGCGCGCATTGAAACCCTGAAATATTTTCGCCAGCCGGCTTTGGGTATTTCCAACAAGGAAATCGCCAGTTTTGATCCGGTGACCGAGGCTGACCGCGCCTCGGAACGGGCCATGCGCGATATACTGGCCAAACGCCGCCCCGATGACGGGATTTTGGGCGAGGAATACGGGGTTAAGGCAGGCACCAGCGGGCTGACATGGGTGCTTGACCCGATCGACGGCACCCGCGCCTATATCAGCGGCACCGCCAGCTGGGGGGTGCTGATCGGCCTTGATGCGGGCGATGGTCCGGTGTTTGGCATTGTTGACCAGCCCTTTACGGCTGAGCGGTTTACCGGCGGGTTCGGCATTTCGGAATGGGTGCGCAATGATGAAAAACGCGTGATGAAAACCCGTGATTGTGCGGCGCTGTCCGATGCTATTTTGTATACGACCTTTCCCGAGGTCGGCACGCCTAATGAGGGCGCGGCATTCAAGGCAGTATCAAAACAATGTAAATTAACCCGATACGGGCTTGATTGTTATGCTTATGCGTTAATCGGGCTTGGTATGGTTGATCTGGTGATCGAAAGCGGCTTGCAGGCTTATGACATTCAAGGCCCGATGGCAGTGGTAAATGCCGCGGGCGGTATTGTGACCAATTGGCAAGGTGGGCCAGCGCATATGGGTGGGCAAATTCTTGCGGCGGGCGATGCACGAATGCATGCAGCAGCGATGGAAATTCTAAATAACAGCGTCTAGGAACCTGTCGGTTTCATCCCATGCATGTGCCTGGATTTCCGGTGCTTCCATCCAGATTTCATGGCGGGCCGAGCATATTTTCAGCAAGGTATTATTGGGTATCCGCGCCGAAACCTGTTCAATCGCGGCTGGCAGCACAATGCTTTCGTCACTGCCATACATCACAAGGGTTGGAATTTCCGGCATTGGTTCGGTTTTGAACCGTTTGAATTCATCCAGAGCGCCCCGAAACCAGCGCATGCTGGCGCCGCCAAGGCCCAGTTCGGGCTTTTTAAGGATATGCTGGCGCATAAATTCCCATTGAACGGGGTCGGTGGTTAGCGTGTTGTCTTTGAAATCTGCCGATGTCACATAAAAATCGCCATTGGTGGTGGGAACCCGCAATTTGCCCAAGCCCAATGTGCGGGCGATTCCGGACAGCAAAGCCACAACCGGCCTTGTGCCTCTGGGCATAATCACATTCCACATCGGCGCCGAAAATACCGCCGCCTTGAAATCATGTTTGCCCAGCAAATGCCGCAGCGCAATGCAACCGCCCATGGAATGGGAAAACAACAGGCGCGGCCCCTTCAGGCTGGCGACATCGGGGTGGTTAAGCACGGTTTCAAGGTCTTGCTGGTAATCGGTAAAATCAACCACATCACCCAGATCATTACGCCCGTCAATATGGTCAGACAGGCCTTGGCCGCGCCAATCAAGCGCCACAACCGAAAAGCCGCGCTGGACAAGCCGGCCATAGCTGGCCCCGTATTTTTCAATATATTCAGTGCGCCCGGTCAGAAAAACCACGGTGCCGCGCGTGCCATCCCCCCAGACGGCAAACCGGATTCTGGTGCCGTCGGGTGTGGTGGCAAATTGCGCAACGCCCCCGTCAGGGGCATTGGCCATTTCTGAATAAAGCGGGGCGCCGGGCATGTTATCCGAGAATTGCGCCAAGCTTCATGGCCATGGACATATCGCCATCCACGCTTAACTTGCCGCTCATGAATGCGGCCGTCGGGTTCAACTCGCCATCCATCAATTCCTGAAACACATCAGCGGTGGCGGTCAGGGTGCAATCAGCATCGCTATCGTCTGCGGCAACGCCGGTTTCGTCGATGCGCACCGCGCCCTCGCCCTCGATTTCAAATTTTACCGATCCTTCAAAATCGCCGCCGCCAAGTTTTTCGGCCAGTGCAGCAACCGCCGCTGAAATAATTTCGCTCATTTGATGTTCTCCATGTATTAAGTTGACGTTAACGTAAGCATTGCCGCTATCAATGCAAATGTTTTCCCGATTTTCCTAACGTAAAGCAAAAGGTATGGCACGTAAAATTTACTGTCAATTTGCAAATAGGAATTGAGCTTTGCCTGTGTCGCGGTCATGGTGTCGGGATGTTATACAGAATAAAAGCCGGAATAATTGCGTTGATGCTGGCAGGGTCGGCAATGGCGCAGGGCGTGGAATTTGGCGAAAACCCGCGTCTGGATGAATTATTCGCGCAGTTGCAAAGCAAAGACGGCGCCAATGCCGAAAGCGAAATTCTGCTGATTTTTCGCAAAAGCGGATCGGACGCGATGGATCTGCTGCTAAAGCGGGGGCTTGATGCGCTGGATGCGGGCAGCCCGCGCGATGCGGTCTGGCATTTTTCGGCGCTGATTGACCATGCCCCCGAATTTGGCGAAGCCTATAGCGGGCGGGCGATTGCGTTTTACGAGCTGGGCGAGCTGGATATGGCCCTGCAGGACATTCACACCACCCTTACCTTTAATTCGCGACATTTTCGTGCGCTTGTCGGGTTGGGCTTTATTCAGGAAGAACTGGGAAATCTGGATGAGGCCCTGCGTGCCTATAAAATCGCCTATAGCTTAAATCCGCATATGGAGGGGCTGAAAGACGCGATCACGCGGGTTGAATCCCAAATCAGTATTTTACACTAATTTATCGAGATCTGGCCATGCAAGGCACTGTTACCGCTGTTCTTGGCCCGACCAATACCGGCAAAACCCATTACGCAATTGAACGTATGCTGGGCCATCCAACCGGCATGATCGGCCTGCCATTGCGGCTGTTGGCGCGCGAGGTCTATGACAAGGTTGTGGCCCTGCGCGGGGCGCATGTTGTGGCGCTGCTTACCGGCGAGGAACGGATTTTACCGCCCCGGGCCAAATACTGGGTCTGCACCGTTGAGGCCATGCCGATGGATATGAATGTGGCATTTCTGGCGGTTGATGAAATTCAGCTTTGTGCTGACCCGGACCGGGGCCATATTTTCACCGACCGGTTGTTGCATGCGCGGGGCCGCGTTGAGACCCTGTTTATGGGCGCAGAGGCGGTAAAGCTGCGGGTCGAATCCCTGCTGCAAGACATAAAATTCGAGCATCGCAGCCGGTATTCAAAATTAACTTATGCAGGGGTCAAGAAAATTGGCCGTATGCCGGCGCGCTCGGCCATTGTCGGGTTTTCGGTGGAAAGTGTTTACGAGATCGCCGAATTGTTGCGCCGCCAAAAAGGCGGGGCGGCGGTGGTGATGGGGGCGCTTAGCCCGCGCACGCGCAATGCGCAGGTGGAAATGTATCAAAATGGCGATGTTGATTATCTGGTGGCCACCGATGCTATTGGCATGGGGCTTAATCTGGATATCAAACATGTGGCTTTGGCGGGCTTGTCCAAATTTGACGGGCGGCGGCACCGTTACCTGATGCCAAATGAACTGGCGCAAATTGCCGGACGGGCAGGGCGATATAAAACAGATGGCACATTCGGCGTTACCGGCGAGGCCGAACCGCTGGAACCGGAATGGATAGAGGCGATTGAAAACCACCGGTTTGCCCCGATCAAAAAGCTGGAATGGCGGAATTCAAAACTGGAATTCGGCAATGTTGCGGCGCTGTTGCAAAGCCTTGATAGGCCGTCAAAACACCCCGATCTGGTAAAAGCGCGCGATGCCGATGATGTGCTGACCCTGCGCGCATTATGGGAAATGCCCGAGATCAAGGACAGGGTGCAATCGCCCAATGACGTGCGGCTGTTATGGGATACCTGCCAGATACCCGATTTTCGGAAAATCGCGGGGAATGCGCATGTTGGCCTTGTTCAGCAGGTTTTCGCCTATTTACAGGGTAAAAAAGGCGTAATTCCCGAAGATTGGCTGGCAAAACAGATACACCATATTGATAAAACCGCTGGCGACATTGAAACATTGTCAAAACGGCTGGCTTTTATTCGCACTTGGACTTACGTTGCCCAGCGAAACGGCTGGGTTGCGGATGCAAACCATTGGCGCGGTGCAACCCGCGCGATTGAAGATAGACTGTCGGATGCGTTGCACGAACGTCTGACCCAAAGATTTGTTGACCGGCGCACCAGCGTGTTGATGCGGCGGTTAAAGCAGGAGGAAAGCCTTTTGGCTAATGTAAATGAAAACGGTGATGTCACCGTTGAAGACCAGTTTATCGGTAAGCTGATAGGCTTTCGGTTTTTGCTTGACCCAAAGGCCAGCGCTGACGAGGCCAAAACATTGCGCGCCGCAGGGCTGGCCGCATTGCAGCCGGTGTTTAACCTGCGCGCTGACAAAATGTATAACGCGCCCGATGCCGAATTCGATGTAACCCAACAAGGCGGGTTGATGTGGGGCGAACATGCGGTGGGCAAACTGGTGGCTGGCGCTGATGTGCTTTCGCCGATTGTCGAACCGTTTGTCGATGACGAGGCCGGCGCGGATGTTGCCGAAAAAATCCGCCGTCGGTTGGCGCACTGGATTGACCGTAAAATCACGGCCCAGTTCGAACCGCTTTTGGCGATGAAAAACGATGAAACACTTGAGGGCATGGCCAAGGGTGTGGCGTTCCAGATTGTCGAAAATCTGGGCGTAATGCCGCGCAGCGAAATTGCTGCCGACATCAAAGCGCTGGATCAGGACGCGCGCGGCACCTTGCGCAAACACGGGCTGCGCTTTGGCCAGTTTACGATATTCCAACACCTGATGCTGAAACCCGCACCAACCCGTTTGCGGCTGGTGCTTTGGTCGCTGTCGGCAGGGCTGGATGATTTCCCCGAGGCACCGCCGCCCGGTCTGGTGACCATTCCTGCCGTGGCGGATGCGCCGGACGGGTTTTATGCGCGGGCCGGTTATCGGCTGGCGGGGGATCGTGCCATTCGTATCGATATGCTGGAACGGCTTGCCGATATGCTGCGCAGTGAAAACAGCCGTGCAGGGTTTGAGGCTAATGCCGATATGCTGTCGATCACCGGCCTGACGCTGGAGCAATTTGCCAACCTGATGCAAGGTTTGGGATACGCGGCTGAACGTGGAGAGCGCGAAAAGGTCAAGGTTGAAAAACCGGCTGAAGCTGCCGAAAAGCCCGCTAAAGCAGAGGGTAAACCGGCTGAACCTGCAAAGGTTGTTTCAAATGCCGTTGAAGAAAAACCTGCTGAAGAAGAAGCCGCGCCCGAGATTGAGGTGTTTTATACGTTCCGCTGGGTGCCAGCCAAACGCCATAATACGGCCCAACGCGACAAACCACGCGGCCAGAAACCGCGCAAAGGCAAACCCAAACAAACCCGTGGCAAGCCCCAATCGGCCCGCGCGCCAAGCAAAGACAAACCGTTTGATCCCGATAATCCGTTTGCCGCACTTGCTGCGCTGAAAGCCAAGGATTGAGCGAAACACCCACCCTTCGGCTGGATAAATGGCTGTGGCAGGCGCGGTTTTTCAAAACCCGCACGCTGGCGGCCAAAATGGTAAGCCTTGGGCGGGTGCGGGTGAATTCAGCACGGGTGACCAAACCGGCCACAGCGGTCAAGGTTGGTGACGGGCTGACCTTTGCACAGGGTGATGCCGTGCGGATTATCGAAATTTTGGCGCTGGGCGCGCGCCGTGGCCCCGCAACCGAGGCGCAAGCGCTTTATCTGGATCTGGCCCCCAAGCCTGATCCGGCGGATATCGGGGCAAAACCTTATGCCGAACGGGGCGGGGCGCGGCCTACCAAAAAAGATCGTCGGGCAATGGATGCCATACGCCGCATCGGGCCTTGAAACCCGATAGACGCGGGCATAATAACAAGCGTGATCAGATTCGAGGGAAGCCATGACCTATATTGTCAATGATGCGTGTATCGCCTGCAAATATACCGACTGCGTAGAGGTCTGCCCGGTTGATTGTTTTTATGAAGGCGAAAACATGCTGGTCATCCACCCTGATGAATGCATTGATTGTGGCGTCTGCGAACCGGAATGCCCTGCGGACGCCATTCGCCCCGATACCGAACCCGACGCAGAAAAATGGGTTGAATTCAACCGTAAATATTCCGAACTGTGGCCGGTGATCATTTCCCAAAAAGACCCGCTGCCCGATGCAGAAGCCCGCGAGGGCGAAGAAGGCAAGCTGGAGAAATATTTCAGCGAAAAACCCGGCGAGGGCGGTTAAGCGATTCGGATTGGGGACAATTTTTGATAAATACTTGCTAATTCGTCAATAATCGGGCGAATTAGGTGATGATTTTGGCTTGATACGGTTCTAATCGCCCCCATTTTGTGATATGTCGCTGATAGAACCATAGAAACTTGCATGAGGCATTTCCGAAAAAGCAGTATTCGGATATTTATAATTCCCACCCGCGCGATTGGCCGTAAACCGCCATTTGCGCGTTTTTGTCGGGTCATTAAGGAAATAAAATGAGCAAAGCTAAAAAACAACTCGATTTCGCGATAAACCAGTTTGTGGTTTACCCGTCCCACGGGGTTGGCAAAATCACCAGCATTGATACCCAGACCGTGGGCGAAGAAGTTTTGGAAATGTTTGTAATTGCGTTTGAAAAAGAAAAAATGACCCTGCGGGTGCCAACCGTAAAAGCATTGCTGGTAGGGATGCGCGGGCTGGCCGAACCTGTCGAGGTGGCCAAAGCCATGAAAACCCTGAAAGGTCGCGCGCGGGTAAAACGCGCCATGTGGTCGCGCCGTGCACAGGAATATGAACAAAAGATCAATTCCGGCGATTTGATTTCGATCGCCGAAGTGGTGCGGGATTTGCACCGCAATGACGACCAGCGCGAACAATCCTATTCCGAACGGCAACTTTATGAGGCCGCGCTGGAACGCCTGACCCGAGAAGTTGCGGCAGTGGACGGCGAGGGCGAAGACATCGCGCAAACCAAAATTAGCGATGTGCTGGACAGCCGCGTGGTGCCGGTGCCGGTTGAACCTACGCCGCCAGCCGCGGTATAGCCCGACCTTACATCGCTTACAGCAATGCTATTGCTGCGGCCAAGCCTGCGACTTCGGCGCATTGCTGGGCGGTTCCCAGCACATCTCCGGTTTGGCCACCCAGTTTTTTCAGGGCAATGGTGCAGACCGGAATGATGGCAATGGCCATGGCTGCAAACAGAATTATACCGCTAAAGCCGGTTAAAACCACACAAGCCAGTAAACCTATTGCCAGCGCAACGCCGGTTTTTTGGGCCGATGGCTGGCCGGCACTGGCCGAAAGGCCCAAGGGTTTTGCGGGGTCTATCATAAACATCACCCCGACCATCAAGGCGCGTGATCCGGCCCCGACTGCTGCCAGTGTCAGCATTAAATCCCAGCCTTGCAGGGCCGCAATTCCTGAAAATCGCGCTAGCAAAAACACAATCAACGCCACCGCGCCATAAGCGCCGATGCGGCTGTCTTTCATGATTTCAAGGCGGCGTTCAACGGTTGTGCCCCCCCAGATGCCATCGGCAAAATCGGCCAGGCCGTCTTCGTGCATGGCCCCTGTTGCCATGGCAAATCCCAGCAATATAAACGCAGCCACCATGCCGTTTGGAATGCCGATCCAGCCCAGAAATACACCCAGAACGCCAAGTAATCCGCCCAGTATCAATCCCACCAGCGGATAGGCCCATGCGGCATTCGCGGCGCGTTTACCGGCCTGCGCGTGGTCAACCGGAACCGGCAGGCGGGTTAGCAGGCTGAAGGCTGCCAGCAGGTCATGGGGTTCAAAATCGGGTTTTTGGTCGGGCATTTGTGTTTTGGTTTCGTTTTTGGTTCAACTGCGCTTTGAATTGTGGTTATGACTGTGCGGATAGTTTAACGAAAGCGTACCAATGCCAACACCTGTTTTTTCTTCTCTTGCCGAATTTAATGAAATTCTGGCAAAAATGCCTAAAACCGATGCCAAAGCAACGGCGGATGCAACTGCCCGCGATGCGGTGCTGACCAAACCGCCCGGCGCTTTGGGGCGGCTGGAAGATATTGCCATTTGGTATGCGGGCTGGCGGGGTGAGCCGGCGCCGCAAATCACCGCACCGCAAGCCTTGGTTTTTGCCGGTAATCACGGGGTTGTTGCGCAGGGGGTCTCGGCATTTCCGGCCGAGGTCACGGCGCAAATGGTGATGAATTTTGAACATGGCGGCGCAGCCATCAACCAGCTTTGCAAGGTGGCAGGGGCCAAATTGACCGTGCATGCGCTGGATCTGGATACCCCCACACAGGATTTTACGGTTGAACCGGCGATGACGGAACCGGAACTGGTTTTGGCGCTGAATACCGGTTGGAACGCGGTTGACCCATCGGCTGATTTGCTAATCACCGGCGAGATGGGCATTGGCAACACCACCAGCGCCGCCGCGATTTGCACAGCGCTTTACGGGGGCGAAGCCGAAAGCTGGGTGGGCCGTGGCACCGGTGTGGACGACGCAGGGCTGGCGCAAAAAGCCGATGTGGTATCGCGCGGGGTTGCGTTGCACGGCGATATTTTGTCAGACCCGATGCAGGTTTTGCGCTGTCTTGGCGGGCGCGAATTGGCAGCAATGGTTGGTGCAATTGCACGGGCGCGCATGGAACGTATTCCGGTTATTCTGGACGGGTTTATTTGCTCGGCGGCGGCGGCCACACTGGCAAGCGCCCATTCCGGCGCGCTGGATCATTGCGTAGCGGGGCATGTTTCGGCTGAATCCGCCCATGTGCGACTTTTGGAAGAACTGGGAAAACAGCCGATATTGTCATTGGGAATGCGGCTTGGCGAAGGGTCGGGCGCGGCATTGGCGATCAATATTGTTAAATCGGCGCTTGCCTGCCATTCGGGTATGGCCAGTTTTGATCAAGCGGGGGTTTCGGGGGGGTAGTTTGTTAATCGGCTAAAAGCTCTTCCATAAATAACGATATAAGCTGCGAGCGCCCGCTGGCACCGGCCTTTTTGAACACCGCATTTACCTGTGCTTTGATTGTGCCGATACTTTTGCCGCGCATTTCGGCGATTTCGGCGTTGGAAAGACCTTTGATCACAAATAGCGCCACGTCTTTTTCCGAGGGTGTCAGCCCCCAGTCAACAAAGCTCTGGTCTATCAATTCATTAAAAGCCTGCCGCGCAACCAGTATTTTTCTGTCTATTTCACGGCGCTGGCGGGCAAGGCTGCGAAACGCAATCATGCCAAGAATGGAGCCAAGCAATAGTGCGATAATTGTGATGATTTGCACAATTTCGTGGTATTCCCAGCTCATTGGAGCTTTTCGTAACCCGAATATATCCGCCGCCAGATCAAATATAAAGAAAGCCGAAAAAGCCGATTGCAACGCAACAATGCTGCCAAGAATAATTTTATCGGTCCGGTGGTTTGCTCGATGCATGGGGGTCTCTTTGAAATGGTTTTGAAAAAGGTTTTTGGCGCGGCGGGTCGTGCCGCGCCAAAAAATAGTTTGGGTTTTATGATGGCGCAGAATGCGCCCCAAGCCAGTATAGGGCTTAGTTGCCGCCCATACCACCGCCGCCACCCATACCACCGCCATTATCGCCATTGCCGCCGCCCATGCCGCCGCGGCCATTGTCTTCCATGCCGCCGGTCATGTTTTCCGTCACACTTGTAGCCATGGATCTGTTATGGTCACGCGTGATGTCTCTTAAAACCTCGCCCGTAGCAGTATTCATAACCATTTCCCGCATTGCGTTTTCGTCATAAGCCATGATTTTGGCGCGCCCGAAAATGGTGCGGCTGATCTCGATATAGACATACCCTTCGGCTTTCAGCGCTTCGACCAGGGCTATGACCTCGGGAATTTGGGCCATCCGTTCATTCTTAACCAGGATTTGCGCTTCGGTTGGCGGGGTTGTCGTTTGCGCGTAAGCCAAGCCTGTGCCAAGAAACGTTGCGGTAAGTCCTGCGGCGATAAGTGTATTGAGTTTCATTGTATTTCTCCAGATTTAACGCTGGTCGGAATGACAGCGACTGGGCCTAACCTGAAGTGTTTTCCGGATATTTGATATAGAACCAGAGGTATAAGCGTAACCTTTAACCCTAGGCTTATACGCAAGTGGATTGGAATTGTGCTAATCTGTTGATAAAACAACAATTAAAATCATTGGGAGTAATGGAGCTTCCGGAAAAAACTTTGGCACCGCAGGGGCGGAAAAATGGCGTTTATATCCAGGGTTTAGAGAATTAACCTTTGGGTTTATGGGGGGCGCCCTTTTGGGGCTGGCTCTGCCGGTTTTCGGGGTGCCCGGGGCATTGATGCCTGGCGGGCCAGCTTCTCGATTTGTAATTCCGATATTTCCCCTTCTGGTTTTGTTGCTTCGGGCTGTTTCTGACGCAAAGTCTATGCCCGAAATATTTTTCATCAACCTACTTATAATTCTGTTGTTAAAAGGCTATTTGCCAATAAAGAAAAACTGTCATCGATTTTTGATTCTGGTGCTGGAAAAAGCGGTAGATAGAAGTTAGAAGATAAAAAATAATGCCGGACGGAGACGGATGAGCCAAATCAGCACTTTATTACCGATTATTGCGGCTCTGCCGTTTGTGGGCGCGCTATTGCCGGGGTTGATGATCCGGGCCGGGCGCAATGTTGCCGCGTCTTCAGCGGCATTGATTACATTTCTGGCACTGGTAATGCTTTTGGTCGAGGCCCCGGCCGTGATGCGCGGCGAGGTGTTGCGCGCCGATATAGAATGGATGCCGATACTGGGCCTGAATGTCAGCTTTATGCTGGACGGGCTGGGGTTTTTGTTTGCGCTGATGATCCTTGGCATTGGCTTGCTGGTTATTCTTTATGCGCGGTTCTATCTTTCGCGCAAAGACCCGATGGGGCAGTTTTTTACCTATTTGCTGCTGTTTCAGGGCGCGATGCTGGGCATTGTGCTTTCCAATAACGTGTTGTTATTGCTGATATTCTGGGAATTAACCAGCCTATCGTCATTTTTGCTGATCGGCTATTGGAAACACCTGCCCGCAGGGCGTCAGGGCGCGCGTATGGCGCTGGCCGTAACCGGCATGGGTGGCTTGGCCATGATTGGCGGCATGTTGATATTGGGCGATATCGCGGGCAGTTATGATCTGGATGTTATTTTATCACAAGGCGAGGCCATCAAGGCATCGCCAATGTATCTGCCTGCATTATTGCTGATATTGCTGGGGGCTTTTACCAAATCGGCACAATTTCCGTTTCATTTCTGGCTGCCCCATGCGATGGCCGCGCCAACGCCGGTTTCGGCCTATTTGCATTCGGCGACCATGGTCAAGGCCGGTATTTTTATCATGGCACGGTTCTGGCCGGTTCTGGCGGGCACGGATGCGTGGTTTTACATTGTTGCCACTACGGGCCTGATCACCATGATTTTGGGTGCATTGATTGCGTTGTTCAAGGATGACCTTAAGGCATTGCTGGCGTTTTCAACCGTTAGCCAGCTGGGGTTGATTACCATGCTGCTTGGCTTTGGATCACCGCTTGCGGCGGTGGCTGCGGTTTTTCATATTATCAACCATGTGGTGTTCAAGGCGGCGTTGTTTATGTCAGCCGGTATTGTTGACCACGCGCTGCATACCCGCGATATAAAACGTCTTGGCGGGCTGGCGGCGTTTATGCCCATAACCGCCACCATCGCCACCATTACCGCATTGTCCATGGCGGGCATTCCGTTTCTTAACGGATTTTTGTCCAAGGAAATGATGTTGCAAGAGGCATCGGAGGTTGTCTGGATGGGCAATGCATGGCTGGTGCCGGTGCTGGCAACCATTGGTGCCTTGCTGTCGGTTGCCTATTCCTTGCGGTATATTATGCATGTGTTTGCCGGTAAAAAACGCAATGATTACCCCGCAGAACCCCATGATCCGGGTTTCGGGTTGTGGGCCGCGCCTGCCTTGTTGGCCGTGCTGGTGGTTTTGATCGGTATTTTCCCCAAGTTTTTTGTCGATGCATTGGTGGCGGTTTCTGCAGGTGCGGTGGTTGGCGGTGAATTGCCTTATTACAGTATAAAGCTGTGGCACGGTTTTAATGCCGCCCTGTACATGAGCACAATTGCCGTGGTTGCTGGTGCCATATTCTTGTCGCAACAACGCTGGATGGCCAAGCTGTGGGATGCAACACCGCGCCCCGAGGCCAAAGACCTGTTTGATAGCCTGATCGCTGCTTTTGTGCGCTTGGCGGCGTGGGCTTCAGGGGGGCTGCATAACGGTGCCATTAGCCGCTATCTGGCGATATTTATTGTGATCACGGTCGGGCTTGGATTTATTAGCTTTACGGGTGGAACCAATGTTGCGGGAACCCGCGAATTGCTGCCGATTCCGTTTGTTGCGGCGGTGGCATGGGTGTTGTTGGTGGTGGCCTCGATCGCCATTGTGACCCATCATCGTGCGCGGTTTACGGCGCTGGTTTTGCTGGGGATTATCGGCATTGCCGTGTCGCTGGGGTTTGTTTACCTTTCCGCACCGGACCTTGCCATGACCCAGATTTCGGTCGAAGTCGTGACCATCATGTTGCTGTTGCTGGCGCTGAATTTTCTGCCCAAGAAATCGCCCGTTGAAAGCGGCAATTTGCGCCGTCTGCGTGACGGATTGATTGCGCTGACAGCCGGTGGCGGCATTGCGGCGCTGGCCTATGCGTTTATGATCCGCGATTTCAGCACGATTTCGGAATTCCATCTGGCAAATTCTTATATCGGCGGTGGTGGCACCAATGTGGTGAATGTTATTCTGGTGGATTTTCGCGGCTATGACACCTTTGGTGAAATCATCGTGCTGGGCATTGCCGGATTGCTGATTTTTGCCCTGATGGAGGCATTGCTGGCTGGCAAGGCCTCGCAGCGGCTGGCAACATGGGCAGATGACGGCAATCTTTCCCGAGACCGGCATCCGATGATGATGGTGGTGGTGACACGGGTAATGATGCCCATTGCGATCATGGTCGGGGTGTTTATCTTTTTGCGTGGCCATAACCAGCCGGGCGGCGGGTTTATTGCCGGTCTGGTGGTGGCGATCGCCCTGTTGATGCAATATATGGCCAGCGGGTTTGCCTGGGCACAGGAACGCCAGCGGGTGGAGTATCATTCCATGATCGGGATGGGGGTGCTGGTTGCGGCGCTGACCGGTGCTGGTGCATGGCTGGCGGGGCGGCCGTTTTTAACCAGCGCCTTTGGCTATGTCGAATTGCCGTATCTGGAAAAATTTGAGCTGGCAACCGCTGCCTTGTTTGACTTGGGTGTGTTTTTAACCGTGGTTGGCGCGGTGATGCTGGCGCTTTACAGCTTTTCGCGGCTGGCGCGCCGGGCGGGCGAGGTCGCAAATGTCGACCCGATGGATTTTGACCCGAGCCTTGATACCCGCCCCGCACCGGAGGACACATAACATGGAATTGCTTGTTGCCAGCGCCATTGGTGTTTTGACTGCCGCAGGGGTATATCTTATTCTGCGACTTCGGGCGTTCCCGGTTATTCTGGGCACGGCGATGTTGTCTTATGCCGTAAATGTATTTCTATTTTCCGCCGGACGGCTGACCATAAACGCGCCGCCAATTTTGCAAAAAGGGGTGGAAACCTATGCCGACCCGTTGCCCCAGGCCCTGGTGTTGACCGCAATTGTAATTTCATTTGGCATGACTGCGGTGGTGGTAATGATTGCGCTGGGCGCATTTCTGGAAACCGGCGATGATGCAATCGATATTCCGGAGGAAGATAAATGAACCACTGGATGATTGCCCCTGTGGTATTGCCTGCCATGCTGGCACCCGTTATCGCATGGGTCATGCGCCATGACATAACTTTGGCACGGGTGTTTTCCCTGGCGGGAACTGTGGCTTTGGTGGCGATTTCCATTGGTCTGTTTATAACTGCCGCCAGTGGCGAGATCTCGGTCTATAAGCTGGGCAACTGGGATGCGCCATTTGGCATTGTGCTGGTGCTGGACCGGCTTTCGGCGTTGATGGTGCTGTTGACAACCTCGCTGGCGCTGATGGTGCTGATCTATGTGATTTCCAGCAATTGGGATACGCGCGGGCGGCATTTCCATGCGCTGTTCCAGTTCTTGCTGATGGGGGTGACCGGCGCGTTTCTGACCGGTGATGCCTTTAATCTGTTTGTGTTTTTCGAGGTATTGCTGATTGCATCTTACGGGTTGATGATCTTTGGCGGTGGCGGCATGCGTTTGCGCGCCGGCTTGCAATATGTGGTGATGAACCTTGCGGGATCAGCGCTGTTTCTGGTGGCGCTGGGCACGATTTACGGGGTGACCGGCACGTTGAACATTGCCGATCTGGCGGTTAAAATGCAGGAATTGCCGGCGGCTGATGCTGCCCTGATGCGGGTGGCGGCCATGTTGCTGATGATTGTTTTTGCAGTCAAGGCAGCGCTGTTTCCGGTGCAATTCTGGCTACCGGCAACCTATGCCAATGCGCCCGCACCTGTGGCGGCGATGTTTGCAATTATGACCAAGGTTGGCGCCTATGCGATTTTGCGGTTTTTCACCATTGTGTTCGGGCCGGAAGTATCGGCAACCGGCAGCATGGCCGCCGACTGGCTGTTGCCCGCTGCCCTGATTACCATCGTGATCGGTGCCAGCGGTGTGCTGGGCGCCAAACGGCTGTTGTCGCTGGCCTCTTTTGCGGTTTTAACGTCGATGGGCACGGTGATGGTGGCGATTTCTATGTTCACCCCCGATGCGGCAATGGCGGCTTTGTATTATATCATCCATTCCACATTTGCCGCCGCCGCCCTGTTTCTGGTGGCGGATCTGGTGGTTACGCATCGTATCCATGACAGGCTTAGGATTGCGCCGGTAATGGCACGCAGCGGGCTGATTTCTGCGGTGTTTTTTGTAGTGGCGATTGCCGCTGCCGGAATGCCGCCGCTGGCGGGGTTTCTGGGCAAGCTACTGGTGCTGGAAGCCGCGCAAACCAATGCAGATATGGTTTGGATATGGGCGGTTATTCTGGTGTCGTCACTGATGATGGTGGTGGGATTTGCCCGCGCCGGCAGCATGATATTCTGGAACACAGAAGAACCGGCCGCACCCCCTGAGGCGGGCAGTCCTTTGCCGGTTATGGCTGCAATGTTGCCGGTTGCGGTGCTGGTTTTGCTGGCGGTATTTGCCGGCCCTCTGACCCAATATACCCAAGCCACTGCTGAACAATTGTTTACCCCCGCTGAATACATATCCTCAGTATTGGAGGCAAAATGATCAACCGTCTTTTCCCCCATCCGATTTTAACGGTTATGTTGACCATAACCTGGTTGTTTCTGGCGCATTCCAGTTCGCTGAATTCCATTTTGTTCGGTTTGTTTTTGGGCATTGTTATCCCGATTGGCACCGCGCCTTTTTGGCCAGACCGGCCTGCTTTGCGCAATCCGTTGATGATTGTCGAATATATCATGGTGGTGATGTGGGATATTGTGGTGGCCAATATCGAGGTGGCGCGGATTATTCTGTTCAAGCCCAACAAGGATATGCGTCCGGCATGGGTGACTGTCCCGCTTCAGCTGACCTCGCCCGAGGCGATCACGGTTCTGGCGGGCACCATTACCCTGACACCGGGCACGGTTACCGCGATGATTTCGGCAGATGGCAGTTGCCTGCTGGTGCACTGCTTGCACACCGACAACCCAGACGCGGTTGTCGCCGAGATCAAAAACAGGTATGAACGCAGATTGTTAAAGGCTTTCCGATGATTACTTATGCAGTTACTTTTGCACTGGGGTGTTATGGTCTGGGCTTGTTGATGAACCTTTGGCGGGTGACCCATAGCGACCATGTTGCCGACCGGATATTGGCGCTCGATACCATGGTGATCAATGTGATCGGGATTTTGACCCTGATCGGGGTGCTGTTTGGCACCCGCATGTATTTTGAGGCATCCATGCTGTTTGCCATGGTCGGGTTTGTTTCAACCGTTGCTTATTGCCGCTTTATCTTGCGCGGCAGCATCATTGAATAGGGGCGAAATATGAGCATTATTGCCGAAATTCTTATCTCTGGCGTTATTGTTATTGGCGGGTTGTTCGGGCTGGTCGGGTCATATGGTATGATCAAACTGCCCGATACCATGCGCCGTGTTCACGCCCCGACAAAAGCAACCACGCTGGGGATTGGCGGGGCGCTGATTGGGTCAATGACATATTTTTACTTTGCAGAAGGCATTTTTTCGCTGCACGAATTGATGATCACGCTGTTTTTGTTTTTAACGGCTCCGGTTACGGCCAATTTTATCTCCAAAACCTATATGGCTGATTCCCTTAAGGAATCGGACCTGCCCGAAACCAGTTCAAAATATGGCTGGGCTGGCTATAACGACCCCCCCGAGGAAGAGAACGAGCAGCCAAAAGACAACTAATGGACAGTTGCCCCTGTGGGGCAGGTGTGGCAAAACATAGGGAATCTTTTACCTGATAAAGGCGTTGATATGATTGATTTTGCTGCTGCCCGTGTTGCCATGGTGGACTGTCAGGTCCGCCCGTCCGATGTTACGCTTTATCCGGTGATAGAGGCAATGTTATCTGTCCCCAAAGAAGAATTCGTGCCGCGTGACATGCGCGAAGTGGCCTATAGCAGTGATAATATTGTATTGGCGGAAAACCGTGTGGTGCTTGACAGCCGCGTGATTGCCAAAATGCTGGATGTATTGAATATCCAGCCCGATGATCTGGTGCTGGATATCGGCGCGGGGCTTGGATATTCCAGCGCGCTGATTGCCCATCTGGCCGAAGCCGTAATCGCGGTTGAGGAAAACGAGGTTCTGGCGGCCGAGGCCGAGCGTATTCTGGCCGAACAATCCGCCGATAACGCCATTGTGCAGGTTGGCAAATTATCCGAAGGCGCGCCGCAGCACGGCCCGTATGATGCAATCATCATTCAAGGCGGTGTGGAGCAGGTGCCAGATGCATTGCTGGACCAGCTGAAAATCGGAGGCCGGATTGTGGCAATTAAAATGCAGGGCGCATTGGGGCAGTGTATGATTGGCCTGCAAACCAAAACCGGCATTGACTGGCGCTGGGCGTTTGATGCTACAGCCCCGGTATTGCCGGGATTTGAAAAGCCCGAAGAGTTCCGGTTTTAAGGCAACGAATCCTTGCGACTTTTGCCAAAGCCGTTAGCCTTCATTACTTGCAAAGATTCGGAGAATCATCGTGGCATCAAAATTTCAAACCCTTCTTTTGGTATGTGCGACAGTTTCATCCACTGCATTTGGTATGTCTGCCACCGCTGACAGCCTGCTGGATGCGATGCGGCTGGCTTATGAAACCAACCCGACCCTGGCGATAAACCGCGCGGCATTGCGCACCACCGACGAATCCGTCGCGCAGGCAATTGCGGCACGGCGCGGGTCTTTGGCTTTGACCAGCAGCGCCAATTTTTCACAGGCTCCGATTTCCAGCGGCAATATCACAGATACTTATGCAATTTCCCTGAATGCCAGCCTTACCCTGTTTGACGGGGGCCGTGGGCGTGATGCGGTTGCATCAGCCACGGAATCGGTTTTGGCGGCGCGGGCCAGTCTTAGCAACGCGGAACAAAGCGTTATGCTGGATGCGGCGACCGCATTTTTGAATGTGCGGCGTGATGTGCAGTTTGTTACCTTGTCGCGCAACAATGTCAATGTTTTGAAACAACAGGTTCAGGCAGCCGAAGACCGTTTTGCGGTCGGGGCGGTAACCCGCACCGATGTTGCCCAAACCCAGGCACGGCTTGCCGCGGCCCAAAGCAACCTTGCCGCCAGCCGTGGCGCATTGGCGATCAGTGCTGAAATTTATCGTGCAACCGTTGGTGTTGCCCCCAATAACCTGTCGGCGCCCCCTGCCTTGCCACATTTACCAGGCAGTTTGGCTGCCGCTGAAGAAATCGCAATCAGAACCCATCCGTTGATGCAAGCGGCCCATCATGCGGAAAAATCCGCCGCGCTGGATATGCGCCGCGCCCAAAATGCACGCTTGCCCAGCCTTTCGGCCAATGCTTCGGTTGGCGGCACTTATGCGGATGATTTTTTTGGCAATAAGCAATGGCGCGATTCTGCCAGCGTTGGCTTGTCGGCTTCGGTGCCGATCTATGCGGGCGGGTCGATTTCTGCGGCTATCCGGCAGGCCGGAACCATTGTTGAGCGGCGCATGGCAGAAACCCAGAATACCCGCGTTGTCGTGCGCCAGAATGTTGCTGCTTCGTGGTTCGAGCTGCAAATCGCCAATGCGTCGATTGCCGCCAGCCAGTTGCAGATCGAGGCATCACAATACGCCTATGACGGTATCCAGCAAGAGGCCGAACTGGGCGCGCGCACAGTGTTGGACATTCTGAATGCGGAGCAAGACCTGCTGAATGCCCGCACCAACCTGATTTCTGCCATGCACAAGAAAAGCGTGGCGGGCTATCGTTTGCTGGCTGCCATGGGGTTGCTGACCCCCGAAAACCTGGAGCTGGGGATCGAGCTTTATGACCCCGGCAAAAATTTTGATCGTATCCGCAACGCTCCGGTTAGTACATTTGGCGCGGGGCAGGTGCTTGATGGAATTTCTGATCGCTGGAACCGCTGATTCCCGGAGGGTGGCCGTTTTGAGCTGTCACAAAATTGGGCCACTCCTTTAACTGCATATTTGAATAGCACCCGCCTTGATTATGTCCTGATTTGTGCCATGCCAGATTTTGCTTTGTCGAGATATTTGCCAGCAGAATAAGTTGGGCGTGATGGTTGTAAGGCGGCTGTCTCGGGGGGCTTTTATAATTTACGCAGACGGAATTCACCTTAGGGTAAAAAACTCCTTGGGGTGCAGGTCATCTCCTCCTCCCCTCAGGCTTTGCTTTAAGGTTGTAAACTTATTTATACAGGTGCAAACTCGGCGTATGGTAAAGGCGTACAAGCGTAAAAAGGTATAAAAACATAAGATGCAAAAACATTCTGGATTTCACGTTGATTTTCCTTTTCGGGGCAATCGGGACTATGTTCACAGTGCCAGTCTCGGGAACTATTTTGCAGAGCGATATCCAGAAGCAGACCATTTCGAGATTGTTATTAAGGAGTGGATGGATAGCCGCGTTGTTTTTACGCCGGTAGACGTGCTTGAAAATACTGAAAACGGTTATGTAAGGGTAGGGGGCAAAGGGACCAATACCTTGTTCACCTTTGCGCAAGACAAAGCGCACCCTGTGCAAACCCGCAATGATTACGATGAAAGTTCCCTTATTGTGTGTTCGGAAATATCAGACAAGACCCTAACATGTTTGCCGACCGGAGAGGGCAGTTTTTTTGATCGGCTTATCGCCGCAAACAAGGTGTTGATCAACACCGTTTGCCAGCCAAATGTAAAGCTGGTCGCCAGCAAAATAACAACCCGGGGATTTTGGCAGGATAATATCAATTTCCAGCTGGTGCTTGCCGGACATGTTGGCACCCGCATTTTCAAAACCAGAATTCTGGTGGATCAAAAATATTCTGGCGAGGTGGTGTTCTATGGAGAATAACCCTTTTTCCGTAGCCGGCATTGGTGTTTACATCCCTGAAAGCAGGCTGGACAACACAGCCCGCGCCGAAAGGTTTGATTATGACCCAGCCTCTCTGAGAGACAAGATAGGGGTCTTGCAAACCGCGCGGAAAGCGCCCGGAGAAGAAACCTCTGACTTGTGCGTTAAAGCGCTGGAAAATTTGACACATAAAATGGGCGATGCGCTGGATTTGGCCGAAATAGACTTGATTGTCGTTGTGACACAACACCCTGACGGTTGCGGGCTGCCCCACACGTCCGCCATTTTACACGGCAAACTGAATATGCCTAAAACCTGCTTTGCATTCGATATTTCCCTCGGCTGCTCTGGCTATGTTTCTGCTCTGGCTACTGTTTCCGGGCACTTGATGGCTATTGGCGGCCAAAGCGCTTTGTTGTTCACCGCAGACCCCTATTCAAAGTCTTTGAGCGAGGGCGATAAAAACACATCCATGATATTTGGAGATGCCGCGACGGTTACTTTGATCACCCCTGGAAATTCCTGGAAAATAGGGCGGTTCGATAGTGGCACCATAGGACAAAAAGCGGATGCCCTTGAGCGGGATACGGAGGGCGTTTTGCGCATGAATGGTCGCGCGGTCTTTAATTTTTGTGCTTTGAATGTGCCGCCGAGCATCCATAGAGTTTTGGCGTTAAACTGCGTGGAAATGTCCGATATAGATAGTTTTGCGTTGCACCCCGGGTCAAAATACATTGTTGATACCATTTCAAAACGGCTAGGGTTGCCTAAGCCGGAAAGCCTAGCTTGCGCAGAATACGGCAATACGGTTTCCTCCTCTATTCCGATAATTCTCAATGGATTAGAGCGTTTACAAAATAGGCGTATTATTGTATCCGGCTTTGGCGTGGGCTTGGGATGGGCCTCTTGTTTACTTTATTCGGAGTAATTTTATGTCTGTTGAGAACGATATTCGGAAAATCATATCTGACGCCGTTGTAGGGCTGGATATGGACACTGTCACGCGTAATGCCCTGTTTGCGGATGTCGGTATAGATTCTCTTGATATTGCCACCATTCTGCTTGAAGCTCAGGAAAAATTCAATGTCGAGATTCCCGAGGGGCAAGAGGATGATTTTGACACGCTTGGAAAGCTGGCTGCCTTTATAGAAGACCATGTTGATGGGTAGCCACTTGGCCGAGGCTATGTGTTCTAAAATTAGCGGGACAGAGGCAGAGTTCAGGAAGTTCCTTGAATATATCCGGCCTATTATTTTAGAAAATAAGGCTGAGCAGACGCTAAGTGAGCTTCATGCAGAGCTTGGTGTCTGGCTTCAAAAAACTGAATTATCTGCGACGCGCCGGCAGCTCGGGATGCTCTATTATGCGCTGCTCAAGTGGCGGGTAGAAAGGGTTTTCAGCTATCCCGCAGAAGGCCGTCTGCAAGCCCGCACCCAATATTGGGAGCTGGAATGGAATTGTCCGGTTTTTGAGTTCCAAAAGCTGTTTTCGGCTAAAACCTTTGAGAAATTTCCGGATCTTGGCGGCTTCAAGGCCATCAACAAGGTGTATTCCACCGTCACCGGAACCCGTTCATCTTTTATAGATGCACGGTTTAGCGGAGATGTGCGCGTGCATCGCAGGGCAGGGGCGGATAAAACCATTGTTGTGTTTACCGCCAAAGATTACCAGTTTGCAGGCATCGCCATAACTCTCTTTGATCGTGCTGTCGCCGAGCCGCTAAATGCCAACCTTGTGGTATTTAAAGATTTTAACAACAGCATTTTTCTGGCTGGTCTCAAATCTGTGGGCGGGTTCGATGCTTCGGTTCAATATGTTCATAACCTTTTAACCGAATTTGCGCACACAAAAATAATTGGAATGGGGGCTTCTAGCGGTGTGTTCGCAGCCCTAAATTACGGGGCCAGAGTCGGGATCGAACACGTAGTGGCGCTGGCCGGTCCAACATCTTTGGATATCGGCCTGAATAGCGGAACACGGCCCGTATATAAAAAGATTTTTGAAGATCACAAGGCCGGGCTGATCGATTACCCGGACCTTTCCAAGGTTGTTGCTGGTTCCAGCTTGAATCGGATAGATTTTTTTGTTGGTGGGCGAAATGAATACGATATGGCGCAAATGCAATATCTGCTGGCACGCTCCGATGTGATGTGCCCGCATGTTTATGAGCGCAATGGCGCCCATGTGTTGTTGGATGTGACCCTGTCCGATGGCACCTTGTTTAAAGCTATAAATGCAGAAACGGCGTAAAAGACTAGGCCCGAAGTGGGTTTTGATTTATCAAGAATGAACGTATTCCCGCCTTTGGAGTGAAAGAGATGTGATGTCTGACAGAGTGAGTATTTGTGCTGTAATTCAAAATGATGGAAAAATGCTGGCGCAGGGGCTGTTGTTTGCGGCCTCCCTGAGAAAACATGGCAATGACAAGTTTGATGTTTTTCTATGTTGCCCGAAAAATTCGGATAAGTGGTCGATGGATGTCGAGGTGACCGACCCCGAAGTGCTGTCCTATTTCGAAAAAATTGGTGTGAAGGTTAATTTTTTTGACAATGCTGCTTTCGGAAGCGCCTACCCTCATTCCAATAAAGCCTATGCTTTTGCTACTCTGCCAGCCAGCCAGCCTTTTATCTTTTTTGATACCGACTATCTGTTTCTGGACGATCTGTCCGATCTTGATTTCAATTTTGATAACCCGGATTTCATTCGCGGTCCCCGCAGTTGGCCACCGCTTAACCGCAGCCAGCATTCGCTTGATGAAATTTGGGGTGATATCTATGCCGCCCTCGGGGTCGATACTGCTGTGGTATACCGGCAAGAGCATAAAATAAACGACTGGGAGAGATATACCTATTTCAATGCGTCGCTTATATATTTTAAGGATCCGCAGCAATTTTCCGCAATCTATCTCGATAATATGAAAAAGATATGGGCATTGGACACGCTTAAAATACCGCATCGGTTCTTGTATCCCCAGCTAGATCAGATCGTCTTGCCTGCCACCCTTGCCATGCTCGGGATCAAGCCGAAAATCTATCGTTTCCAGCACAAACGACGTTTGCGATGGTTGCATTACCATGATTTCCCGTTTCTTTATTATTATCGAAAGGACTATGATTTTATAGGTTATGTTCGCACTTTGCTTGAAGAAGATTTGACGCTTGCCGGAATTCTAAGGGGGATCCCAGAGTTTTCACATTATTTCTCTGCTGAAGCTGACAGCGCCTTGCGAAAAGAAAGCTGCCTTTGGGAAGGGGATGTCAATTTGCGGCACATCAAAGATGACCTGCTGGCCAAGGGTCATTGGTATCAAGGGTAGCAACCGTATCTCTATGTTGTTTTTCACATCATATTTGCAGCCAGTAAAACACTTGCGATAATGGCTTTCCGACCACGGCAATGTTCGATTTGTTTGGCCTGCGGCTAAAGACGGCAAGATCAACCTGAACAAGGTCGATCCGCAAGCTTGGCTCACTTGGGTTCTGGAACATATTGCAGACCACAAAATCAACCGGCTGGACGAACTGATGCCGTGGAATTATACTCCCGAGGAATAGGCCGTGGATGCTTACTATTGAAAGGGTGGTTTCTGTCTCTCAAAAGTCCGATACAATCCCCTTTTTCTCCCAATCGCCAAACCGCACCGGTTCCGGCCCGTCTCGGCCGCCCAGTTCTGTTGGCATATCGCTCGGCTTTGCTTTCAATCGCCGCTCGGCGGCCTCACGCAGTGCCTGTTCTGCATTGGCTTTTTGGGGGTTGGTTTTATCGCTCATCATTACACCTTTAAGAATCCCCTTTGCAGGGGTAATCATTTCAGTTAGTTGACCTCTTTATAGCCAACCCAGACAGGAAACCGCAATGAGTGCCCCCGGATATGCGCCTCGCGCTGCTGCTGCCCATTTGTTAAACGGTGTTTTAACCGAACACCGCCTTTTGACCGACATGGTTAATTCCAAAGACGGGCCGCTGGCCAAGCTGCCCCCGCAAGGCAAGGCGCGCGCCCAATCGCTGGCCACCGATACCCTGCGCAATTTGGGTCGTATTGATATTGTCATTGACCAGTTTTTGCAAAAAGAACCGCCAATCACCGTGCGAAATGCCCTGCGGTTGGCAACATGTGAGCTGATTGTCGATAAAATCCCGCCCCATGCCGCCGTGGATGCCGTGGTGCGCTTGGTGAAAAATAACCGTCAAACCACGCGGATGGCGGGCATGGCCAATGCGGTTGCACGGCGGATTTCCGAAAACGGGGCTGAAATTTGGGCTGATCTGGAGCCAACCCCCCTGCCGCCATATCTGGCAAAGCCCATTCGCCAAACCTATGGCAAGGATGTTCTGGCCGCCATTGAACAAGCCCATGAAAACGGCGCGCCAATTGATATTACGCTGCAAAGCCCCGCTGATACCGATGATCTGGTTGAGGCATTGGAGGCAAGCGTTTTATCAACCGGTTCCTTGCGTCTGTTCAAGTGGGGCCAAATCTCAACCATGCCGGGGTTTGAAGAAGGCGCTTGGTGGGTGCAAGATGCCAGCGCTGCCATCCCCGCGCAATTGCTGGGCGATGTAGCTGGCAAAAAAGTGCTGGATATCTGCGCCGCGCCCGGTGGTAAAACCATGCAACTGGCGGCAGCAGGCGGTGATGTCACCGCGATTGATTTGTCAAAATACCGGATGGAGCGGGTGCGCGAAAACCTGACCCGCACCAAATTATCGGCTGAACTGGTAGTGGTAGATGTGTTGAAATACCAGCCCGATCAAAAATTTGATTCCATTTTGCTGGATGCGCCCTGTTCGGCCACCGGCACCATTCGCCGCCATCCCGACCTGCCATATGTCAAGGCAGATCTGGGCCTGCAACCGGTGCTGGAGTTGCAAAAACAAATGCTTAACCGTGCCGCTGGCTGGCTGGAAACCGGCGGAAAACTGGTGTTTTGCACCTGTTCCTTATTGCCAGCCGAGGGCGAAGACCAAATCGCGGCCTTTCTTGAAAGCCATCCGGATTTTGAACAGGTGGCGATTGCCCCTGAAACCCACGGTTTGCAACCCGATTGGGTCAATAAAACCGGTGCGATGCGCCTGCGGCCTGATTTCTGGGCGGATCGTGGCGGTATGGACGGGTTTTATGCGGCGATTTTGACAAAGCGCGCGTGACATCATGGCCAATGGGCATTACACAATGCCTGACCTAAACCCAACCGCATCACCGCCGCAAATGGATGCCTGTTATCACTAGGATTGTTCAAAGCCAGCTTTCAAATCTCCGTCAGAAAACCCGTGCCTTGATCAACTGGCGCTATGCCCGGTTCACCGGCAATAATCACCCCCCCAAGGCATTTGCTACCCATCCCGAACCCCGTTCTATCGGGTCATTTGCCCGTGGTCAGCAATTGCTGGCGGGCAATTATTTACTGGCCGGAGAGCTGGTCGAAGCGGGCAATCTTTCGTTATGGGCAATTGACCCGCCCAGCCCGACATTTCAGCGCGAACAGCACGGGTTTGCATGGCTGGATGATCTGGTGGCCGTGGGCGATGGCAAGGCGCGGAAACAAGCACAGCAATGGGTTTTTGAGTGGATCAAGATATTTGGCAAAGGCAAAGCCGCAGGTTGGCAACCGGGCCTGACGGGCCGCCGGATGATTTATCTGACCAGCAATGCAGTGTTTTTGCTGAATGGTCTGGATGCCAAAAACAGCCGTAAAATCCTTAAATCCATGGGCAAACAGGTTGATTACCTGTCCAAACGCTGGCACTCGGCCAGTAACGGGCTGCACCGGTTCGAGGCCCTGACAGGTTTGATTTACGCGGGCCTGTCCCTGCAGGGGCGCGACCATGTTTTACAACCAGCGATCAAAGCGCTGGGCCAGCAATGCGCCAAACATATTGGCAAAGACGGCGGCATTGACAGCCGCAACCCCGAAGAATTGATGGGGATATTTACCCTGCTGACATGGGCAAACAAAACCCTGTTTGAAAATGGCCATACAGCTGATGAACGCATCCTTGCCGCCATGCAGCGCATTGCGCCCACCCTGCGCGGTTTGCGTCTGGGCGATGGCACGCTGGTGCGGTTCCATGGCGGTGGGCGCGGTTTGGACGGCTTGCTGGATCAGGCATTGGCGGATGCCCAGATCAAAGATCGCAGCACCGAAAAACTGATGATGGGCTTTCAGCGCATGTCAGCGGGCCGCTTGGCACTGGTGGCCGACTGCGCTTCGCCACAGGCAAACGGGGCTGTGGCCCATGCCAGCACTTTGGCTTTTGAATTATCTTCGGGTCGGCGTCCGATGATTGTCAATTGCGGATCAGGAGAGCGATTTGGCGATGGCTGGCCCCGCGCCTGTCGCAAAACCGCCGCCCATAATACCTTGCAGATCGAAGGTGTTTCATCGGCCAGATTTACAAAAAACCAAAACGAAACAGACAATCGGCTTTTCGATGGGCCAGACATGGTAACCTGCAACCGCGCCAGTGATCTAACGGGCGTGTGGATGGTTGCCACCCATAACGGTTATGCCAAAAAATACGGGCTAATCCATGAACGCCGCTTGTTTATTAGCGTTGATGGGCGGGAATTATCCGGCGAAGACAAGCTGCGCGCTGCTGATAAAAAGCAACAAGCCCGATTTGTGAAATCGGTGATTGATGCGCCCTCTCAGGGGTTGAATTTTATGGTGCATTTCCACATTCACCCCGATATTGATGCATCTCTGGATATGGACGGCCACGCGGTTTCGCTGACTTTGCCCAGTGGCGAGATCTGGGTGTTCCGGCAAAACGGCGGTTTGCTTGATTTGCAGGATTCAGTGTTTCTGGACCATCGCCACCTGCGCCCCCGCGCCACAAAACAAATCGTGATTTCGGCCCGCGCGGTTGATTATAAGGGCCAGATCACCTGGAATTTCCTGCGCGCTGCTGATGGTGGCCGCAATACCCGAGACCTAGTTGCTGAAAACCCAGCCAACCAACCCAGCTAAGGAATAATATGTCTGAAAATCTTGTCCCCATTCGCCGCGCATTACTGTCGGTTTCCGATAAAACCGGCCTGATTGATCTGGCCAAAGCCCTGCATGACAAAGATGTAGAATTGCTATCCACAGGCGGCACTGCCAAAGCCATCCGCGATGCGGGCCTGCCGGTAAAGGATGTGTCGGAAATTACTGATTTTCCCGAAATGATGGACGGGCGGGTCAAAACCCTGCATCCGATGGTGCATGGCGGTTTGTTGGCATTGCGCGACAATCCCGACCATGTGGCGGCAATGCAGCAACACGGCATTGGCCCAATTGATCTGGTGGTGGTGAATCTTTATCCGTTTGAAGAAACAGTTGCGGCCGGCGCCGATTTCCATACCTGCGTTGAAAATATTGACATTGGCGGCCCTGCGATGCTGCGCTCGGCTGCTAAAAACTATGAATTTGTTACCGTTGTGACCGATATTGAAGACTATAAAGATGTGATCTGGGAACTGGAAAACCACAAGGGCGGCGCAACTTGTGCCAAGTTTCGCAAAAAGCTCAGCCAGATCGCCTATGCGCGCACCGCCGCTTATGACACGGCTGTATCCACATGGATGGCGGATGCCATCAACCGGCCAAACCCGCGCCGCCGCAGCGTTTCGGGAACCTTGGCGCAAACCTTGCGTTATGGTGAAAACCCGCATCAATCAGCGGCGTTTTATACCGATGGTTCCACCCGGAACGGCGTGGCCACCGCCAAACAGCACCAAGGTAAAGAACTGTCCTATAACAATATCAACGATACTGACGCTGCTTTTGAAATGGTGGCCGAATTTGATCCGGCAGACGGGCCGGCCTGTGCGATTATCAAACATGCCAACCCCTGTGGTGTGGCGCGGGGTGCCACCATGCTTGAGGCTTATCAGGCAGCGTTCAACACCGACAATGTTTCGCCTTTTGGCGGTATTATCGCGCTAAATCAGGAACTCGACGCAAAAACAGCCACCGAAATTGTCAAGATTTTTACCGAAGTTGTGATCGCGCCATCGGTAACCGACCAAGCCATGGATATTTTTGCGGCTAAAAAGAACCTGCGATTGCTGACAACCGGCGGGCTGCCCGATATTACCGAGGCGGGCCGCACTTGGCGCAAGGTTACCGGCGGCTATCTGGTGCAAGACCGCGATAATGGCTGCCTGAGCATGAATGATCTGAAAATCGTGACCAAACGCGCCCCAACCGATAGCGAGCTGGCGGATTTGATGTTCGCTTGGAAGGTGGCAAAACACGTCAAATCCAATGCGATTGTCTATGTTAAAGACGGTGCAACCGTCGGCATCGGCGCCGGCCAGATGAGCCGCGTAGATTCCACCCGAATTGCTGCCCAAAAAGCAAAAGACATGGCCACGGCTCTGGGGTTGGCACAAGTGCCCACCATCGGGTCGGTGGTGGCGTCGGACGCGTTTTTTCCCTTTGCCGACGGGCTGATAACCGCAGCAAAAGCAGGCGCAACCGCTGTTATTCAGCCCGGTGGGTCGATGCGCGACACCGAGGTGATTGCCGCAGCAGATGCAGCGGGATTGGCAATGGTGTTTACGGGTATGCGCCATTTTAGGCATTAACCGGATAGGTTGCCCGCACGGCACAAAGCCAAGCGAAGCAAGGCCAAGACCCAAAGATCACCGGCTTTTTGCGCCAGCAAAAACGTTGCTGATCGAGGGTGGATGATTGCAATCTTGTCAGGTCTGCAACGGTTGAATGTAACGGGCTGTTACAAACTATTACAAATATAGAATGGAAACTCCGGAGGTCATGTTCTAGGCAGATATTACACGGCTTTGCCGCCTTTCCGGTTAAAATTCCGGTATTGCCAAGGCTATTGAAAAGGGAAGTTTGACCATGAGCAGAAATCTTGTTCTTTTGTTTGGCGGGGTGTTGGTGGCAGGTTCCGCTGTGCTTTATATGAATTTTCAAAAAACGCCCGCAAATCCGGTACATACCGTTGAAGATACTTCCGGTGTCGAGGTCGGAGCAACGCTTACCAATGTGGCACTGCCTGCCGAGCTTTCCGGAAATGCTGTGTTGGGCGCACGTATATACGAGGCAAAATGTGCAGTTTGCCACGGTGCCAATGCAGCCGGACAAAACGGCGTTGCGCCACCGCTGATTGATAACATCTATCGCCCCGGCCATCACGGCGAAGGTGCATTTATCAGCGCTGCATTAAACGGTGTTACCGCCCATCACTGGAACTTTGGCAATATGCCCAAAATAGAGGGCGTGACCCGCGCCGATGT
>Ga0256839_1000894_pt1 | contig 37766 bp, 35 predicted proteins | sample 354166metaG_FD_185968 | JGI IMG/M metagenome (GOLD analysis project Ga0256839, IMG submission 185968) | Hydrothermal vent microbial communities from Mid Atlantic Ridge, Atlantic Ocean - 354-166 | ecosystem: Environmental > Aquatic > Marine > Hydrothermal vents | place: Atlantic Ocean: Mid...
ATATTGTCATTTGTTATTTCTGAAAACATTGACTTTATAAACTCCTCCACCATGGGCTGTGTCTTCACTGCCTGTATCAAGGATTTTCTTTTGTTATGCTTAGTTGGTATTTTCGCCAACTTAAAAAATAATTAAATGATAAAACACATCCTTTTCGATTGCGATGGTGTACTGGTTGACACCGAATACACTGCCGCCCAAGTAATGGTAAAAGCCTTACAACAATTGGGTACGGAAATTTCCGCTAATTATTTTATGCAGCATTATTCCGGAACCACTTTTTCTGCTATTTTAGATATTTATGCACCGACCATAATTGGCAATGAACGAATTCAATTTATCCACACGTTGGAGCTAGAAATTGTTAAAAAAGTAAAAGCTGTTAAAGGCACAAATCAAATGTTGGCTTCTATTAAATTACCAAAATCCATTGTTTCAAACTCCGAAATTTGGCAGGTAAAAGAGGAAATAGAACAAACCAAGATAGATCATTTTTTTACAGGTCATATATTCTCTTCAGAGTTAGTACAAAACCCGAAGCCAGCTCCTGATGTATATCTATTAGCAGTGAAAGAGTTAGGGGTTAAAAAAAATGAATTATTGGTAATAGAAGATAGCATTACGGGAGCAACGGCTGCTTTGGCTGCTGGCTTGCAAGTGGTTGGCTTTGCAGGAGCATCTCATATATTACCAGGGCATAACGAAAAACTACTAAATCTGGGGGTAACTGAAGTTGCGGGCAATATGAAGGAATTACAAATGATAATTGCAAGCCTGCTCTCCTAATTTATTAATCGAATCCAGCTTGCCACGTCATTACTGTGTGTAAAACACGGTAATCTCCAACCTTTACGAGGTTGTTTGTACTAATAATTTAATGGGTAAGACACATTTCCACCAATTCTGTGGGGGTAATAACAGGCAATGATTTTACTGCCAATTTATAATCCTTTACGTTTCGGGTTACAAAATAATCGATGTCATTATAAAGTGCCGTGTAATATTGTACTGCATCTTCTTTATCTTTAAAAGCTGAGGCTAAGGCCTCTAAAATGCCTTTTTTGCCACAACAAAGTATAGTGCAGGAGGCTATTAAACTACTTATTTTAGAACTGGCATTTGGTATTTTATTGGTGTCAATTGCTAAATAAATTAAATTTGCCAAGCAACTCTCAGAAGTTGTAATAGCAATATTGCCCTTATAAAGCAATTCTAATACCTTAACCGAATCCTCAAAAAAAGGTCTGCGACCTGAAATGATATCGAAGAAAACATCAGCATCTATAAAAACACTAGGAATATTTTTTGGCAACATATTGTCGTATAAGTTCTTTGTCGTCTTGATCTATAATGGGATATTCTTCACCCACTCGTTCCAGTAATTTTTTCGCAGCTAATTGCTCAGGTGTTTTTATCGGGTTAATTTCATCGTTCTCAAACATCTCTTCAAATAACCTCGATACCGAAACCTTCTTTCGTTTAGCTAACCTTTTGGCCGAATCAATAATGCTCTTTTTTACGGTTAAAGTGAGTTTTGTTTTCATTGGAATAAAATATTTGCACGTGCTTTATGTAAATATACGTGCTTTTGCCTTAATTCTTACATTACCACGTCATTACTGTGTGTAAAACATGGTAATCTCCAACCTCTACCGAGGTTGCTTGTAATGTTGTATGAATAGAGGTGTCTCCAACAACCTTTCTAATTCCATGGTACATTAACCCTTAACATTTGTATTTTTGCACCCTTAAAATCTACCGCCATCAAAAAAAATACACAAGATATCACAGGGTTCGAAGAGGTTGAAGTACTTGGTGCTCGTGAGCATAACCTCAAAAACATTGATGTAAGCTTTCCTCGAAATAAGTTGGTGGTTATTACAGGGATTAGCGGTAGTGGCAAGTCATCCTTAGCATTTGATACCATTTATGCCGAAGGCCAACGCAGGTATATGGAAAGCTTTTCGGCCTATGCCCGTGCCTTTATTGGCAATATGGAACGCCCCGATGTGGACAAAGTGAATGGCTTGAGTCCTGTGATTTCTATTGAGCAAAAAACCACTTCTCGCAACCCAAGGTCAACCGTAGGTACGGTTACGGAGGTGTATGATTTTTTGCGGTTATTATTTGCTCGTGCAGGCGAAGCCTACTCGTACCTTACGGGTAAAAAAATGGTGAAACAAACCGAAGAACAAATTGAGCAACACCTGATGAGCTATTTTGATGGGCAAAAATTAATGTTGCTAGCACCTGTTGTAAAAGGGAGAAAAGGGCATTATCGAGAGCTTTTTGTGCAAATTCGTAAAAGTGGTTACACGAGAGTGCGGGTTGATGGAGAGTTATTGGAGCTAGTACCTAAAATGCAACTCGACCGCTACAAAACCCACGATGTGGAGGTTGTAGTTGACAGAATTGTGGTGAATAAAAAAGATCAACTCCGCATTGGTCGTTCGGTGCAAACAGCCTTAAAAGAAGGCAATGGATTAATGATGGTGTTGGATGAGGCCAATGAAATCCATCATTTTTCTAAACATTTAATGGACCCTGAAACGGGGTTGTCTTACGATGAACCTGCCCCTAATTCATTCTCGTTTAACTCACCCTATGGGGCTTGCCCCACCTGCCACGGGTTAGGTACGGTAGATAAAATCACCAAAGACACCATTATTCCTGATGATACGCTGAGCATAAGCCGTGGAGGCATTGCACCCTTAGGCGATTACCGCGATATCTGGATTTTTAAAAAAATTGAAGCCATCCTTAAACGGTATAAATTTAACATCACTACACCTATTAATAAATTAAGTGAGGAAGCAGTGAATGTATTATTACATGGTGATAATGAGCCTGTGGCAGTACAGTCAAAGAAATACCCCGGCACTGATTGGAACACGAAATTTGAGGGCATTATCATCTTTATGCAAAAGCAAAAAGAGGGCGGTTCTGAAAATATTCAAAAGTGGATTAAAGATTTTACTATTAGTAAAGAATGTTCCGATTGCCAAGGGGCAAGGCTTAAAAAAGAATCACTTCATTTTAAAATTGATAACACCAACATTGCCGAATTAGCTCGGTTAGATATTGGCAAGCTCAAAGTTTGGTTTACCGATGTAGAATCACGGCTCAACGATAAGCAAAATAGAATTGCTGCCGAAATTTTAAAAGAAATACGCAAGCGACTAGGCTTTTTAGAAAACGTAGGCCTCGATTATTTGAGCCTTAACAGGTCGCTCCGCACTCTTTCGGGGGGTGAAGCCCAACGGATACGATTGGCCACACAAATTGGCACACAGCTCGTGGGGGTAATGTATATTTTAGATGAGCCCAGCATTGGCTTGCATCAGCGCGATAATGTTAAACTCATTAAAGCCCTCAAAGATTTACGAGACATTGGCAACACCGTGTTAGTGGTAGAGCACGATAAAGAAATGATGCTCGAATCGGATTATGTGATTGATATTGGACCAGGAGCAGGGCGGCACGGTGGTATAATTGTGGGCGCGGGTACTCCAAACGAGTTTTTAAAAAACGGAACGCTTACAGCTAAATATTTAGCTAATAAAGTACGAATAGAAGTGCCTAAAAAGAGGCGAGATGGCTCAGGAGAAATTTTGGTATTAAAAGGAGCCAAAGGGAATAACCTTAAAAACATATCAGTTAAATTTCCTTTAGGGCAAATGATATGTGTTACAGGGGTGTCCGGTTCAGGTAAATCTACGTTAATTCACGATACCTTATATCCATTATTGAGCACCCATTTTTACCGTTCTAAGCGTGTGGCTATGGAGTTTAAATCAATAAGTGGCCTTGAGCATATCGATAAAGTGATTGAGGTAAGTCAGTCGCCAATAGGGCGAACGCCTCGTTCTAACCCTGCTACCTACACCAGTGTTTTTGCTGATATTAGAACCCTGTTTTCGAGCTTGCCTGAGGCAAAAATCAGAGGCTACAAACCGGGTCGGTTCTCTTTTAATGTAAAAAGTGGCCGTTGCGAAACTTGCCAAGGAGCAGGTATGCGTTTAATTGAAATGGATTTTTTACCCGATGTACACGTGCATTGCGAAACTTGTAAAGGCAAGCGGTATAATCGCGAAACCTTGGAGGTTCGATTTAAAAGTAAATCTATTTCTGATATTTTAGATATGACCGTGGAAGAAGCGGTAGAATTCTTTGAACATCAACCTAAAATATTACGAAAAATTGAAACACTGAACCAAGTGGGCTTGGGATATATTACTTTAGGCCAACACGCCACCACCTTATCGGGAGGAGAAGCACAACGTGTTAAACTGGCTACTGAACTGAGCAAACGAGATACAGGCAAAACTTTTTATATTTTAGATGAACCTACCACGGGGCTACATTTTCAGGACATCCAGCATTTATTAGATGTGCTTAATAAATTAGCCGATAAAGGCAACACAGTGCTAATTATTGAACATAATTTGGACGTAATTAAGGTGGCAGATTACATCATTGATTTAGGCCCTGAAGGAGGAGATAAAGGAGGAAATTTGGTGGTTGCAGGCAACCCCGAAGAAATAATTAAGAACAAGGACAGTTATACAGCAAAATTTTTAAAAACGGAATTGTAATCAATTAAACGAATGAAAAACATAAGTAGCATACTCATCCCAATAGCCTTTTTATTACTATCGGGGTTTAGTTTATATAGTGGTAGCTATTTGGATGCAGTAATGTATTTATCGGTAGGAGCAGGATTTGCACTAATTAATCTCATAAAGACCAAAGTAATTACAGAAAATTTAATATTTTGGAATCGCCTATCTTGGGGGTTGGTGATACTCGCAGGCATAATGTTTATGGCCGTTTTACTTAAGGACAGCTCTATTAATTGATTTTGTAAGAAAATTATTCAAATTACCGTTTCTGTACTTACTTTGGTAGCAACGAATGAATAAGAAAAGAGCATACTGGTTAATACAGATATTTGGCTGGACACTTTATGCCACTGTAATGATTTTGGGGGCTTATGTGGTTTCTTCAAAATTTAAGCCACTAATGGCAGTTCCAATTATGGTGGAATCTGCTTTTTTCTTTGCTTTCACTCATTTTTATAGAAGCTTAAACACGAAATGGAAGTGGTTTCATTTACCCGTGTTAAAGTTACTGCCCCGTATGTTAGCGGCTATTTTTATAATGGCTGTTCCTATTTACTTTATACGTGTTTTTGTCTCCTACCTATTAGATATTTACAGCCCTAATTTGCTTACTACAACTAATATTGTGGGCAATATTATTGGCAACTTTTTTGCTCTTTTTATTTGGGCATCTCTCTATTATGCCTTTCACTATTTTGAGCGTTATAACCTCTCCTTAAAATATGAAGTGGCCATGAAACGGATGGAGCTTAACAGGTTGAAATCTCAATTAAATCCGCATTTTATTTTTAATGCGCTTAATAGCATTCGTGCCTTGGTAGATGAAGACCCAGCAAAGTCAAAAAAAGCCATAAACCACCTTTCCAACATTTTACGATCATCTCTATCGGCTGATAGAACTGAGTTGATTTCTTTAAAGGAAGAAATGGAGACCGTAAAAGATTACTTAGCTATGGAAACTATTCGGTTTGAAGAACGTTTAAATTTTAAAATTGATGTAACACCAAGAGCCAATACTGTTTTGGTGCCTCCTTTAATGTTTCAAACATTGGTTGAAAACGGAATTAAGCATGGTATATCAAAACTAAAAAAAGGCGGAGATTTAACTGTAGATGCTTTTGTGAAAAAGAAATATTTGGTAGTAGAAATTAGAAATACAGGAGTTCTGCATAAAAATGCTACTACAGACAGCGGTTACGGGATAAAAAATACAATTCAGCGTTTAGAAATCATATTTAAAGGCCAAGCAGAATTTAACATTAGCAACGAAAGTAAAAATATGGTGCTAACTTTAGTGCGAATACCTATTGACTATTAAAAACTCAAAAAAAAATAAAAAACTCAACCCAATGAAAGCATTAGTAATAGATGATGAACGATTAGCCAGAAAAGAGCTTATTAAATTATTAGACGAATTTGCCACGATGAACGTAGTAGGAGAAGCAGCCAATGCTGACGAAGCTATTGAACTTATCGAAAAGCATAACCCGGATATTCTTTTTTTAGATATTCAAATGCCTGATAAAACAGGGTTTGAGTTGCTAGAAATGCTTGATACTGTTCCTCAAGTTATTTTTACAACCGCTTACGATGAGTACGCTTTAAAGGCGTTTGAAGTAAATGCGCTCGACTATTTGCTTAAACCCATCGAGCCAAACAGGCTAAAAGAAAGTATTGATAAATTGGCAAATATTGAACCTAAGCCTCAAGCTGCCGAAACTAAATTGCTTGGTTTACAAGACCAAGTATTTGTTAAAGATGGAGATAAATGCTGGTTTGTTAAGCTTGAGAATGTGCGCTACTTTGAGTCAGACGGAAACTATATTAAAGTGTTTTTTGATAACGTAAAACCGATGATTCATAAATCGTTAAATGCGTTGGATGAGAAATTAAGCGACCGAGATTTTTTTAGAGCAAGCAGAAAGCATATCATTAACCTGAGCTGGGTAGAAGATATTGAAACGTGGTTTAACGGAGGCTTAATGGTAAAACTAAAAGGAGGCGATAAACTAGAAGTATCGCGAAGGCAAGCAGCAAAGTTTAAAGAACGAATGAGTTTGTAGAACTTTTGAGAAATGCTTGATTTTTGTTTCTTTTCATCTAGCCTGCATTGTTCATGAATAATGCAGGCTAAGAAAGAGAATAACAACTTCTTATACTTAGCCTGATTAATTCATCATAAATCTTTGTTATGGAAATTTTAATGGGCTACGTTGAGTGCCAAAATTTGAGCTGGAAAATTTATTGAAAACTATGCCTAACAAGTGGATAGGTAGGAAGTTGGGAACATTGCAATATAAATGTGGTGAATAATCCCTAAGCGAGTTGTTGAACCATGCTAATAAGTTCTTTGTCCACATCCCAATCTTTGGCCAATTTTAACATGGCAGTTGCTTCCATTTCGGTAATGTAGCCCTTTTCGCCATTGCTCACCCAAGTATCGTTAATATACCTAAGCCTCTTAGATTTGTCAAGTGAGTTTTTCGCTTTTTTTAGGTAGATTTTTGCCCTTTCAAAAGAGGTCATATAGTCTTCTGCTATAAAATCATACGCCCAATTAAGTTCTTCAAAAGCATTCTTTTCAGATGCTTTTTTATCTAAAATAACTTTTTCTTCCTCATCTAGCCCATGGTAATGAAAAATGATAGCTACTAATAGCATATAGCATTTTAAATCTTCGGATGTATCAGCGTTGCCCATTAAATGTAAATATAGAAAAGATTATGAAAGTAACCTTAAAAATTTAGCCATGGGGGGTATTCTTTTCAATTTTATAAAGCGTAGGATTGCAAGGAGCGGCATCCATTTCTAAATTAATTGTTTGAAGGTTTAGTAGGTAATTGCCATCGGGCACATCACTCGAAACATAAATTAGCTCGGTTATGGTGGCATTTTTTCTTGGGTTTTGGGGTAAGCTCCAAAAAGTTCTATGGCTTAAGAGAACGCCTTTATCTACTTCTTTATCTACTGAAGGCAAGTCGATAAGTAAATGGTCAATCCCTTTTGCTACTAAAAAATTAACAAGTTTTGGGTCTAAAAAAGGAGGATTAGTGCCCGAATATTTATGAGTTAATTTTTCCTTGGTATTTGGCAAAGTTCTTATAATAACCGCTTTTACTAAGTCAAAATTTTGTTGTTCTAAATCTGTAGTTAGTCCAATAATTAAATCGCCATTAGGCATTTTTTTGGGTGATAAACTAATAAGCTTGCAGTAAAAATGGTAAGAACTTAACTGGTTGTTGATGGTTGCTTTGGAATTGGTTATATGCCCATAACCCTCAATATGAGTTCCATTTCCGTGGGGGGTAATCTGTAATTTCTGATAATTAACAGCACCTCCTTCTGCCACACTTCCAATAAACCCATCGGCTTTAATTGTCTCAAATTTTACAGGTTCGGCCCAATAACAATTCGGGTTATTATCCCCTTCTTTTATAGGTATCGAAATAACGATAGGCTTATTTAAATCTACCTCAATGTTTGTATTCTTTCCTACATTAATTATTGCCTTCATACCTGTGGAATTAGTTCAATTACAATTGTATCTGAAATAAAAAAACCTCTTGAATTTAAAAAAAGCTTATTATTATCGAAGCTAGCTAAATTATTAGCCACTAAATTATAAATAAAACTGAGTTGATGCTCGGTAAGTTTAAAATTAAAAAGCTTGCTCATTTCACTAAAATCTAATCCCCAATAAGTTCTTACCCTTGTTAAAATATATTCGGTAACTAATTCATTTTTGGTCAGCTCCTCAGTTGCAAATGTATTTTCATGCTCCTTTATTTTTTTTATGTATTTTGGGTTGCTTGTAACATTAAAATGCCTGGAGAGCCCGTTAAAAGAATGAGCTCCAGGGCCCAAGCCAAGGTAAGACGTTTGTTGCCAGTAAGCAGAGTTATGTTTGCTTATAAACCCCGGTTTAGCAAAGTTTGATACTTCGTAATGCTCATAGCCATTTTGTTTAAAAAAATCTACCATACGTAGGTAATTAGATTCAACTACCTCGTCTTTTACCTTTACCAATTTTCCTTTTCTGCTCCAGTTGCCAAATACGGTATTGGGTTCAATAGTTAAGGCATAGCACGATATATGGGTTGGGGTTAATGCAATTATTTGGGCTAACTCTTGCTGCCAATCATTAGCACTTTGCCCAGGTATGCCGTAAATCAAGTCTAAGCTTAAGTTGGTAATGCCGTATTGGTGGCATAGCTCAACGGCTTTAGTGGTTTGCGCTGCCGAATGGCTTCTATTTAAATAGGTTAATATTTTATCTGAAAAAGATTGAGTGCCAATGCTCATTCTGTTTATGCCAACGTTGGCATAAAATGATATTTTATCTTCTGTTAAATCGTCTGGATTAGCTTCAATGGTAAATTCAACATGTTTTTTAATGTGGTAGTGTTGATATAATACCTCAATAATTTTTTGCAGTTGTACGTTAGATAATAAAGAAGGTGTTCCTCCTCCAAAATAGATAGTTTCAATGGGCCAGTCTGCATACGATTTCATACGCTCGGCCTCCACTATAATGGCCTCCACAACTTCATCTACAAGATTGAGCGTAGTGCTAAAGTGAAAATCGCAATAATGACATGCTTTTCTGCAAAAAGGAATATGGATGTAGATACCAGCCAAATAGATTATTTTTGAACAAAAATACAGTTTGATTGAGACATCTAATAATTACATTTTTTGCGAGCTTACTATTTGTTGCCAGTTATGCGCAAAAAACACCCTATAGTATTGAGGTGATAGATGCTCATAATATCCTTATCAAAAAATTAGAAGGGTATGCTGATTCGCTAAAATTTAATAACCTTGTTAAAATTGAGCAAAATAAGTTATTAAAAAAGGGCTATTTGCTTGCTCGCATAGAGCAACTTACATACGATTCGTTATTTAAAGTTAAAATTTTTACCAACGAAATATACGAATGGGGCGTTTTTGATGTGCAAGATGTGCCAGAAAGCCTTTTAAGTAAGGCGGGCTACAGCAGGAGGCAGTTTAGCCAAACGGTAATAAATGCAAAAGAGATTGGCAAACTGCTCGTTAAAATTATCGAAGAGTCTGATTATTCAGGCTATCCGTTTGCGCAAGCAAAACTAGATTCAGTTATTATTGATAAAAATCAATTATTTGCAAAGGTTAATTACATCTCTGGCCCACAAATCAAATATGCCAAATTAGAGCTTGATAGCACTACATTTATTAAAACTAAGTACTTGGCGGCCTATTTAAATATAAAAGAAGGCGGCCTTTTTGATAGTAGAAAAATAAGAGACATTAGCAAAAAAATTGAGCAATTGCCTTATGCCAAATTAGAGGGTTCACCAAGCATTAAGTTTGAGCACAAAAGCTGTAAAGTAAAACTCAAATTAATTCAGGTAAAATCGAACCAAGTAGATGGGCTAGTAGGTTTGGCTCCCAATCAGCTTAACAATAAATTATTGGTTACTGGGTATGTAAATTTAGATTTAGATAATTTGTTTAAATCTGGCAAAAGACTCATTTTTAATTGGAGGCAGTTTGGTACTCAATCACAATCGTTAAAAGCTAAATACAACCATACTAATTTATTTCAATCACCCATAGATATTAGTGGCGAACTAGATTTATTTAAGCAAGACACGGCCTTTATAAATAGAAACTTCTATTTGACTATTGGTTTTTTGCAAGCCAATTATGGAGTTCACTTTGTTACCAGCTTTATTTCATCTCGTTTACTTTCGCCAACCAATGCAGTGGGCATTAACGATTTGCAACTAATAGATTTTAATACGCAATATTATGGAGTACGTTTTACCAAGCAGCAATTTGACCATAAGGTTAACCCTCGCAAGGGTTGGCGCACTTTAGCGAGTTTTAATGTAGGATCAAAAAAAATAGTAAATACTTCGTTTGTGCCAGCCGAAGTGTACGATAGCTTAGAGCTGCAAGCCTTGCAAGGCACCGTATCAGTAGCCGCAGAAATAGCAGTACATCTTTCAAAATTAGTAGTGGCGTACTCAAAAATAGACGCAGGAACTTTGGCTTCGAATGGGGAGCTGTTCACCAACGATTTGTATCGTTTAGGAGGAGTAAATTCGGTACGAGGTTTTAACGAATTGGAGATTTATGCTTCGTCTTATATGATGTTGCAGGTGGAATCACGACTTTTGCTAAGTGAAAACTCTCGTTTGTTTGCGTTTGCCGATTTTGCCCTTACCAATAACCAAGTGGTAAACCTAACCAATAATTATATAGGCATTGGAGCAGGGCTTTTGCTTGATACACCCTCAGGAGTTATTCAATTAGTATATGCAGTAGGTAAATCATCTAACCAATCGTTATCATTGGCAGAATCTAAAATTCATATAGGCTATGTGGCGCGGTTTTAAGCATTTTTTTTTACTATCTATGTTTGCTTGTTCCTCTTTTTTAGGAGTGGCGCAACAAGCGAATGGGGTAATTTACGATTTAAGGCAAAATTGGGTTCAGTACGATGAGGAGGCAGAAAGTTTTTTGCCAGTTGTTACCCAAACATCGGGCAATTCGGTTAGTTTTAAACTAGAGGTCAACCAATTTGGCAGCTATTGGCTTTTTGTTGAAACTACAAAAAAAGCTCATTTGTTTCATAAAAATGTGCTTCTTACAGAAATACCGAGTGGCACCCATTATTATAGCGTTGATAGCCTAGTGGAAGAACTAAATAATTCAGCTCCACTATTAACTATTTATGGAAACGATATTAAGGCAGGCCTAACTACCTTAATTGTAGAAAAAAATTACATCCCAACAAAAATTAATTTAGAGGAAGCACATGTAAAAAATAAATTATTCACCTCATTTTTTATAATAATCTCTATTTTACTCTTGGCAGGGCTAGTTATTATTAAAATGGTATCTCACGATATGTTTTCGCAATACACAAATACTTTACGTGTATTTAGCTTTACTACGCTCGATGAAATAATATATAAAGGAAGGTTTTTTACGAACCCGAGCATCCAAATAATTTCTTGGATGAGCACAAGTGCTGCTTTTATTCTCTACTTTTTGCTTACCAAGTTAAACATCCATTTTCTTGAGCTAAACTGGGTGGATCATAATAGCATGCTGTTTCATATTATACACCTACTTATATTCGCTGTAGGTTTTCTAATTCTATTTATCATCCGTTATGTACTCATAATAGGTTTTGCCAGTATATTTGATATGTCAAATATTAGCAATATTCATTTTGCTTCGCACCTTAGGTTAACATTCTATCTATTGTTGGCCTTGCAAGCCATTAGCACGTTTGATTACTTCTCCGTATTGCATCTAAATATAGATTTATTCTTATTCATAGTATTTGGTGCGCTGTTTGCAATCATCGTTTTAATTGGTATTCGTCTCTCTTTTATAATTCGTCATCCATTTGTACAAATATTTTTATACCTTTGCGGCACAGAAATTTTCTTATTTGTTTTTGCATATAAGCTAGTAGTTGGGTAATTATAGAAGGTTTTTTAAATGACAAAAGATTTAAAGGAGAGGGTTAAGCCTGTAAAGAGCATTTTGGTATCTCAACCAAAGCCCCAAGATGACAGATCGCCATATTATAAATTAGCTGAAAAGTACGGAATAAAAGTCGATTTTAGACCATTTATCCAAATTGAGGCGGTTGATGTTAAAGAGTTTAGAAACCAAAAAGTTGCTTTTTTGGATTACACCGCTGTAATTTTTACAAGCAGAAATGCGGTTGATCACTATTTTAACATGTGCAAGGAGGTAAAAGTTGATGTGCCAACCGACATGAAATACTTTTGTATCTCAGATCAAACCGCACATTATTTACAAAAGTACATTACCATTCGAAAGCGAAAAATATTTACAGGGGTGCGTACAGCTACTGACTTGATAGAGGTATTTAAAAAACACCCCACCGAAAAATATTTATTTCCTTGTTCTAATATTAGAAAAGACGACATCCCTAATTTTTTAAAGGAAAATGAGTACGAGTACGCAGAAGTGGTACTTTATAAAACGGTTGCGAGCAACCTGTCCGATTTAGCCGAAATAAAATATGATGTAATTGCTTTTTTTAGCCCTTCAGGAATAAACTCGTTAATGGTTAACTTTCCTGATTTTAAACAAAATAACACTAGATTAGCTGCTTTTGGACCTACTACGGCCAAAGCCGTTAAAGACCAAGGCCTTCATCTCGATATTGAAGCACCTTTGCCTAATGCCCCTTCAATGACGGGAGCCTTAGAGGTCTATATTAAAAAAGCGAATAATTTATAAAACTATACGCTTAACTCTTCCGTTTTTAAACGTAGATTTAACCAAAGGGTATAGAATATTCTATTTTTGATATTATATTTATGCCTCAATAAATTATTGTATGAGAAATAAATCATTTCTTCTTTTACTCGCAGGCTTATTAATGAGCCAACTTTCAGCTGCTCAACAAGCTCCGGAGTTTACCCAGTTTATGGATAATAAAATGTACTATAATCCTGCGTATGCAGGAGTTGAAGGGATAACAAGGCTTTCTTTATTAATTCGGTCTAAATGGACAGGTTATACAGGAAGCTTTGATGCTGGTGGAGCTCCAACTACGCAAGTGCTTACTATGAATGCTCCTATATATAAGTTAAATAGTGGGTTTGGTGCTTTTATTATGAATGACAACCTGGGAGGTTTAAATAATTTGGCTTTGCAAGGCTCTTACGCCTACCATGTGGCAGTTAAAGATGCTAAATTAAGCTTCGGCATTAATGCAGGCTTTTACTCTCAATCAATTGATTTTGACAGGTACAGACCCAATGACGGAGGAGATCCTCTTATTTTAGAAGGCAAACAAACACAGCTTAGACCTGATATGGGTGCGGGTGTTTTTTACCAAGCAAAAAAACTCTATGGTTCTATCAGTGTATCTCACCTGTTAAATCCAAGTTTTAGCTTTGCTTCAGATGCATTAAGAAACTCTTTAGAGCCAACCATCTATATAATGGGGGGGTATCATTATGATATCACATACAATTTAGAGGTAACTCCATCGTTACTTATTCAGTCAGATTTTAATGAGTATTTGATTAATTTAGGAGCGGTGATAAAATATAATAATAAATTTTGGGGAGGCATAACTTATAAATATTTAGAGTCGGCTTCGCTTATAGTAGGCATGAGTTTACTAAAATCGAATGCCCTAGATATAGGTTATGGATTTGATTATATAGTACACAACCAACAAGCAAAACAAGCAACATCAAATGAAATTCGTTTGAGTTATGCATTACCAATAAATCCTTTTGGCTCACGAAAAGTTGTGAGAACCCCAAGGTTTAGACATTAATTCCTATTTTATTTTGGTTTTTCATAAATATTCCACAATTTATGGTGCGATTTTCAATAAGAATTGTTTTTTTAGCAGAATGAATTGAATTCCCATTAAAACAAATGGTAATAATTGAGTTTCATTTGTAACTTTAAATGTGAATTATAACTTAGAGCATGATAAAATTTAATATAAAACAAGCAAGACTTTCGAGTCTATTATTAGTTGGTCTAATTAGCATCTCTGGATGCGGTCTTTTTGGCGGTGGCGGAAAAGGAGGAGACATGGGAGAATTAGTTGGCGTAGCCGAACGAGAAGGTTGGGTAATGACAACCCCTTTTGGTATGGCACCCATACCAGCAGGTACATTTCATATGGGGCAAGCCGATGAAGATGTGGGTGCCACTCAAATTAACCATAATAAGCAAGTAACCATTGGTTCCTTTTTTATGGATGAGACAGAAATTACTAATAATGAATTTCGCCAATTCATATTTGCAGTACTCGAAGACTCTGCAAGTACCTTGGGTGAGCAGTTTATCAGAGATAACTATTATCCTGATACTACCGTGTTTACTAAAGACTTTACGCACCATATGGGAGACCCATTGCAAGAGTATTATTTTTGGCATCCTGCCTACGATTATTATCCTGTGGTTGGAGTAAGCTGGGAAGCCGCTAAGGTTTTTTGCCAGTGGAGAACAGAATACCTTAATGATTATAGAAGCTCTGTGGGGGAGTGGCCAATGCCTAATTTTAGGTTGCCTTCCGAAGCCGAGTGGGAGTATGCTGCTCGTGGAGGGAGAGATATGGCAAAATACCCTTGGGGTAACCCTTACTTAAGAAATAGCAAAGGCTGTATGCTGGCAAACTTTAAGCCAGGCAGGGGTAATTACTACGATGATGGCTATGCCTACACATCTCCTATTGGATCTTATTTTGCAAACGATTATAACCTAGTGGATATGTCAGGTAATGTATCAGAATGGACACAAGATGCGTTTAACCCAGCCTCTGTGCCATTAGTATGGGATTTGAACCCTGAATACAAAAATGTAAACGAACCTAGAAAGGTAATACGCGGTGGATCTTGGAAAGATGTAGCTTTTTACCTCGAAACAGGAACCCGTGCATTTGAATATAAAGATTCTACGCGAGCTTACATCGGATTTAGATGTGCAATGACACATTTAGGAAGATCAAGTGGAGCAGAGTTTTAATTTATAAAATAGTTTTATACCTTGTAAAAAGGTAGTGTTATTAGCTACCAAACTTTAATCATCATAGAAGAACTTAAACAACAAGACAATGAGTAAACAAAAAAAAGGCGGATTTCAAGACTTGCTCTACAAAACCATTATGCCAAAAGTATATGGTATTGGTGCTGCAGTAGTAATTGTAGGGGCATTATTTAAAATTAATCACTATCCTGGTGCAGGTGCTATGCTTGGTATTGGTCTTGGGGTTGAAGCCGTAATTTTCTTTCTTAGTGCGTTTGAACCACCTCATAAAGATCCAGACTGGGCTAAAGTATATCCTGAATTAGCAGAAGACTACTCTGGTCCTATTAATAGCCCACGTATTTCGAGTGGAGGTAAAGGAGATAATGTAGCCCAAAAGCTTGATCATATGCTCGAGAGTGCAAAAATTGGCCCTGAGTTGATCGAAAGCCTTGGAAAAGGAATGAATAATTTAGCAACAAACGCCAAAGGCATGGCAAATTTAAGTAATGCCGCTGTTGCTACCGAAGAGTATTCTAAAAATGTTAAAGTGGCTTCTAAAAACTTGGTTGATATGTCAAGCTCGTATGCTAAAACAGCACAAGCAATGAGCAGCATGGCAGATGCTTCTAGTGACTCTAAACAATATGTTGAAGAGGTTCAAAAAATTACTAAAAACCTTGGCGCTTTAAATGCTAATTATGAATTAGAATTAAAAGATACAGATTCGCATGTTAAAATGATGAGCAGATTCTATGGTAACATGGCAGGTGTTATGGAAAACATGGAAAAGGCCGGTAAAGGAACAGAGAAGTTTTCGCAAGAAATGCAAAAACTTACGGGTAATTTAACCTCCCTTAACGGTATTTATGGTAGTATGTTAACTGCTATGAAAGGTAGCAATTAAGCCTTTATTATCAAAAAACTGTATTGTGAAACGTATTAACTTAAACAAACTATAATATGTCCGGAGGTAGACAAACCCCAAGAGATAAGATGATTGGGATGATGTATCTGGTGCTTACTGCACTACTTGCCTTGCAGGTAAGTAATGCCGTACTGGATAAATTTATTTTTATCGACCAATCGCTTACACGAATGGCCACTGATTATGCCACAAAAAATGGGCAAACTGTAGCTGGTATTGAAACCCAAGTTGCCAAGAGGAATAATTTAGAAGCAGATGTTGCCATCTTAAATATTGCGAAGGAAATAAGGGAAGAAACGGCTAAAGTAATTGGCCACATGAATGACCTTAAAAAGGAGATGGCCAAAATTACTGGAGGAGGAGATGATGATGGCTATGATGATGAAACTGGTGCTTTAATTGGTGCCAAAGATTATGATAAAGTGGGTACTATGATGATGGGGCCTCAAGGTAAGGGTAAAGAGCTAAAAAAGAAGTTGAATGAATATTCGAGTTTTTTAGTCACAAAAACAGGCGAATCTGACGAAAAATTTCCTCCACTAGGCAGAGATGCTAAAGATATTGAAGTGGCTGCAAATGACCCTAATCAAAAGGATAAAAACTTTGCACAGTACTTTTTCGAAAACACGCCTACGGCTGCTGGTATGGCAACCATGAGTTACCTTGAAACAGAAATCTTAAATTATGAGAGAGCTGCTTTAGCCATATTGGCCGATAGCGTTGGAGCGGGTGAAGTTTCGTTTGATAAAATTTTCCCATTAATTAGAGCAGAGTCTAATGTGGTAGCCGCAGGTGCTATGTATAAAGCAGAAATGTTTATTGCTGCTTCGTCATCTGCTTTAAACCCAGTAATGTATAAAGACGGCAAGCAATTAAAGCTTTCTAACTTAGATATTGCAGGCAACCAAATTAAATACGGACAAATTGAGTTTCCAGCTTCAGGTTCAGGAGAAAAAACGTATAAGGTAAAAATTGACTTAGACGGGAAACCGTACGAAGATGTAATAAACTACACAGTAATAAAACCTAGTATTATGATTTCTTCGAGTGCATTATCAGCACTTTGGAAAAATTGTGGTAATGCGCTTAATGTACAAGTGCCATTATTAGGCACAAGTTATAATCCTAGTTTTTCAGTTACTAATGCCGATAAGGTTGTTGGCAATGGAGGAGAAATAACTATCATTCCTAAAACAAGAGGGAAAGTTGTGCTAACAGTTCGTAGTAATGGTAATACTGTGGGTACCAAAACATTTACTGTAAAAGAGATACCAGTACCCAAATACGAACTGGCAATACCTAGCTCTGCTGGTAATATGGCAGATGGTGTTAAGGGAAGGGCGTTTAGACAAGTAACTGTAAACGCTATTGCCGAACCAAGTTTTGCAAGTGATGTACCCAAAGATGCACGTTACCGTGTAAGAGAGGTAGAGGTAAAACTGGTAAGAAATGGCGACCCTGTAAAAGTTCAAAAATTTAAGAAAAATAAAATTACATTAACGCAGTTTGCACAGCAAGCACGTAAAGGTGATTTATATATATTTACCATAAAAAGAGTTGTAAGAACTAATTTCCAAAATAAATCTGAAAACGTAAAAGTGCGTAGCGAGATTTATAAAGTATTAGTTAAAAGCAACTAGTTTATAGTGTTAAAAAAGTGTTTCAATGCTTTTTTAACACTACTTATTTAAATTTAATAATTACAGATGAAATTTAGTTTCAGAAATAGCTTAGCAGTTCTATTAGCGGTTGGTGGTGTATCGGTTAGTGCGGTAGCGCAAGAAGGCTTGTCATCATCAGATGACCAGTATAATTCACATTCGGTTAACCCGATACCTAAGTACGAGCAATTGTACAAACAACGCATTTGGACAAGGGTTGACTTAGAGCAAAAGCTTAACAAAGGGTTTTTTGCAAAAAACAATGAGTTTACAAAAATCATTATTGATGCAGTGATGGCAGATCAAATCCAAAATATTTATATGGAGGATTCTTTGACTAAGAAAATGACCAAAGCTAATTTTATTACGAGGTTAAATAAAACGGAAGTTGATAATAGTGAGCCAGAAGAACAGCCTTTATACGAAGTGGATTACCCTTATTTTGAAGGAGATATTGCCGAGTATAATGGGGTAAACTATATCTGCCAAAAAGATTTAAATGATAATGAAATTGGTATTGCGCCTACTAACGACCCTAACCTTTGGGAAGAGTATGGAGGAGAAGTAGCAGAGAAGTATTTTGCTACTGACATTGCCATTATGGAAATAATGGAAGACATTATCTTCGATAAAAGGCGGGCTCGCCAGTTCAGAGATATTCAATCGGTAAAGCTTATTGTACCTGGTAAATACTCTATGGATGGAGCCAATTATTTTGTAGCCACTTTTGCGTATAAAGATTTGGAACGTTTCTTTAGAGAGCATCCAGAAAAAGCGGTGTGGTATAACCAACAAAATAGTGCAGAAAATAGAAATTTAGGAGATGCATTTTTGCTCCGCCTATTTCATGGTGAACTCTATAAAACAGAAAACCCTGATAACCTGCCTATTGCTTCTTATTACGGAGGTTCGGCAAAACAAGGTTTAATGGCTAGCCAATGGGAAGAAATGAAAGTATTAGAACGAGAGCATAACTTATGGTCTTACTAAATGTATAGTTTTATTTACAAATACTAAACATAGCGACTAAGGATAGTTTCCTTAACAAAAACCCTCTATTTAATTGATAGAGGGTTTTTTTATTTAACCTGTATAATTCATGAATAATCTATTACGAATCCCAATTGATTATCACTCAGGCATACCGACTAAAGTACGGTACAGGCTTTACTCAAATTTTGCTACTCAACGTAGCTCGCTACGCCTCTCCCGAAAAAAAATCTCCAAAAATCTCCGTGAGTACCTGATTAACAGCCACTTGAAATGCTCATCACGAAGATTCATGAATTATACAGGCTAGAAACTTGGGTCTCAAACGCACACATTTAGTGATGTATTTTAGACCGCACATAGGTAACAATTACATCTAAAGCACTATCATATTTTTTATGATTAGGAATTACAATGTCAGCTTCAGATTTATATGGTTTGATATGTTTTTCGTAGGTAGGCATAACATGGTGTTCGTATCTATAAAGCACATCATCTAAATCGTATCCTCTTTCTTTATCGTCTCGCACTATCCTACGAATTAGCTTAATATAATCTTTGGCATCAATGTATAATTTCATATCAAGAATTTGAGCAATAGGTTGATAGTATAGCACAAAAATTCCTTCTACTACAATTACAGGAGCTGGCTTTAGTGTAATAAGTGTGGGTTCTGCCTCTGGGTTATTAAAGGTGTATTCTTTAATGGTAACTGTTTCTCCTTTTTTTAGGGTTTCGATATCTCGTTTATAGGCATCAAAATCTATTGATTCCGGAAGGTCGAAATTTTTAATTCCTTTTATGTCTATGGGCTGTTCTTCTCTTGGCTTGTAATAATTATCTTGTGAAATAAGGCAAACTTCATTTGCCGAAAATTTACTTAAAAGGCCATTTAAAAACCGAGTTTTGCCCGACCCGCTACCTCCTGTAATACCAATAATAAAAGGTGTTTTACTCAACATGAATTAGTTTAAAGGGAGTTTAAATAAATGACCAATTTTTCGACCGCTTTGGCTCTATGGCTTACACTGTTTTTTTCTTCTGGTGTCATTTCTGCAAATGTACAACTAAAGCCGTTAGGAATAAAGATAGGGTCGTAACCAAACCCTGCATTTCCACTGGTTTGGGTTGTAATTTCGCCATAAACAATCCCTTCAAAAAATATAGGTTCTTTTTCGTTTAATAATAAGGTAATTATGGTTCTAAAACGAGCTTTTCGATTTTTTTTGCCTGCCAGGTTTTGCAAAAGGAGTTTTATATTATTAGCCGAATTAGCAGGTTCGCCAGCATACCGAGCACTGTAAACTCCTGGGGCTCCATTTAACACATCTACCTCCAAGCCAGTATCATCGGCAAAGCAACTTATGCTGTAATTGTTTTTTATATAAAGGGCTTTTTCAAGCGAATTTGCCTGCAAGGTGGCTCCTGTTTCAGGAATATCATCTACAAAGCACCCAATATCTTGCAAGCTTTTAATCTCTATTTGGTTACCAACCAATTGCTGAAGCTCCTGTAGCTTATGAGGGTTATTAGTAGCAAAGCATAGCTGCATTTAATCTAGTTAACTTGAAGAATTTTAATGTCAAAAATAAGGTTCGCATTTCTAGGAACATTATCTCCAGAACCTGCATACCCATATCCGTACCCAGACGGTATGTACAAGGTTAATGAGTCTCCCTCTTTACTATCAAGCAAAACTACTTCCCAACCCAAAACCACGCGCCTTAGTGTAAATGTAGCACTGTCATTGGCATCAAACTCTACTCCGGTGTCTAGCAATCTTCCTTTATAAGAAGCAACAAACGAAACATCTGATGAGTTTATGTATAGCGCATCTACGTCTCCTTCTTCATGTTGTTTAAAACTAACATCCCCATCACAGTTAGGAGGGGTGTTAATATCTCCTGTTCGGCAATCTTTTAAAACATCTTTTATGTTATTTTCTTTAATATAGGTATCAATAATTTGAAGATCGATAGCCAATTGCTCCTCAGAAGGCAAGGCCGGGGCTTCTTGGTCTTTTTTACAAGCAAAGCCTATTACTGCTAAAAGCAATACAAGAGTAATTGAATTTTTCATTTTATCTAATATCAACAAGTTCTACCTCAAATATAAGTACTTCGTTTGATCCAATAGAGCTCCCAGCGCCTTGCGTACCATAGGCCAAGCCAGAAGGAATATATAATGTGGCTTTCCCTCCTTTGCTTAAAAGTGCTATGCCAATATCCCAGCCTGCTATTACTTGCCTTGCGCCTAGCTTAAAGCTAAAACTTCCGTTGGTGTTTGAATCAAATACACTCCCATTAAGTAGTTTGCCTGTATAATTTACCACAACGGTACTGCCTGTGTCAGGAAAGTTGCCGTCTCCTGTTTTGGTAATTTCGTACCTTAAGCCCTCAGAAGTTGACTCTGCAGAAAGCCCATTTTCAGTTAAATAGTCTTCAATTATTTTAGCATCTATAGCTAATTGTTCTTCGTAAGGCAAGAATTGGGTTTCTTCCTTATTGCAAGAAAAGAGCGCAGTACTCAATATTGCAACGTATAAAAAAGTATTTTTCATCTGTTTATATTTTATTTTCAACGGTTAGATGCCTGCCTTGTCGGTTGCTTACGCTAAAGCTTTAGCGTGCAGACAGGAGACTTTTTCTGTTAGCTAACGGAAAAAGTCTCCTAAATTATTTATTGTAACTGTTAAGGCAGTAAAACTACACTACTAAAACTTTAAAGAAACACTAAAAAGCATTTCTTTGGGCAACCTGATGTGGTTATTAGGTTGCTGCCTTTATTTAATGTCAACTAATTCAACATCAAACATTAATACCGCATTAGGGCCTATTTTAGCACCTGCCCCACGAGCACCATAAGCCAAGTTTGAAGGGATGTAAAGTGTTGCTTTTGCTCCTTTACTTAAAAGAGCAACACCAATATCCCAACCTTTGATTACCCTGCCTTGACCTAACGGAAAATCAAACGGCTTATTATAATCTCTTCCTTCAGTATAAACCCCTCCAGCTTTAGCATCTTCTTCAACACTCGAATCAAACATGGTGCCGTCAAGTAATTTGCCTGTGTAATTTACAATAACAGTATTTCCGTTTTCTGGTACCACACCATTGCCTTCTTGGGTAATTACATAATAAAGACCTTCTGGTGTAGATTGAGCCTCAATGCCCTTTTCGATTAAATGGTCTTCAATAATTTTTGCATCTTTTGCTATTTGCTCTTTGGCTTCCTCGGCTGCTTTTGCTTTGGCTTTTTGCCCTTGCTCCATTCTATACGCTTGAAATTGCTCTTGGTCTAAAATATCTTGCACACCCAAATAAACAGTAATAATGCTTTCGGCAGGAATTGTATCAGGCAGAGGCCGTTTAAACGACTCCTCGAAAATAACGTTAGCAGGTATTTTTAAAATAAGGCTATCTCCTTTATTGCACATTTTAAACCCTTCTTCTAAGCTGCCATTATTGGCAAAAACAGAATCTACATAATTAAGTGGCAAAGCCCCACCTCGCTCTGCGCTTGAAAACATTACATTATCATTTACATCGGTGTATGATACATTTAAGAGTAAAAAATCACCATCATTAGGTTTTTCTCCACTTCCTTCTTTTACTTTTAAGTACTCAAGCCCTGTATCGGTAGTAGTAAATTCTTTTTGACCACAAGCAGTCATAACTAAAGCCAATAGGCCAATAATAAAACTATACTGTTTTAACCTTTTCATAATTTTTTATTTAATTCTGATTTATATGTTGGTAATAAATTTTCAAATTTTTTAATAACTTGTTCTAAGCTCATTGTTTTAGATGCGCCTCCAGCGGCATTGGTGTGTCCACCTCCCTCAAAATTTGCTCTGGCAAAGTCATTTACCGAAAATTGGCCTACTGAGCGAAACGACATTTTAACCATATTGTCACTTTCTTTAAATAGTGCGGCCATCACAATTCCTTTGATTGATAACGCATAGTTTACCAGCCCTTCGGTATCACCTTTTTGTGCATTATGCTTTTTAAGGTCATCGGCCGATAAATAGATATAAGCTACATTGTAGGCAGGGATTACTTTAAGCCGCTGGCTAAGGGTAAACCCAAGGAGTTTGATGCGATCTACTGTGTTGGTATCGTACACAAGCTTAGATACTTTGGCCCCATTTACACCAATGCCTAATAATTGGGCTATAACTTCGTGTATATGCTGTGTTGTATTTGGGTGTCTAAACCCTCCAGTATCTGTCATAATGCCTGCATACAGGCATTCGCCACTGTCTTTATCTAAAAGGGGCAACCAATCCAGCTCTTTTAATAAGTCAAAAACTAATTCGCAAGTGGCTCCGGCCTCTGTGCTCCACTTCATCAAATCAGCATAATCTTCAGGTTCTCTATGATGATCGATGATAACTTTTGTTGCCGATGATTTAGCAATTTCATCGCCCACGGCTCCCACTCTTTTTAAAGCAGAATAATCCATACTAAAAATAACATCCGCTTGTTCCAATACTTTTTTACAAGCCTCAGGTTCTTTATCAAACACTAACACTTGTTCATGCCCTTTCATCCATTTTAAAAAATCAGGAAATATATTAGGCGAAACTATGGAAACCGTATGCCCCTTTTTATGCAGCACTAATGCAAAGCCCAAAGCAGCCCCTAATGCATCAGCATCGGGATTTAAATGTATGGTAAGTACAATATTTTTGGAGTCGCTAAAAAGTAATTCAAATCCCTTGGTGTTCTGCATATTTTGGAAAGAAAAATCCTCCTCTATTTGTGAGCCTGCAAAGTTTACATTATTTAAGCTAAAAGCAAAGAACAAAAAGCAGTGTAATGCTGCTATAATTATACTTGACATCAATAAAATCAAACGAATGCAAAAAAAAGAGAAGAAATATGCCGCAATCAGTTAGAGTAAGTTCGCAAAAAAATGGTTAATTCACATTTTTATCTTCTAATTTTGCGCTAAATTTTATAATATATTTAAGATGGCAACGAACAAAACATTTACAATGATAAAGCCTGATGCAGTTGATGCAGGCAATATTGGCGCAATCACAAAGATGATTGAAGAAGCTGGGTTTATAATTAAAGCAATGAAGCTAACAAAGCTTAGCAGCGAAAGAGCTGGAGAATTTTATGAAGTACATAAAGAACGGCCTTTCTACAACGATTTATGTGCTTATATGTCGTCTGGTGCTATTGTGCCTATGATTCTTGAAAAAGAAAATGCAGTGGAGGATTTTAGAACTTTAATTGGTGCTACCAACCCTCAAGATGCTGCCGAGGGTACTATTCGTAATCTTTTTGCAAAATCAATTGAAGCCAATGCTATTCACGGATCCGATTCTGATGAAAACGCATCCATAGAAGGGAGCTTCTTTTTTGCCGGAACTGAGATGTTTTAGCCTGTATAATTCATAAATCTTCGTGATGAGCATTTCAAGTGGCTGTTAATCAGGTACTCACGGAGAATTTTGAAACAGCTTGTCCCGATTTTTTTTCGGGAGAGGCGTAGCGAGCTACGTTGAGTAGCAAAATTTGAGTAGATTCCTGAGTGATAGTCAGTTGGGATGCGTAATAGATTATTCATGAATTATACAGGTTAGGGATATTCATTAAACGTCATTCTTGCCTAATGCAGGGATGGCGCTTTTTTTAAGCCAGTTTCTTTTCCTGTTTCGTATCTAATTTTTGAATCCAAAAATTATTATACCCTTCGCCCAGTGTAAGGCTAATTAGTTGCATTTGCAGTAATTCTAAAATAGCTAAAAAATTAAATATTACGGTTACCTTATTTTGTGCACTCGCAATTACATCTACAAAAGATATTTTGCTGGTGTCCACCAGTTTACTTAAAATTTCCTTCTTTTTATCGGCTATAGTGTGTGGGTATGGCACTATGGTGTGTACGGGTTTTTTCTGCTCCTCTTCAAATCTTACCAACACGCGTTCATATATTTTTAAGAGCTTGTAAAGATCTACATCCTGCAATTCCGATTCAACATCTGTGGTTTCAGCAAGTTTTTTAATCTCTTTTAATACATTGCCTCTTTTTTCTTTTAAGCTACGCTTTTCTTCCAAAGCAGTAAGCTCTCCAATAACTGATTTATACTTTTTGTATTCAAGCAAATGCCTCACCAACTCTTCTCTTGGGTCTATCTCATTGCCAAGCTCATCTACTTTTTCTCTAGGCAATAAGAGCTTCGACTTTATTCGCATTAAGGTAGCTGCCACTAAAATAAATTCACTGGCAACATCAATGTTAAGCTTTTCTAAGTGGGCAATATAGCCTATAAAATCCTCAGTAATTTTCGAAATAGGAATATCATAAATATCCAACTCATCTCTTTCTATAAAAAAAAGAAGCAGGTCAAAAGGGCCTTCGAATAATGGGAGTTTTATTTCGTAATTCAAATCGGTAATAATCAAATGAGCACTCAAATATATTGGTATTTATTAATTCTTAAACCTATCTAACCCGAACTATTTATAAACCTCCAGATTACTATCGGATTAAAAATGAAGAATACCTAAATTGAGCGATTTACTAAAACGATAAGCCTGTCTGATTGGCAAGGCAGGTGCTAAGCACTGAGTTTGAAAGACTTCAAAAAAACTCGCAATACCTTTTTACCTCCGCTGATTCGCCAACTGGTCGGATTCCGCTCCACCAAGGATTGGGTGAATAAATAATAAACGACCTCCTCTTGAAAGAAACCCTGATAAATAATTTAGGTTAAAAATGCATCATTATTTATCCCAATACGAAATTCCAGGCCAATTATCTGTTCTAAATGGTGCTGCCGGTAGCCCTTCTTTATTATAGAGGTTAACATCTTTAGGGTTATTAGCCCATGCGTACCTTACAGCTACCGGTTTTGTTACCTCATTACAAATTAACACAACAGTATTTTCGTTTTCGATGGAGGCTTTTGCCCAATAAAACTTTTTATCCGCCCCTGCCACCGCAAACCCATTTACATACCCGTATTGGTTTTTAGCCATAAGGCCAGAGCCGGTTTCTTTAAACTTAATCCTAATTTTATTTCCAGTTATTTCCATAGATTCGTACATAGGGCTTGAATAGACGATGTCTTGGTTATAGGCTATTTTTAGTGCAGATAAAGCCAAACGTTTGCCTACATCTTGTTTGTTTTTAGGGTGCACATCGTCCGCTTCACCTATGTCAATAATTACGGCCATGCCCGTGTTAGGCAATCGGTTAAGTGCCATGGTTTGTGCTTCGCGTAGTTCGGCCCAGTTAGCATCCTCAGGTTGGTTAGCCGGTTGCATAAAGTTGGCTAGTTGCACAAACAGAAATGGAAAATCTCCCTGCCCCCATTTTTTTCTCCAGGAGTCAATCATAGCCGGAAACAAACTACGGTATTGGCGAGCACGAGTCTCATTTGATTCCCCTTGGTACCAGGTTACACCACGAATTCCGTAAGGAATAATGGGGGCTATCATGCCATTATAAAGTGCTGAAGGGCTATTGAAAAACACAGATTCTTCCTTGGTTTGTTTGTTGCCTTCTTCAATATCTTTTAAATAATTGGCATACGCCTTTCTTAACCACTCTATATTATTAGTATATGCCAGCCAGTCGTCAAGAATCGGTTTTAGTTGAGGGTCATTAGCCAATGTATCGTGTGGTGTCCAGGCTTCTGCCACAGTTCCGCCCCAAGAGGTGCTTATTATGCCTACCGGCACATTTAGCTCTTGGTATATTTTACGAATAAAATAATAACCCGTAGCTGTAAATCTCCCAACGTTGGTCGAATCGCATTCTTCCCATGTATTTAGCCAATAGTTTTCGTTTCTTATGTTAGGGTTAACCTCCTCCAATGGTTCTGCGGCCCGTGCCTTATTAACCTGAAAATGACGAATTTGCGGAAAATTGGCAGAGGCTATTTCCTCTTTGGCATTATTACTTTTGGCTACTTTCATGGCCATATTAGATTGCCCGGAACAAACCCAAACTTCGCCCACAAGCACGTTATTAATACTAATTTTATTTTTGCCCGAAACGATAAGCTTAAATGGACCTCCACTTTCTAATGGACCAATGTATAGTTTCCACTTTCCGTTAGCTCCTGCTTTAGTTTTAGAACTATGCTTGCCCAATTTTACCACCACTTTTTCTCCTGGGTCTGCCCAACCCCATACGGGTACTTTCATTTCGCGCTGAAGTATCATATTATCGCTAAAAATTGCTGGAAGCCTTACATCGGCATAAACAATACCCGTGCAGATAAAAAAGAAGAGAAACAGAATGCTAGTTTTTTTCATAGTTTTAAAGATTATTCAGTGAATTAAAATGAATTAATCAGGTTAGGTAAGGAGCGAGCCTTATATCCTACAACAAGCCTATAAAGACCATTTTTTGCCTCCTGTTGCTTCTTCCAAAGAAATGCAGCCTAGTTGCACACCAGGAATAGGGTCGTAGGCCAATACATGTTCGCCCACTTGTTCACTTGATGTGTAACCCCACATGGTTTTACTCCTTAAGTCGGTAAGAGCAGCTAAAACCAACGCATTGTGTTTATCGTCCTTAAAAGCCTCCTGTTCTTTTTTTGTTGCTCTCAGGTATTTGGTCAATAAATCATCATAATCTTTAGTTTTTAAGCTATTAGGTTCTTTGTCAATTAATCCCAATTCTTTCATAATAGCCTCTATTCTTTCCTTAAAAATGGCTTGTTGCTCTATGTCCATCACTTGATCGGCCATTAAATCAATAAATTCTACCACATTTACCTCCTGTGCTCCGGGAGTTGCTTCTGTTTTAGGCAATATAAGATTCACTAATTCTCTCACAACTTTACCTTCATTTACAGATAAAAACTTGGGAATCCACTTGGCTTCTTCGGTTGTGCAACTTTGCAATAAGCTAAAAATAGTGGGTGCAGCAAGTACATTACCGATGGAAAGACCTACCCCTTTTAATGCATTTCTTCTGTTCATAGCTATTAGGATTTTGTTTTTTTAAATTCATTAGCCGCATGATTGGCCGCCCTTGCAGTTAATGCCATATACGTAAGCGATGGGTTTTGGCATGCAGAGGATGTCATACAGGCACCATCGGTAACATATACATTTGGAACCGTATGAACTTGGTTATTGCTATTTAATATAGAGGTTTTGGGGTCTTTGCCCATACGAGCTGTACCCATTTCATGTATGCCTATACCAGGTGAACCTGGCATATCGTAAGTTTTAACATCTGTAAACCCAGCCTTTTCAAGCATTTCTTTTGCTTGTTGTGTCATATCTTCTCTCATCTTCAATTCATTCTCCTTCCATTCCACATCAAATGTTACGGTTGGCAAGCCCCATTCATCCAACTTGTCATAATCAAGCGTTATTTTATTGTCGTGGTAGGGCAGGCATTCTCCAAACCCTCCAAAATACATTCTCCAACCTGGTGCCTCCAATATTTTTTCTTTAAAATCAGCCCCATACCCATACTCTGCAATAAGCTCAGAAATGTCTCCTGTCCTGCTGGCTCCACCCTGATACCCATATCCCCTCAAAAATGCTTGCTTGCTTTCTTTATCTCCTAAATTTCTAAACCGGGGCAGGTATATTCCAGAAGGCCTTCGTCCTTTATAATATTTATCTTCATACCCCTCTATTTTTCCAGAGGCTCCAGCCCTCATATGATGATCCATCACATTATGTCCCAGTTCACCACTATCATTGCCCAGCCCATTAGGAAACCGCTCAGATTTAGATTGCATTAAAATAGAAGCCGAAGCAATGGCCGAAGCACAGCAAAAAATAATTTTTGCACTAAAAGTAAAGGTTTCCTTGGTTTCTGCATCAATTACTCTAACGCCTGTGGCACGCTTTAATGTATCGTCATATATAATTTCATGTACAATCGAGTGAGGTCTGAGGGTCATGTTTCCAGTACGTGCTGCTGCCGGTAAGGTAGAGGCATTACTACTAAAATAGCCTCCAAACGGGCACCCACTCGCACACTTGCGCCTAAATTGGCACTTATTTCTACCTTCGTATTCTTTGCCCCCGGTTATATGAGCCGCCCTTCCAATTATCAGCGACCTGTCCGAATAATTTTTTGCCAAACTTTTTTTCATGTATTTTTCAACACAAGTCATTTCCATGGGCGGCTCAAATATGCCATCTGGTAATTGAGGCAGACCTGCTTTTTCTCCGCTAACACCAATATAGCTTTCAACATGGTCATACCATGGAGAAATATCTTTATACCTGATAGGCCAGTCAACAGCTATGTCTTCTTTTTTGTTTGCCTCAAAATCTAGGTCGCTTAACCGGTAACTTTGCCTGGCCCAGGTAATAGAACGGCCTCCTACATGGTATCCTCTTATCCAGTCAAAACGTTTGGTTTCGTTATAAGGGTGCTTTAAGTCATTTACAAACCAATCTTTGATAGACTCATTTTTAGGATAACCTGCCCTGTTTTGCTTTGGGCGCTTTCTTCTATCCTCTCGAGATGTTTTTCCTCTTAGTTCAAAATCCCAAGGATCTTTGTACATGTTAGGGTAATCTTTGATATGCTCTATCATGCGTCCTCGTTCTAATACCAGTGTTTTTAGCCCATTTTCACAAAGCTCTTTTGCTGCCCAGCCACCCGATATACCCGTACCTATTACTATTGCATCATACTCTTTTTGTATTTTCATTTACATAAAGGTTTATAAATCTTTTTTATTTACTCGCAAAATACCCATTTTGAAATTTATTATTGTTCAAAATTTTTCAGTGAAAATATATGTACAAATAAACATATCACAAGTATGCCTCAAACGAAAGGGTATATGTATGCGCCTATTTTAAGGTAAAACAAATTATATGTAAGTTGTTCAAAAGGTTAAGTAAGAATATTTTTTTCCATTTAGCAGACTTTTGAAATATATAAAGGCTTATTATTGTTTTTGTTAAAAGGTTTTATTTTGTTTAAATTCTTTCAATTAAAAACAAATGATGGCGAAAATAATATCTGCTTTATTGCGCTTAAAATAGTTTTATGTTTTACTTGTTTCAAAAGATGTTTAAATATATTACACTGTGCTGGTTTGCACTCCATTTGATTTATAGTGTTTCTGGTTATGCGCAGGTTACAAATCCAAATTTGTTTAATTCCCCGTGGGAAGCATCCTGGATAGAGGTTCCTGATGAGCCGACCAAAGACTACGGGGTGTACCTTTTTAGAAAACAAGTAATATTAAAGAGCAAGCCAGATTCATTTATAATACATATATCGGCCGATAACCGATATAAGCTTTATGTAAACCAAAAACTTGTTTCCCTTGGGCCATCCCGAAGCGATATATACTATTGGAATTATGAAACGGTGGATATTGCTCCCTACCTAAAATCAGGAGAAAATATTATAGGAGCTGTTGTATGGAATGGTGGAGATTTAAGGCCTGAAGCCCAAATATCTCTTCGAACAGGATTAATCATTCAGGGCAATACAGCTAGGCAAAAGATTATTAACACAGATGATTCCTGGAAATGTATCAAAAACAAAGCGTATAGCCCTTTAAATGGGATAGGTTACCGTACGTATTATGTTGCAGGTTCTGGAGAACTGGTGGATATGAACCACTATCCGATGCATTGGCTTGATTCGACCTTTGACGACACGTACTGGCTACAAGCAGCACCCATAGCTAATGGTGTGCCCAAAGGCGTTATTTGGGGGGCTAAATGGTGGATGCTGGTGCCTTCAAAACTTCCGCAAATGGAGTTAACAGTGCAACGATTAGCTAAACTTAGAAAAGCCGAAGGAATTAAAGTAACATCATCTTTTCCTGAAACCGATTCAAAAATCACAATTCCTCCAAACACAAAAGTTACGTTATTACTCGACCAAGGCTACCTTACAAATGCCTACTTTACACTTCATTTTAGTAATGGGAAAAATGCGGGTATAGGTATTGGTTATGCAGAATCTCTTTTTAAAGAAAAGCCCAGTATAAACCATTATTCTGTAGTAAAAGGGAATCGGAATACTGTTGAAGGATATTATTTTGCAGGACGAAGAGACAGCATTGTTTCCAATGGCACAACCGACCAAAAATTTACAACGTTAGACTGGCGAACATACAGGTATGTTCAACTATCCATTACCACCCAAGAGCACCCCTTAATTATTGAAGATATTTACGGAACATTTACCGGATACCCGTTTAAGTACAACGCCAAATTTATAACGGCCAACAAAGAATTAGATAAAATGTTGGAGATTGGGTGGCGTACAGCCCGGCTATGTGCCTTTGAAACCTACATGGATTGCCCCTATTATGAGCAGTTGCAATACATTGGTGATACACGTATTCAGGCACTGGTGTCGTTTTATAATAGTGGGGACGACCGCCTAGTGAGAAACGCACTTGAGCAAATGGATCATTCGCGAATAGCAGAAGGAATAACATTGAGCAGGCATCCATCCTATACTCCACAGCAGATTTCGACTTTTTCTTTATGGTATGTAGGTATGCTGCATGACTATTGGATGTACAGACCCGATGCTGCTTTTGTAAAGGATAAATTAAATGGTGTCAGAGGTGTGTTGGGTTTTTTTAGCCAATATCAGGAGCATGACGGCTCTTTAAAAAATGTTCCTTATTGGTTATTTACAGATTGGGTGAAAGGAAACGATGCATGGACATCAGGAGTGGGGCCTATCGGTAAAACGGGTACTTCCTCCATACTTGACTTACAATTGCTGTGGGCTTATCAGTTAGCATCAAAAATGGAAAAACAGATGGGAATTGGGTATTATGCAGATTTGTATAAAAAAAAATCGCATCAATTGGAAAATACCATTCGAGCTAGCTATTGGGATAGCTCCAAAGGCCTTTTTGCAGATACGCAGGAAAAAAAGCTATTTTCGCAACATGCCAATTCGCTGGCAATTCTTACAGGAGTTGTAAAAGATAGTGCCGCAAGTATTGTGGCGCAAAATATGCTTTCCAATAAAGATTTAGCACCTGCATCTATTTATTTTAAATTTTATTTACACATGGCATTAGTTAAGGCCGGCTTAGGAAATGAGTACCTTAACTGGCTTGGTAAATGGCGAGAGAATATGCGTATGGGCTTAACTACCTGGGCCGAAAATTCCAGTATTTCAACATCTCGATCAGATTGCCATGCTTGGGGAGCCAGCCCCAATATTGAATTTTTTAGAACTGTATTAGGAGTAGATTCGGCTGCACCGGGTTTTGGTGTAGTAAAGGTTAAGCCACATTTGGGCGATTTTAAAAAAGCCTATGGAGAAATTCCTCATCCTAATGGAAAGCTAACCGTTGCCTACGAATTAGTAAAAAATAAATGGAAAGTTACTATTACCCTGCCCAAAAACACTACAGGGTATCTTATTTGGGAAAAAGAACGAATTAACCTTACTGCTGGTATAAATAAAATAAACCCGTAAACGCAGTGTTTGGTTCGGAAGGGCTGCCCATATAACCCAAATTTAGGTAGTAACCTGTTTTTGTTCAAATTCTTTCAGTGAATGAAAGTAAACAAGCATAAAAATATAATTGCATACTTTCACATTATAGAGGCTTCCTGTAGAAATCATAAAACAAATAAGGATATATGAATCATATTAAATCATCACTTGCTATAGGCCTTTTTATGGCTATAGTTTTATTTAGTTGTGCCAATACACAAAACAAAGAAAAGGAGGAAGATACCCCGTTAACTGTAGAAGAAAAGGATCCTTTTTTCAAAATATCATTAGCCCAATGGTCGTTGCACAAAGCCTTCGGAAATAAAGAACTAAATCCGTTTGACTTTGCCCAAAAAGCAAGCGAAATGGGATTTGAGGCGATAGAATATGTGAGTTTTATATACCAGCCTTATTTAGCCATTGGCAATAATCCGGAAGTGGCCATGCAAAGTTTGTTAGATACACTAAAAGCCAAAAGCGAAACTTATGGCGTAAAAAACGTACTTATTATGGTTGATCGCGAGGGACCCCTTGCTATATCTGATGAAAATAAAAGAAACCAGAGTGTTGAAAATCACAAAAAATGGATTGATGCCGCAGCCTTTTTAGGCTGTCATTCTATTCGGGTAAATCTAAATGGCAGTACAAAAGCTGACGAATGGGTTCCCAACTCGATTGATGCCTTAAAGAAACTTTCAGCGTATGGGCAAACAAAAAACATTAATGTAGTTGTAGAAAACCATGGCGGGTTATCGTCTAATGCAAAACTGCTCACCAAGGTTATTTCGGGTGTGGGTATGAGCAATTGCGGCACACTACCCGATTTTGGTAACTTTTGCATAAAACAAAAAAAAGGAGTACCAATAGCAGAAGCCTGTGTAGAGGAGTATGATAAATATAAGGGCACTCAGGAGCTAATGGAATATGCCAAAGCAGTAAGTGCCAAATCCAATGTTTTTGATGAAAACGGAAATGAACCCAATATAAATTATGTAAAAATGCTGCAAATAGTAAAAGATGCAGGCTATACTGGGTACATTGGAATTGAGTATGAAGGCAGCGGTTTGAGTGAAATAGAAGGCATAAAAGCAACCAGAAAGCTAATGCTTAAAGTGGCTAAACAACTCAAGTAATGATGTAATAATAGTTTAGGTTAAACATCACCGGTGAAAATAAATTATAAACAGATGAAAGATAATAACAGAAGAGGGTTTTTAAAAAAGCTTGCACTTGCAGGGGCAACAGTAGCTGTGGGTACAGGCAGCGTACCTAGCTTTGCAAAACAGCCAACATATCTAAAAAGAGTTAACCAACCAGCTCTTTCAGATACCATTAATATTGCCTTAATAGGTGCCGGTTGGATGGGGACAGAAGATGCTAAAACCTGCTTAAAACATGAAGGCGTAAAACTTGTAGCCGTATGCGACCTTTACCAAGAGAGGTTAAAATTAGCTCAAAAGAACTGGGGCGATGATATTTTTACAACAAACGATTATAAAGAGGTACTTAAAAGAAAGGATGTACATGCGGTTATTATTGGCACATCCGACCATTGGCATAAACAAATCTCAATAGATGCCTTACAGGCAGGAAAACATGTGTATTGCGAAAAACCAATGGTGCATTCGGTGGGTCAAGGCCATGAAGTAATTAATGCCTGGAAAAAATCGGGTAAAGTTTTTCTTGTAGGCAGCCAGGGGGTGTCCTCTTTAGGAAACGAAAAAGCACAACAGCTTTTAGCAGAAGGTGCCATAGGTAAATTAAACTATGTAGAAGGATTTTGGGCACGGCATTCGCCTTTAGGAGCCTGGCAATATCCAATACCGGCCGATGGCTCGGAAAAAACAGTTGATTGGAAAAAATTTATTGCTAATACCACTAAAAGACCTTTTGATGCCAAGCGTTTTTTTAGATGGAGAAATTACCTCGATTATGGAACAGGTATGTCAGGCGATCTTTTTGTTCACCTTTTCTCGAGTCTTCATTTTATCACCAACTCTTTGGGACCCAACCAAATTAGTGCCATAGGCGGTTTGCGCTATTGGAAAGATGGCAGAGAAGTGCCAGATGTACTGCTAGGTATGTTTCAATACCCCGAAACAAAAGCACACCCTGAATTTAGCCTTTCGCTCCGTTGTAATTTTGTGGATGGCACAAGCAAAAGTACTTATTTGCACTTAGTAGGCAGTGAGGGCTCAATGGATGTTAAGTGGCAGGAAGTAGTGTTGAAAAGAAATAAGGAAATAGACAATATTGTTCCTGAAATTCATAAAGAGGTTGAAGGAAAATCTGAACGAAAGAAAATGCTGCCACCGTTAGAAACTGTTTATAGAGCTGAAGAAGGCTATAAAGGGGCGCATTACGATCATTTTAGGAACTTTCTTAATGCCATAAGAACGGGCGGTACTGTTGCTGAAGACCCCGAATTTGGATTTAGAGCAGCCGCACCAGCACTTTTGTGCAACGACAGCTACAACCAAAATAAATTTATTAACTGGGATCCGGTAGCGATGAAGTTGGTGTAGTTTTATCCTGTATAATTCATGAATTATTCAGATTATAGATTAATAAAAGAAAAAGCACCTCGTTATCCTTTATAATTACAACTTTTTAAAAATGAAAACTAAATTGTTTTTACAAAAAAGAACCCCTTTGCTATATGCAATAATCTTCTTGTTATTTACGCTTTCTTGTGGTACTGGCAAGGATAAAAGTGCTGGTACAACTTTATCAGGCAAAGCAGTAATAGAAAAAGAGGGAAACGACTGGATTTTCTTATTTAATGGCACTACTACTAAGGGCTGGAGAGGGTTTAATCAGGAAACATTACCAGAGAGCTGGATTATAGAAGATGGTTTGCTAAAATCGCTAGGAGCAGGAGGGGACATTGGAGGAGATATTGTTTATGGCGCAATGAAGTTCGAAGATTTTGAGCTTTACTGGGAGTGGAAAATAAGCAAAGGAGGAAATAGTGGAGTTTTTTACCATGTAGTAGAAGGAGAGCAGTATAGCGCACCCTACGAAAATGCCCCCGAATACCAAGTGCTTGACGACCCGCATTACGTAGCACAGGTAGATGAAAATCAATTAACAGCCTCTGATTATTCGATGTACACCGCCAGCCTTGAAACAAAAAAATTAAAACCGGTTGGAGAGTGGAATACCTCTCGAATTATTTTTACAAAAGCTAAAGTTGAGCATTGGTTAAATGGCGACAAACTGCTTGAGTTCGTTCCCTGGTCTAAAGATTGGAACGAGAGGAGAAATTCGGAAAAATGGAAAGATTACCCTGATTATGGCAAGGCTAAAAAAGGGTATATTGGCTTGCAAGACCACGGCAGTTTAGTTTGGTTTAGAAACATTAAAATAAAAAAACTGTAGAACGCCCTATTTTAACCTGATTAGTTAATGAATACCAAAGCAACTATTTACGCATTAAGCAGACAGTACTTTTATGTATTATTAATACTAAGCTTTTTATGCACATGCGTAACCAACAATTCTTTACTTGGCACATTAACAATTACCGAGCCTGCTGGTATTGCACGTAACCTCGAATATGTAGAGGTGGAAATTTTATTAGACCAACTCCCATTGGAGGACAAAGCGTTGTTTCTTAAAGATAAAAATGGAGAACGGATAAAGGGGCAAATTTTACGAAGCAAAAAAGAGGCCTCTAGTTATATAATTAGTGCCTTGTTTCCCATTAGTATAAAGGCGCATAAAAAAGCGCAATATGATATTATACTGGCGCAAAACGAGGTGGTTTTAACAGATTTAAAAACAGCAGGAGAAAATTTGGAGCTAGTAATAGAAAACAATCATTATGTAGCCAACCTTACTTCTGAATTGGCAACTACTAAAAATGGAATTGGAGCAGGTCAACTTGCTTCACTTACATTAAAATCTTTTAACAATCAGGTGCTAAAAAGAGCTAAAATTAATATGCACTGGGCACCAAGTTTTCAAAAAGTAGGCTTAGATTATAAAACAATGGCACATTTGCGCAAACACGATTCTGTGTTTATTGATAAGGGACCATATCAAATAACAACCTACCGCTCGGGCAAAGTAGCTGGGTACGAAGAAATTCAACTCGAAGGGCAATATCAATTCTATGCCGGGCTACCCTATTTTATTTTTTCATCCAACATGACTATAACAGAGGATGTAGTTTTAACGATGTTAAGGAACGATGAAATGACGATGGATAGCCTGTTTACTCATGCGATGTTTCCATTGCCAAACGGAGAAATAAAAACGGTTTCGTTATTCGATAAACCACCACTAACGCCTCATTATTCAATTAAGGAACTTATAAAAACACCCATTGATGCCAATGCAAATTGGTTCTGTTTTTATAATGATAGCTTAAAATACGGGTTTGGTAGTATTCGCCTTGGGTACGATTATACCAATTACGAAGGAGGGCAGTCGCCTATGCTAAACCCCGAAACAAGGATTTCTTACGGAAGGGGAGGAGGCAGGTATTGGGATAGAAGATTTCTGTTTTTAAAAGAAGATAGTTTAGCAATACCCAAAGGAAGTAGGTATGCTGAAAAAAATGCCTATGTGGTTTTTCATGTTGATGCTGAAAATCCCTCAAGAGAAATAGAAGAACTTTTTAACCAAATAACCCAACCGGTTACTGTAAAGTATGATAAATAGTGCCTGTTCATAAAGTAATTTTTTTTAAAAATAACAAATGACAAAAATTAAATAACAAATAAAAGCCAAAACACAATTGTTTAATAATCAAACTCTTAATAGGGTTGTTCCGATAATTATCGGGATTATTGTTGAGGTTTCAGCCAGTCGGCAGACACTAAATAGTCTGTCTATAAAGTCAATGTTTTCAGAAATAACAAATGCCAATATTCAAATAACAAATAAATCTCAAATTTCAATCACCTAAACACCAAATACTTACATGGTTTGATGTTTTCGTTTTTGAGATTTATTTATTATTTGATTTTTGTTTTTTGGAGTTTATAGACAGGCTCTAAATAGTTGATTATATATATGTGTAGAACAAAAAATTAATAGAGGTACCCAAAAGTAAAAACTAACTAAAATAATAAAATGAACAAATTAAACTTGGATGCCAAAGCCATTGGGCTGTTTCTTTTAAGAGTACTAATTGGTTGGCATTTATTATACGAAGGGCTAACAAAATTGATGAATCCAACTTGGAGTTCGGTTGGGTTTTTAAAAGCATCGCAAGGTCCGTTTTCATGGTTTTTTCTTGCAATTACCGAAAACAAAATGATGCTTGGCATAGCAGATGTAGTAAACGAATGGGGATTAACCATCATTGGCTTAGCCCTTATTCTTGGTCTTTTCACCCGTGTTTCTGCCTATGCAGGCATGTTTCTATTGCTTACCTACTATTTATGCGTTCCGCCATTGGTGGGTCTAGAGTACGCAGCACCTTCTGAAGGTAATTATTTGGTGGTAAACAAAACCCTGATAGAGTCAGCCGCATTACTGGTTATGGCATTATTTGCTACTGAAAACTACCTCGGGCTTGATTTATTAATAAGAAGAAAAAAAGTGGAATAATAAAGGAATAATATAATGAAATCGATTAACTCATTG
>Ga0256839_1000895_pt1 | contig 37734 bp, 32 predicted proteins | sample 354166metaG_FD_185968 | JGI IMG/M metagenome (GOLD analysis project Ga0256839, IMG submission 185968) | Hydrothermal vent microbial communities from Mid Atlantic Ridge, Atlantic Ocean - 354-166 | ecosystem: Environmental > Aquatic > Marine > Hydrothermal vents | place: Atlantic Ocean: Mid...
CCGATCCTTGCCCCTGTTATGTCCAAAAACCTTGTGGAAAATGACTATAAAGTTGTTGAACGCCAAATGGTTATGGTGAGCCGATGGACATTAATGGTGCAATGTTTGCTTGTGGTGATTGCGGTATTTTACGGCGAAGCTTTAATGGGATTGATTGCGGGCGAAGATACGGAAAAGGCCCTTCTGGTTTCAAGCGGAATTATTCTGGTCTTTTTGATGATTGGCGAGACGGTTAATGGCGGTTTTGGCATGACGGACATGCCTATTCTGTACCGCTACCCCATATTTAATCCGGTTATATCGGTTATTATGGTGCCGCTTTATGTGGTTTTAGCCGCTGTCTTTGTTACCGTTCTTGATCTTGGGGTTGAGGGGGTGGCCATGGCTTTATGCACCATATATATTCTGATGAATTTGGTTCGGATCATTACCGTTCGGCGCTTGATGGGCATTAATATGCTACAAATGAGCCTGCTAAAAGTGGTGTTGGCCGCTGTGGGTTCTGGCCTGTTGTTCAAGCTGCTTTCCCATTATTCTCCCATTGATATTCTGGGCGGCAGCGGCAGCGCCATTGGCATAACGTTACTTATCCTTCTCTATATATTCTCTGTCATCACTTTCTGCCTGACCGCCGGTGACAAGGCAAGACTTATGGCAAAATTTAGCCGTAAAGAGTAAGTGATTTTATATTTGAATTAGAGAAAAATTGGGATAGACGTTTAAACTGGCGGAGAGGGAGGGATTCGAACCCTCGAAGGGCTTGCACCCTTGCCAGTTTTCAAGACTGGTGCATTCAACCGCTCTGCCACCTCTCCGTGTCAATAAATTCAGGCTGAATATATGTGAGAACAGGATTTAGCCGATCGCCATACTGAGGTCAAGAACTGAATTGCCCCTGTTGAATTTTTATCTTGGAATAATCCACAGTAATGTATAAAATTCCCTCTGCGATGGTAAAATGCATAAATGCCTTTATATTGTCATCATTTGTCGACATTATAGGCTGTGATTAACGGCAAAAAAATACGATTGACCGGGGATTTTTAATGATAGGGCTTTGGATAAAGTGATGAACAGTAAAAAAACTATTTCCATATTTTTTATTTCCTTTTTATTCATTGCTGGGGGGGTATTTCCCTTTGTTCCAGAAGCCAAAAGCGCAAAAACCGTTCCTGATAATCCGCTAAGCTTTGCGCAATGGCGCGCAGAGCTTAAAACCGAGGCCATGACAAAGGGCATTTCCGCTGAAACATTTGATAGGGCCTTTGCGGGCGTTGAGCCTAATCCGAAAGTCATCAAGCTTGACCGTCATCAACCGGAATTTACCCAGACCTATGCCAATTATATTTCCAAACGGGTCAGTAGCACGCGTATTGCCAAGGGCCGCGAAAAAATCTCGGAGAATGCCGATATTCTAACGGCTGTTGCTCAAAGGATCGGCGTTCAACAGAGGTTCATTGCGGGTATCTGGGGCATGGAAACAAATTACGGCAGCTATACCGGCGGCTATAATGTTATCCGGTCACTGGCCACATTGGCCTATGACATGCGCCGCAGCAGCTATTTTCGAACGCAGCTGATCAAGGCCTTGCAAATTCTGGAAGAAGGCCATGTGCTGCCGGCTAATTTCAAGGGATCATGGGCCGGCGCCATGGGGCAGGGACAATTCATGCAGTCCAGCTTCTTTGCTTATGCCTATGATTTTGACGGCGATGGCAAGAAAGATATATGGGATAACAAGGCAGATGTTTTTGCCTCAATCGGAAATTATCTAAAGGAGCATGGCTGGCAGACAAACCGCACATGGGGCCGGCAAGTGTCCCTGCCAAAGGATGTGAATGGTCTGTGGCAACAGGTCAAACAAACAGGAAAAGTTAAATATTGCCGCCGGGCCTTAAAAGACCACAGCAAACAACTGACCATGAATGAGTGGCAGGCCTTGGGGGTCAGAACAATTTACGGCAGTGACCTGCCCCTTGTGGCCGACCCCGCGTTTAAAGCCTCTTTGGTGATGCCGGCGGGCAAGGACGGGCCGGCGTTTTTAACCTATAAAAACTTCAGAGCGCTTTTAAGTTATAATTGTTCTAATTTCTACGCCCTTGGGGTTAGCTTGCTTTCGGATGAATTAAAATGATGTTTTTACAAAGAGCTGTCATTATCGGGTTTTCTCTGATTGTCGCAGGTTGCGGCGCAACTAAAAACACCTATGAAGCTTCTGTCCCAAATCCAATTCACAAAGTTGGCAATCCCTATAAAATTGCCGGAAAAACCTATCACCCGGCGATTGACCCGCATTATGACAGGGTGGGGCTTGCCTCATGGTATGGCAGCCAGTTTCATGGCCGCAAAACGGCAAACGGCGATGTCTTTAATATGAATGACTTAACGGCGGCCCATACGACGCTGCCCATGCCCAGTCATGTGCGGGTTACCAATATCGAAAATGGCCGCTGGCTTATTCTTATGGTGAATGACAGGGGCCCATTTGTTGGGGACCGGATCATTGATGTATCGCGCCGCGCCGCGCAATTACTGGGTTTTGAAAAAAAAGGTGTGACAAAGGTCAGAGTACAGGCCGTGACTGGCCCGCGCGGCGAATTGCCGAAACAAATTATCGCCCGGGAAACAACCCCAAAACCGCCCGTCATTACAGCGCCGGTTGTTCAGCTGGCCCAGAATGAAGCCATGACAACTGAAACTAAAGCCAAGAGAATATATGTTCAAATCGGGGCTTATGCAAATCAAAAGAACGCAAAAAAAGTTGTTAATGCTGTCCACCATATTAGCGATACAAAGATGGAAGAGGTCGATATAAACGGCCAGAATCTATATCGTGTCCGGGTTGGGCCGCAGCCAACTGTTGAATTAGCCGAGATTATACTTGGCAGAATATTATCGTTGGGCCACAATACGGCTCGTATCATTATGGACTATTAAAAAATATATTCAGATCAGAAATTTTATATGATGAAAAATAAAATGCTAAAATCAGTATGCAGTCTTGCTATCTTCTGCTTGGGCTTTACTTATGCGCAGGCCTATCAATTTAAAACCCCCGCCAAACATGCCATTATGGTAGAGGGCGCGACAGGGGCCGTTCTGTTTGAACATGAGGCAGATGTTCAGATGCCGCCGTCATCAATGAGCAAGTTAATGACCATTTACCTTACTTTTGAAAGATTGCGGGACGGCAATATAATATTGGATGATAAATTCGAGGTTAGTGAGACTGTCTGGCGAAAATGGCGGCTTCAAGGGTCAACCATGTTTCTTAAGGCCGGGCAAAAGGTTACCGTACATGACTTGTTAATGGGCGTGGTGGTGCAATCCGGCAATGATGCCTGCGCTGTATTGGCAGAGGGGCTGGCAGGTTCCGAAGAGGCCTTTGTCCATTGGAGCAATGAAAAGGCCAAAGAACTGGGCATGACTAATTCCCATTTTACCAATGTGAATGGCTGGCCCGATGAAGACCATTATATGTCTTCGCGGGATTTGGCAATCTTATCCCAGAAACTGGTGACGGATTTCCCGGAATATTATCCGATGTTCAAGGAGAAAAAATTTACCTTTAACGATATATCGCAAACCAACCGTAACCCGCTTTTATACAGCATGCCTGCTGCTGATGGCCTGAAAACCGGTCATACAGAGGCTGCGGGCTATGGCCTTGTCGCATCGGCCGTGGAAAAGGGGCGCCGCTTGATATTGGTGGTTAACGGGCTGAAAAGCAACCGCGCCCGCGCCCGCGAAGCCGAACGGTTATTACGGCATGGTTTTCGCGATTTTAGTGTTTACCCACTGTTTAAAGCGGGTGACATTGTGGATTCCGCCAATGTTTGGCTGGGAGAAAATGGTAAAGTTCCCCTGATTATAGAAGATGATGTCGTGCTGTCGATCAGCCGTCAGGACCGGCGAAAGATGAAAGCTAAAATCATTTATACCGGCCCCATACCGGCGCCCATCGTTAAAGGCCAACCTATTGCTATCCTTGAGATTTCAGCAAAAGATATGAAACCCATCGAATTTCCCCTTGTGGCCGGTGCCGATATTTCAAAATTAGGCGGGGTAAGTCGCTTGAAAGCGGCCTTTAACTATCTTTTGATGGGGTCTGCCGGCAGTGAATAGTGAAAATGATGAATCACCTCGGGGGAAATTTATCTCTTTCGAGGGGGGGGAAGGTACCGGCAAATCGACGCAGGTAAAAACATTGCAGGACACGCTCAAGGTCAGGGGCATTGACGTTATTCTTACCCGTGAGCCAGGCGGCGCGCCGGGTGCCGAAGAAATTCGCGCTCTTTTGCTGACCGGTGACCCTGATAAATGGGTTCCCATGACGGAGGTTCTGTTGTTTTATGCGGCGCGTGTGGATCATCTTCAACGAACAATATTGCCGGCCCTTGAGGCGGGCAAGTGGGTTATCACGGATCGTTACGCCGATTCAACCTTTGCCTATCAGGGCGCAGGCCATGGCATAGCTGCCACGGTTATTCAGCAAATACACCGGATCACGACGGATAATTTCTGGCCTGATATGACCATTCTTCTGGATGCTGATCCTGAAGAGGGGCTATTGCGGGCAAATAACCGGGAAGCAGAAATATCTGAAAATCTGCGGGAAGACCGATTTGAAAAAATGGCGGGCAGCTATCATCAACGTTTACGTAAAGCTTTCCTTGAAATTGCGGCGGAAAATCAGGATCGTTTTCATATTGTGCCAGCGGCGGGTTCAATTGATGCCGTGGCAAGACGTATATGGCAGAAGGTCACGGCGGCTTATGGCCCTGAAATAGACCAAATTTAGGAAGTAAATGCGGGATAGTGAAGAAAATACCGATAAAGCGCGCGGCTTTGATTTATATGGCCATGACGCGGCCCAGCAAATGTTTCTGGATGCCTATAATTCTGACCGGCTGCATCATGCGTGGTTGATTACCGGCCCGCGCGGTATTGGCAAGGCCTCACTCGCCTATAAAATGGCGCGGTTTCTGCTTAGTAACCCGCCAGAAGATAACGGCCTGTTCGGGGATGTTTTGCCTGAAACGCTCCCTGTGACACTTGCGACAGATGAGCTTTCGCCGGTTAATAAAATAATTTCTGCGGGCAGTCACGGCGATATCATTGTCATAGAGCGTAAGCCAAATGAGAAAACCGGCAAAATGAAGGCGGAAATTGTCGTCGATGATGTGCGTAAATTGCAAAATTTTTTCAACAAAACTTCGACCGAAGGCGGCTGGCGCATTGCTATTATTGACAGCGCCGATGAAATGAACCGCAATGCGGCGAATGCGGTGCTTAAAGCATTGGAGGAGCCGCCAAAGAATGCGTTACTTATTCTGCTGGCCCATGCACCGGGCAAGCTTTTGCCCACGATCACCTCGCGTTGCCGTCAATTACGGTTAAATCCGCTGCCCTTTGAGACTGTTTGCGCCATACTGAGTCGGCATTACCCGGATATTGGCCCTGATGAAATTGCGGGCTACGGCGTGTTAAGTGACGGCAGCCCGGGATATGCCATCAATCTTGTGGAACATCAGGGGCTTGAGTTATATATTCAGCTACTTGAAATTCTGGCTTCCTTGCCGGCACTGGACGTGCCGATGGCTCATAAACTGGCCGGCAGCCTTAGCCTTAAGGCTGCGGAACCGAAATATATCCTGTTTGGTGAATTGCTCACGGCCTTTATCAATCGCATGATCCGTCATGTCTGTGCCGTGCAAGCCGGCGATATAAGCCCTGTAAAACCCGTGCTTACAGGAGAGCTTGACCTTATGTTGCAATTAGGGCAAAGAATTCCCCTTGATCACTGGGCCGAGCTGTGGGAAAAGGTAACCCATAAAATGGCTCAGGTAAATTTAGATCGCAAGCAAGTGATTCTCAATGTCTTGACCCTGTTAAGTCAAAATCTAAAGTAAGAAAATATAACCTAGGGTATTCCAGAGATGACGGCCAAATCAGCCTTTTACATCACAACGCCAATTTATTATGTCAATGACATTCCCCATATCGGCCATGCTTATACCACACTTGCCTGTGATGTTTTGGCGCGTTTCAAGCGGATGGATGGCTATGATGTCATGTTTCTAACGGGCACGGACGAGCATGGACAGAAAGTTGAAAAGTCTGCTGCCGCCAAGGGAAAAGATCCGCTTGCTTTTTGTGATGAGGTATCGATGCGTTTTCGAGATCTTGCCAAATTCATGAATTTTTCCAATGATGACTTTATCCGCACCACAGAAGAGCGTCATAAAATAGCCTGTCAGGCTTTATGGAAAAAGCTTGAAGAAAGCGGTAATATTTATCTTGATAAATATTCCGGCTGGTATTCGGTGCGCGATGAGGCATATTATGCCGAGGGCGAACTGATAGAAGGCAAAAATGACGAAAAACTGGCCCCCACAGGTGCACCTGTTGAATGGGTCGAAGAAGAAAGCTATTTTTTCAAACTATCCGCATGGGAAGATGCGCTCCTGAAATATTATGAAGACTTGCCGGAAACCGTGCTGCCGAAAAGCCGTAAAAATGAAGTTAAAAGCTTTGTAGAGGGGGGCTTGCGGGATTTGTCCGTATCCAGAACCAGTTTTTCATGGGGCGTTCCCGTTCCCGGAAATGACAAGCATATCATGTATGTCTGGATTGATGCGCTCACCAATTATTTAACGGCAGCGGGCTATCCCGATGTGGATAATGAGAAATTTCAGAAATTCTGGCCCGCAGATGTCCATATGGTGGGTAAAGATATTCTGCGCTTTCATGCGGTTTACTGGCCGGCATTTCTCATGGCCGCAGGGGTTGAGCCCCCAAAAAGGATCTATGCCCATGGCTGGTGGACAAATGAGGGGCAGAAAATTTCCAAATCAACAGGAAATGTCATTGATCCGTTTGACATTGTCGAAGAATTTGGTCTTGATCAGGTGCGGTATTTCCTCATGCGGGAAGTCCCTTTTGGCAATGATGGTGATTTCTCGCGCACCGCGATGATTAACCGCATTAATTCGGATCTTGCCAATGATCTTGGTAATCTGGCCCAGCGTTCGCTCAGCATGATTTTCAAAAACTGCAACGGTCAAATTCCGCAAATTGGTGACTTTACAACAGAAGATAAGAAAATTCTGGCTGCCGTCGATGGTTTGCTGCCCCAAATCCGTGAGCTGATGGACAGCCAAAGCATCAACAAGGCTTTGGAGGTCATCTGGAAGGTTGTGTCCGACTGTAACGTTTATTTCGCAGGGCAGGCGCCGTGGGCCTTGAAAACCACCGAGCCTGATCGCATGGGGACAGTGTTATATGTTACCGCCGAAGTGGTGCGTCAGATTGGCATATTGATCAGCTTTATCATGCCGGATTCATCAGAAAAACTGCTTGACCAGATTAACGTCCCTGTTGAAAGTCGTGGTTTTTCCGCGCTCGGCACGTCGGGGCGTTTGGTGCCCGGAACGCAACTGGATAAACCGGAAGGTGTCTTTCCCCGCTATGTGGAGGAAAAAGAAAAATGATCGTTGATAGCCATTGCCACTTGAATTACGGCACCATGATGGAAGATATGCCCGGCGTTATGGCCCGCGCGAAAAATGCGGGAGTCGAGGTCATGCTGGCCATCAATGCCCGCCTGAGCGAATATGATGATGTTTTGGCCTTGGCAGAAGAATATGACCATGTTTATGCCACCGTCGGCAGTCATCCCCATGAGGCTGAGAAAGAACCGGGCATACAGGCCGCGCAGCTGATCGAAAAATCTCACCATAAAAAAGTCATTGGTATCGGCGAAAGCGGGCTTGATTTTTATTATGAATATGCCCCGCGTGACTTGCAAGAAGCCAATTTCCGGGCGCATATTGAGGCATCCCGCGCAACCGGATTACCGTTAATTGTTCATGCCCGTGATGCCGATGATCAATGTATGGCGGTCATGCGTGATGAGATGGAGAAGGGGGCCTATCCCGCCGTTATTCACTGTTTTACCGCATCCCGCAGCTTTGCCGAGGCCAGTCTTGAATTGGGGTTTTATATCTCGATTTCCGGCATTGTGACTTTTAATAGCGCAAAAGAGCTTCAGGAAGTTACCAAGATCATTCCGCTGGACAGATTGCTGATTGAAACCGATGCGCCTTATCTGGCCCCCGTGCCAAAGCGCGGGAAACCAAATGAGCCTTCCTACGTTAAATTCACGGCTGAATTTTTATCCCGGCATCTGGATATTCCTTATGAGGATTTAGCCAAGGCAACCACAGATAATTTTTATCGGCTTTTCACCAAGGCCGCGCGGCAATGAAAATTGTGATTCTTGGTTGTGGAACGTCTACGGGCGTACCAAAAATTGGCGGAAAATGGGGCGTTTGCGATCCCGGAAACCCCAAGAACAGACGCCGCCGGTCTTCGATTTATGTTGAAGAGCAGGATACCAAAATTATCATAGACACAACGCCGGATTTGCGGGAGCAATGTCTGGATGCCAATATCTGCCGCCTTGATGGCGTGCTTTATACCCATGATCATGCGGATCATACCCACGGCATTGATGATCTGCGGGCCATATCTCATATTATGAAACGCCGCCTTGATGCTTACGGTGATACAAAAACCATGGCGGTGCTGAAAAGACGCTTTGACTATATTTTTGAGAGCCGGGGCGGCTATCCTGCGATCCTTAATGCCCATGAAATTACTTGTGACAAATTCACTATCGGCAGCTTGCCAGTGCAGCCTTTTGAATTGATTCACGGCAATGTTATGACATTAGGCTTTCGTTTAAATGAAATGGCTTATACAACTGATCTTAATGCAATACCTGAGGAAAGTGAGCGCTATTTATATGACCTTGATTTATGGATTGTTGATGCCCTGAGGCCAGAACCTCATGCAACCCATTCTCATTTGGCGCAAACCCTGGACTGGATTGAGAAGTTTAAACCCAAACGGGCGATCCTGACTCATATGACGTGGGATATGGATTATGAAACACTGAAAAAAACACTTCCCAATCACATCGAACCGGCTTATGACGGCATGGTTATTCATATTTAGGATTTAAAAAATCATAGCATGGAACATAGCCGCAGAAATATAGTTCTTCTTTTTATCAGTCAGGCGATTGCGTTAACCTCTACGATTACCATTGTGACTTATTCGGCCCTGGTTGGAAAAATACTTACCGGCAGCACGAGCATGGCGACAATTCCTGCGGCTGCGGGGCTTGTAGCGGCAGCATTAACGGCCTATCCCGCATCGATGTTGATGAAGAAATATGGCCGAAAAAAGGGCTTCCAGCTGGGTGGTGCCTTTGCCTTGCTTGCGGGATTTTTATCATTTTACGGTATTTATGCGGAACATTTCATCATATTTACTTTTGGCGTTATGATCCATGGGGTTTTTCAGGCCTTCGCCGCATTTTATCGCTTCACAGCCATGGAAATTACCGCGCCGCATATGCATAAGCAGGCGGTTTCCTATGTTTTGGCTGGAGGACTTCTCGCGGCTTTTGTCGCCCCAAGCGCGGCCCAGTTTTTTGAAGTAAATTTTTATCTGCCCATTCCCTATGCCGGCACCTATATTCTGGTGATGGTTTTGAGCTTTCTGACACAATTTATCATATTATTCGTCAAGTTTCCGGAAAAAATCCCTGAGACCAAGACCGAAATAATAGAGCAGGGGCCACAATCATCTATCTGGAATATACTTAAGAGGCCGGCCTTCCTGTGTGCGAGCTTGAATGCGGCGGGCGCATATCTGATTATGTCTTACGTCATGACGTCATCACCCATGCAAATCGTTGAATATTGCGGCTTTCCGCTTAGTGCGGCGGCCAGCGTTATTCAATGGCATGTGGCTTCCATGTTTCTTCCGGCCTTCTTTTGTGGCTCATTAATTGCCCGTTATGGCTCTGTTAAAATTCTTTTCTCCGGCATGATTTGCCTTGCTGCATCAGCGGCCTTTGCCATTCAGGGACTTGAGCTGATAAATTTCTATGGCTCGCTTGTATTACTTGGGCTTGGCTGGAACTTTATGTTTACCGCAGGGACAACTTTACTGCAACATGCCCATAATTCATCTGAAAAAGCGCAGGTTCAAGGCATGAATGATTTTGTTGTCTACGGCCTGACGGCCATTTCCACATTATCATCAGGCTATATGTTAGAGCATATCGGCTGGATGAATATGAATAAGCTGGTCTTTGGCGTCCTGGGACTATTGTTCATAATAACCTTATGGTATGTTATCACCGAACGTAAAACATTGGGCGTTATTAAACCTGATTATTAAAGGGCTTTGATTATGAAATTTTTGCTAAACGGCATTCTGTTGCTTGCATTTGGTTTCTTTAGTCACACGGCGATGGCGGTCAATGATTCTCAAAACAACATCATTGAAGTGGTCATTGAAACCGACATGGGAAATATTGAACTTGAACTTTATCCCGATAAAGCGCCCATTACCGTTGGAAATTTCCTCCAGAATATCAAAGCTGGAATTTATGAGGGTGGACGTTTTTACCGTGCGTCACGACCGGATAATAACCAAAATACCAAACGTAAAATTCTGACATTAATCCAGGGCGGAAAGAATGAGCAAAAGCAAGGGCGCAGCGCCATTTCCCATGAAACTACATTTCAATCCGGATTGTCCCATCTGAACGGTGTCATATCCATGGCACGGCTAGATCCCGGAACCGCTACGTCAGAATTCTTTATCTGCATTGGTGACAACAGCGGATTAGATTATGGCTCAGATCGCTACGAAGAAGGCAAGCGCCAAGGCTACGCCGCCTTTGGCCGCGTGACCAGCGGTATGGATGTGGTTACCACCATCCAACAACAGCCCACGGGCAATAAAGCCAAAGACGATGCCGACTGGTTCGGCCAGCAGCTTATCAATGATACCGTTGTGATTAAGCAAATTGTCATTAAATAAGGGGTAGAGATAAGGGCAATGAAATAATAAAAATGTTCCATAATATAAATTATGCGCGTAACTTATATTATTTATAGGGTGGGCTTTACTTGTCTGTTGATTGCCTCCCTATTACATATACATAATACTGCTTTTTTGATGGTGAAAGTTTTTTATATTTATTAGGGCGGCTAAATGGCCTATAGGATTGCCTTAGGAAATTTCTCTATCAGGAATACAGTCCATGTTGTTTGATTATAAACCGCCCATGTCCCCCTTGGATATTCTGCATCAGGATAAAGATATCGTGGTTTTAAACAAGCCTTGCGGCTTATTGTCGGTTCCCGGACGTCAGAATCATATGAAAGACAGCTTAAGCCAGCGGGTTCAGGAAAAATTTCCGGAGGCGACTGTGGTGCATCGTCTTGATATGGATACCTCCGGCATTATGGTGATGGCGCTAAATATCAAGGCGCATCGGCATATCAGCAGGCAGTTTGAAAAGAGAGATACGGAAAAAACTTATGAGGCATGGCTGTATGGCGCAGTTGAAAAGGACGAAGGTGAGATAGATTTGCCGCTTATTATTGATTGGCCCAATCGTCCCCTGAATATTGTTGATATTAAGAATGGCAAACAGGCCCTGACGCGCTGGAAAGTCTTGGAGCGGCAGCAAGATAGAACAAAAGTCGCTTTTACCCCTGTGACAGGCCGCACCCATCAATTGCGGGTGCATGCACAGGCCATCGGGCACCCCATATTGGGTGACAGCCTCTATGCCCATAAGACGGCCTTGTCAATGGCTAGCAGGTTAATGCTCCATGCCACTATGCTGACCCTCACCCATCCCTATAGCAAAGAAATTATGAAATTTACCTCTGCTTCACGTTTTTAGGTCATATTATTACGCAGAACATGTGCGGGCCGCGCCGACATGGCCAACCAGATACTCACCATACCAAAAGCAAGCGTCACTAAAATACTGAGCATTACAGTGATCACAGTAATATCAATTGGCAGTTGCCAGGACATCTTCATGACAAAATTGATCACGCTATAGGCCGCCAGTGATCCCAGAATAATCGCAATGGCCCCTGTCAAAGCCCCAAGCAGGATAAATTCAATAAGATAGGCCTTCAATATATCATAGCGCGTGGCCCCCACCACCTTTAGAACGGCGGCATCGTAAATTCGTGATTTATGACCTGATGCGATGGCTCCGGCCAGAACAATAATACCGGAAATGATGGTTATTGCCGCCATGACGTCAATAGCGCCGGAAATCTTAGCCAGAAGAGCAAGGGCATTACTCAACATATCTGTCATACGAACGACTGATATACTGGGAAATTTCCGGGTCAGCTCTTTGTATATGACAGGCTCGTCCTGAATGAGGGTTTTTGCCGTCCCTACATAATTAAAGGGTGCTGATTTTAAGCTATTGGGGTCAATCATCATCACGTAATTAATACCAAAATTTGCCCAATCAAAGTCCCGAATAGAAGAAACAGGCATGGTGAAATCGCGGCCCAGAATATTCACGCTTATCTCATTACCAATATCAAGGGCCATGCTGTCGGCCATATTCTTTGAAATCGATACTTGCGGCGGGCCATCATAATTCTCGGGCCACCACGAACCAGCCGTAATGATATTATTGGCCGGCAAAATATGAGTAAAGGTAATGCCCTTATCACCGCGCAAGATCCACTTGCCCTCAGGCTTAACCTGAGCTTTTCTGGCTTCAACGGACTTGATATGGGTAACGCGTCCACGTAAATTTGGCACGGTTCGGTAACTCTGCACCCCTTCCCGCGCCTTTAAATAATTTTTAAATTCATCATGTTGATCTTTCTGAATATCCAGAAAAAAGAAGGATGGGGCTTCTCCCCCGACCCGATCTTTAATTTCCCTCAGAAGATTATGTTCGATGAGCGCAATAGAGGTAAATAAAATCAAGCCAAGGCCCAGAGACATCACAATTGAATTGGTCGAATTTCCGGGCCGGTATATATTGCTTAAGGCAATACGGAATATGGGATTTTTAGGACGAGGTAAGCTTCTGGCCATTTTCTTTGCCAAAGTAGCTGCCCCTAACAAAATAAGGAAGGCCACCGCCGCTGCCGCCAAAGTCGCCGTCGTTAAAGGCCGGTATTCAGACATATAGATAACGACGCTGATCAATGAAAGTAACATCGCCGCAATGACGATAATATAAGGAGCGGACTGCCTCGCAGATGGCCGTGTGCTTATGGTTTGCCTGAAAAGCCGCGCGGCGGGCACTTGCGTAGCTTTGCCCAAGGGCCAAAGCGTAAAAATAATAGCAACAGAATAGCTGTAAAATGCTGCAAGTATTAAGGGTTTGAGGTATATAGCACCCTTAAATTCCACGGGTAAGCTGTCTTTTAAAAACGCCCCTGCGGCTATGGGCAATCCAGCGCCCGCTATCAGGCCAAGGAAAATGGCGCCTGATGCGATGAACAGAACTTGAGCCAAATAGGTCAATAAAATCATCTGACTGCTGCCGCCTAATATTTTATAGGTGGCAATCGTATTTGTTTTTTCTGATAGATAAGACCTGACAGCGTTACTGACACCAACGCCCCCGACCAACAAGGCGGTTAATCCGACAAGAGTCATAAATTGACCCATGCGACCGACAAACCGCCTAAGCCCCGCACCGCCGCTGTTGCTGTCTTTTATCCGCCAGCTTTTATCCGGGAAGGATTCTTTAATGTTATTTCTTAACAAGCCAGATGTAACATACTGATTTAACTTAATTCTATTGTGATAACGTATCAGGCTGCCTTGTTGAACGAGTGAATTATCAATTAAACTACCCATGGCTACAATAACGCCCGGTGCAAGCTGTAATCCTTGATTGCTGGCGTTATCAGGCTCTTTTTTAATGATGGCCCTCACCTCATAATCTTCTGTACCCAACTTTACGCTATCGCCCATGCTTAGATTTAACCGCGTTGCAAGGGCATTGGACAGAAGAATACCCCATTTCCCGGCCTTTTCAGAAAGTATATCAGGGGAATATTTTCCGGATTGCAGCAAAAGTTCACCGTAAAGGGGGTATGCGGTATCGACAGCTTTTAAATTAACAAGGCTGCTGTCATTTCCCGCATGAGCCATACTGCGCAAGGTGGCAATTTCGGACATTAGCCCCCATTCCTTTAGATGCGCCCGTTCTTCATTGCTCAAGCGTTCCTGAGTTTGACTGATTTCCACATCGCCGCCCAGAAAAATCCTCCCATCTTCCCGTATGCTATCAGAAATATTTGAGGTGACAGAGCCAACGCCGGCAATAATCGCCGTCCCAAGGAAGAGGCTGGCAATGAAAATCTTGAAATTTTTCAACGCAGACCGTGATTCACGCAAGGCAAACCGCAAAGCGCATACCAAAGATAGTGTATTCATACGGCAGCCTTGATTTCTTTGTTTTCTTTAATCTGGCCATCCTGAATATACAGAATGCGATCACATTTTTTAGCAACCTCAGGGTCATGGGTAATTAAAATCAAAGTGGTGTTGAATTTTTTTTGCAGATTAAAAATTAACTCAATAATTTTATGGCCGGTTTTGCCGTCTAAATTCCCTGTTGGTTCATCGGCAAAAATAATTTTGGGATTTGGGGCCATGGCGCGCGCAATGGCGACCCGTTGTTGTTCACCGCCGGAAAGCTGGGAGGGAAAATGCGTAAGGCGATGAGACAGACCAACATGATTTAAGGCCTCCTCTGCCTTTTTCAAGGCATCTTTTTGCCCGCCAAGCTCTAGGGGGACAGCCACATTTTCCAATGCTGTCATGGTGGGGATCAAGTGAAAAGATTGCAGAACAATTCCAATATTATCCCGCCGAAAAAGCGCCAATTGATCTTCATTCATATAATCTAAAATATGGCCGGCTACGGATACTGTGCCTGACGTTTGTTTTTCAAGTCCTGTGACAATTGATAAAAGACTGGACTTCCCCGAGCCAGACGGCCCTAAAATAGCCACTGAACTTCCTTTGAATATATCAAGGTTAATGCCGTTTAGAACTTTTACTTCATGAATTTCACCCGTAAACCTAAGGAAAATATCCTTTAGTTGTAAAATTGCCTTATTTGTCATTATTATCCTGCAAATATTGAATTAATTTCCTTATATGTATAACAGTATAGATATGAACATTACAAAAATTATCAAGATAATTGCGCTTACTCTATTATTTTTAGCGACAAAGGCACAATCCCTTCTGGCCAATGAATATACCATACTGGCTTTTGGCGACAGCCTGACGGCGGGATATGGCCTGATGGCCGAACAGGGGTTCACCTATCAGCTGGAATATGAACTTAATCAGCTGGGTCATAAGGTGACTGTCGTTAATGGCGGTGTTTCCGGGGATACAACTTCCGGTGGATTATCACGGCTTGAATGGGTGTTGTCCAGTGTTAAGAACGGAAAACCGGATCTTGTTATTCTTGAGCTAGGGGCCAATGATGCGCTGCGCGGGATAACGCCTGATATTACGCGCGCAAATATGGAAAAAATGCTGTCTATCTTAAAACAGGCAGAATTAAAAACCCTTGTGGCCGGAATGATGGCCCCGCCAAATATGGGAGATAAATTTGGTGCAGAATTTAATCGTATTTTTCCCGAAGTTTCTGAAAAATTCAACACGCATCTCTATCCTTTTTTTCTTGAGGGCGTTGCGGGAAATGAAGCGTTGAACTTAAGTGATGCTGTTCACCCAAATTCAAAGGGCGTTAAGGTTATTGTAAAGAATATCATTCCCTACATCTTAAAAACCGACAGTTATTTTGGATTAAATCCAGAAAAATAATCCATTCATCGCAGCAAAAAGCTCCTTCGTCGCAAGCCACTGTTTTTCATCGCAAAAAGGATGCTATTAGTCGCTCATAAGTTTTCTATAGTCTGGTTGCGTGGCATAAGTCTCCTACACAAACTGAAAAGCTGAAGGAGAACGGACAGATGCTCAAAGGAACAAAAATTATTGCGATGGCTTCACTCATGATAACAGGCGGATATACCGCCGTACAGGCCTATGAGCCCGGCAGTACGACTGTTAATCAGTCAGTTCAGGCCATTAATATAGAAAAAAATATTTCCAAAGCAGACGCTAAAACAATAATGAAGGATTATCTTAAATCCAAAAAAGCCTATAAAAAATTGAGTGTCGGCGACATTGTTAAGCAACGAGATCGCTGGAAAGTAAGAATAACGAATAATCAAAAAACTACAGTCGCCACGACCTATGTGAACAGCAAGACAGGTGAAATTACTTTCAAACGGTAATTACCCCTACTACCCCTCTTACCTGTCTTGTGAAGCAAGCCCCTTACCCCGGGGCTTGCTTCTTTTTTTATTCAGAAAAATATCGCGTCCAAGGCTTGTTTGCGGTTATAGTAGCAGCCTGAATAAGCGGGATAAAAAATGAAGTTGAATTACTATACTGTTGGCGCTGGCCCCAATTTAATCATTTTACACGGGCTATTTGGTTCTGCGAGCAATTTTCGTTCGCTCGCAAAGATTTACGGGGCATATTTCACAGTTTATTGCCTCGATCTTAGGAATCATGGTGCCTCCCCCCATGATGATGACGTGTCATTGGGCGCTATGGCCTCGGATATCATTGAATTTATGGATGAGCATAAGCTGGGCAATTCGGCCTTGATGGGACATTCCCTCGGCGGCAAGGTCGCTATGCAGGTGGCCTTGAATTATCCCGAAAGAATATCTTGCCTCATCGCAGGCGACATTGCGCCTGTTGAATATCCTCATCATCATGACGGCATTTTCGAGGGCATGAGGGCGGTGAGCCAACAAGCTGTCTCGTCACGAAAGGAGGCCGAACGGATTTTAGCGGACTTTGTGGAAATGCCAGAAGTAAGGCTGTTTCTGCTGACCAATCTGGTTCGGGATCAAGATAAATCCTTTATTTGGCGCATTAATGTCAACGGGCTGGAAAATGGTTATGAAGATATTTCAAACAAACCGAACGGGATGCCTTACCAGGGCCCCAGTTTATTCATACGGGGTGGTTTATCGGATTATGTGAAAGAAGAATATTTTCCGGCAATTTACAAGCTTTTCCCCAAAGCTGAAATTGTCACTCTGGCCGGTACGGGCCATTGGCTCCATGCCGAGAAACCGAAGGAATATGCGGCTATTACCTTGAAATTTTTAAAGAAAGTTTGAAAAATGCGCATCGCAATCATGGGCAGCGGCGGTATGGGTGGCTATTTAGGCGCAAAATTAGCGGTATCTGGTCATGACGTTATCTTCATAGCCCGGGGCGCGCATTTGGAAGCTCTCAAATTAAATGGCCTGAAACTCATTTCCCAAAATGGGGATATTCATATTGATAAGCCGTTGGCATTTGAGGATACCCGGGACGTGGGGCCCGTTGACTTAATCCTGTTTTGCGTCAAACTATATGATACGAAATCTGCGGCCCTTGCCTGCAAACCTATGATGGACCATGATACATTCATATTGACGCTGCAAAATGGTGTGGAAAGCGCCGATATTATATCAAGCATTATTGGCGCAGGAAAAGTGATTAGCGGAGCTATATATGTCTCGGCATCAATTCAGTCCCCCGGGATCATTAAACATTCCGGCGGCAATGATACCATCCAGTTTGCCGAGGCTGACAATTTACCAAGTATGAGAACCGATATTCTGGAAAATATATTTGAACAGGCAGGGCTTATTGGCCTTCGCGCAGATAATATGAAAGAAATGCTCTGGTCTAAATTTGTTCTTCTCTGCGCCAATGCCGGATTGGGGTCTTTGACGGATAGCGGCACGAAAACCATGTGTTCTGACCCGGATACCAAAGAAATACTGCTGGCGGCAATGTGGGAAGTATTTAATGTTGCCAAGGCCATGGACATCGCGCTGCCGGAAAGCATAATAGATGATATATTAAACCTCCTTATATCAGATGATCAACAAGAAGAAATGATTGCGTCTCAATGTCTTGACCTTAGAAAAGGTAACAGGCTCGAACTGGAATGGATACAAGGCACATTGTACCGGTTAGGTAAGATTCATAACGTGCCGACACCCATTAACAACACAGCTTATGTGGCTTTAAAAAGATTTGCCTCAGGCTTGAGTTCAGAAGGTTCAAGTTAAAGCTGGGTGCGGATTTTTTTAACAGCATCAATGATGTGATCTGCGGCATAATTAATTTCCTGATCCATGGTCATACGGCCAATACCTATTCTAATGCTGCCTTCGATTTGAGCCTTATCAAGGCCAATGGCGGTTAAAACATGGGAGGGTTCAGCGCGGCCCGTTGAACAGGCCGACCCTGCGGAAAAGGCAATATTGCGCAACCGCTTGATCAAAGCATCCCCCTTCACGCCATCAAAAATTAAATTCAGGTTACCCGGATAACGCTGTTTTTCAGATCCGTTCAGATGGACGCCGTCAAGGCTGCCTAAAATTTCTGATTTCATTCTTTTTGCCAGATTATGAATATGGTCATGATCTTTTGCCATATCCTGTTTGGCGATTTTGCATGCGGTGCCCAAGCCAGCGCATAAGGCCGGTGATAATGTGCCTGACCTAAGCCCTCTTTCCTGTCCGCCGCCATCAAACAAGGCCAAAGGTTGAATATTTTTTGGGCGTAAATACAACGCACCCACGCCCTTGGGGCCGTATATTTTATGACCAGAAATGCTCATGAGATCAATATTCATGGCAGATACATCAAGAGGTATCTTGCCCGCCGCCTGCGCGGCATCCGTATGAAATATAACGTCACGGGCCATGCAGATGGCGCCTATTTCTGTTATATTTTGAATGACGCCAATTTCATTATTCACGGCCATAATGGAAACAAGAGAAGTTTTCGGTGTGATCGCCTGATCCAGTTGGGCAAGATCAATCAAACCATCTGCCCCCACCGGCAGATATGTGACCTTAAAACCATTTCTTGCCAGCGCAGCGCAGCTTTCCAGAACGCACATATGTTCCGTCACGGCTGTGATAATATGATTTTTTGATGGATATGCGGCATAGGCCATGCCTTTTATGGCCAAATTATTGGATTCAGTTGCGCCCGAGGTGAAAATGATATCCTCAGGGGCGGCACCAATCAGATTTGCCACATTCTTGCGGGCAATTTCGACGCCCGCTGCGGCTTCCCAGCCAAAGCTATGGTTTGAATGCGGATTGCCGAATTTTGTGGTTAAATAGGGCATCATTTCCGCAAGCACCCTTGGGTCGAGCGGCGTTGTAGACTGATAATCCAGATATATGGGCAAATCCGTCATGACATTCTTTTCCGGTCATATAATTTCTTCCACGCGCGGATGAAGGCATCGGCATCCTGCTGCGTCGTCTCCGGGCCAAGGCTTACGCGAATGGTTGACAAGGCCTGATCCTGCCCGCCGCCCATGGCCGTGACCACATGAGATGGCTTGACCTTACCCGAAGAGCAGGCCGAGCCCGAACTGACGCATAAGCCCTCCAGATCAAAGGCCATGACCTGTGTCTCACTGGAAACGCCGGGCATCAGAATGGTGGATGTGTTGGGCAGCCTGTCAACCGCCCCGCCATAGAAACAGGCTTGCGGCGCATATTTACCAATTTCCTGTTCAATGCGGTTTCTTATTTTTTCACAAGTTTTCATGGCTTGAATATTCTGTGGAATAAAGCTGACCGCCTTGGAAAAGCCCGCTATACCCGCCAGATTTTCGGTGCCGGCTCTTCGGCCCCCTTCTTGGCCCCCGCCATAGGCCAATGGCACTAGTAGAATTTTTTCTTGGGCTATTAAGGTGCCGACCCCTTGCGGCCCGCCAAGCTTATGGGCAGAAAGTGACATCATATCCACCTCCAATGCCCGGAAATCAATCGGGATTTTACCCAAGGCCTGAATGGCGTCCGTATGAAATAAGGCACCGGCTTCATGGCTTATCCGCGCGAGTGACCTTATATCTTGAATGACGCCGGTTTCATTATTGGCTAACATGATAGAAACTAGGGTGTTTTTGGTGGCCTGCGCCAAGGCATCCCGCAGCTTTTCAGGCTTCACAAGACCATGTTTGTCAACGGGCAGAATATCAACGCGGCCTTTAAAGTTTTGCTGGATTTGTCCAACTGAATCATGCTCGGCAGCAGAAATAATTATATGATCCAGATTTTTTACATTCAGGGCCAGATTATTGGCCTCTGTGCCGCCGCCTGTGAATATAATTTTCTGAGGACGGCAATTGACCATTTGCGCTATGGTTCGGCGGGATTTCTCCAAAACAGATTTGGCATGACGGCCAACGCTGTGGACAGAGGATGGATTGCCGCCCCTCTTCATCACACAGCTCATTTCATCTATGACTTCCGGCCTGATTGGGGCTGTGGCATTATGGTCAAGATAGATCATCTAGTTGGCAGTATCTGATTTGGTTGCTCTTTTAGGGGGCTTTCTGGGTTTTGGGATTTTTTTAATTTTATCCAACGCCTCTTTTGCTGCCAGTTCCCCTTCCAGTTCTTCCACACGGCTTTTCAGGCCGCAAATCATATCGAACATGCCTTCAAGTGATCTTGCAATGGGATCCGGCAATTCGTCTGTTGACAAGCCATAAGCACAAAAGTCGTTGATATCTTTTTGTTTCGGTGGCTGAACCACCTTTGCCGGGATACCAATAACGGTGGCATTTTCCATGACGGATTTCACAACAACGGCGTTGGAGCCAACACGGGCATTTTTCCCCACATGGATCGGCCCGAGTATCTTGGCACCCGCGCCCACAATCACGCCCTCGGCCAATGTTGGGTGTCTCTTGCCGCCTTCCAGCGACGTTCCCCCAAGGGTCACCCCCTGATAAAGCGTGGCATTGTCACCAACTTCTGCCGTTTCACCAATGACAATGCCCATACCATGATCAAAGAAGACGCCCTTGCCGATTTTTGCGCCGGGGTGAATTTCTATTCCACTGAGAAAACGACCAACATGAGATATGAATCTGGCCAGCGTGGTGAAGCCATTTGCCCAGGCCCAATGTCCCATACGATAGTAAATTAACGCATGCACGCCCGGATAGGATATCAAAGCATCAATTTTCGATTTTGCTGCCGGGTCCCGCGCCATAACGACAGAAATATCATGGCGTATATTATCAAACATTATACAATATCCAATTCCCTCTTGCTTTTCACCCGTGCTTATATGCTATAAAAACGATGATTCGTCTAGAGTTACAAATTAATATTATTCATATAGGTTTTGCAGGCAACAACGTCAAGGGATGCCCTTGATTACGGTGATCTTATAACCATATTACGTTCAGCTAGACAATATTTTAAAAGTTTGAGGAAAGATGCGTATGCCTGAAGTTATATTTAACGGCCCGGACGGGCGCCTCGAAGGTCGTTATCAAGAAGGCGAAGGCGATAATCCTCCCATTGCCCTGATTCTGCATTCTGACCCACAATTTGGCAGCAATATGAATCACAAGGTCTGTTATTATCTCTATCATTCCTTCAAGCGCCGGGGTTTTTCTGTTTTGCGGTTCAATTTTCGGGGCGTCGGCAGAAGTCAGGGCAGTTTTGATGACGGCATAGGTGAATTAAGTGATGCGGCGGCGGCATTAGACTGGCTGCAGTCTCATAACCGAGATGCGCCCAGCTGTTGGGTGGCCGGTTATTCCTTTGGCGCATGGATCAGCATGCAGCTTCTGATGCGGCGTCCTGAAATTCAGGGCTTTCTATCTGTATCACCGCCAGCAAATTTATATGATTTCAGTTTTCTTGCCCCCTGCCCGGCTTCTGGTCAGATCATTCAGGGAACTGAGGATACCGTTGTATCCGAACCATCGGTACAAAGGCTTGTAGATAAGCTTAAAACACAGAAAAGCATTGATATTCAATATGATAGAATTGAGGGTGCCGATCATCTATATGTGGATTATCATGCCCCGCTGGTACAGGAAATTGATAAATATCTGACGGCACGTTTAGGCTATTAATAATATTATTTGGGCTGATATAATTTTCCGCCTGCGGAGGACTGGTGAATACCTGTTGTCCCAGGAAATGTTATGGGCAGACTTAAAAGATGACGGCAGGCGAGGAAAGCAAAGGCTTCGGCTTCCAATGCATCACCGCACCAGCCAAGTTTTTCAACAGAATCAATGGGTATATCCATTTTTTTAAGTTTCCACATTAATGTCTTATTATGCCGTCCGCCGCCGCATATATAAATATATTTTGGCCTTTCCGGGCAATATTCAAGGGCAACCTGGATTGTCTTTACGGTAAAATCCAACAAAGTCGCGGCCCCGTCTTCAAGTGACAGACTCTCTAGTCCCATGACATTAAAGCCCAGACGATCAAGTGATTTTGGCGGAGGCTGAGTGAAATATTCATTTTTCAGCCATTCTTTGACCAGATCATGATCAATATCTCCTTTTGCCGCCAGTGCGCCATCAATATCCATGGGCTGACCCGTGTTTTTTTTGACCCAATCATCTATAAAGGCATTGCCCGGCCCCGTATCAAACGCCAGCATCTGTTGCTCGCCATCGTTATGAAGCCAGGTCACATTACTCACCCCGCCAATATTTATGAGGGCAATGGGCCATGCCACCTCAAGGCCTTGATCCACCCGGGCTTTAATGAGCGCCTGATGGTAAATAGGAACCAGCGGCGCCCCCTGCCCGCCATTTTCCACATCATGGCGCCTGAAATCATTCACGACGGAAATATTCACCATATTGGCCAGATGTTGACCATCCCCGATTTGCCAGCTCCAGCCCTGATCCGGTCGATGCAGCAAGGTTTGACCATGAAAACCTACCACATCAATATCTTTTGGATTCAGGTTATTTTCCGATAAAATTTTCCTGACAGACTCTGCATGAATATTGGTGAGTTTTGTCTCTAACTGGTTCAGATTTTCATTCTGCAAAACTGGGCTCCCAAGCCGCCCCGCCTCTGTCATGGCGCTGGCAATGTTCCGGCGCATGTCCGGGGAATATGGCAAATGAACCATTTTGCCAACGGCCTTTGCGGTATGAGCATCACTTTTAATCAAGGCGCAATCCACCCCGTCCATGGAGGTTCCGCTCATTAATCCGATAGCTAAAAATTGTTTTTTAGAAAAACTCACTTTAAATTTCCATTTTTTATTTTGTAAAGTTATGCTACATGATGCGCCATAATACTGCATCTTTATTTATTAAAAAAAGAAATCAAAATGACAAATAATATTGATAATTTCACCCCTAATTCCGACTTTCTAAAAATGATGAAAGACCGGGGCTATATTCATCAATGTACTGACCTTGACGCATTAGATCAGAAATTATCCAAAAATATTGTTGCGGCCTATATCGGCTTTGATTGTACGGCCACAAGCCTGCATGTAGGGTCATTGGTGCAGATTATGATGTTGAGAAACTTACAAAAAAACGGCCATAAACCCATTGTTCTCATGGGCGGCGGCACGACACGTATCGGTGATCCTACGGGGCGGGACGAATCTCGGAAAATGCTGACCGATGAAGATATAAACACCAATATGGACGGTATTCGCACCGTATTTGAAAAATACCTGACCTTCGGAGACGGGCCAACGGACGCCGTCATGGTCAATAATGCTGATTGGCTGGAAAAGCTAAGCTATATTGATTTTCTGCGTGATATGGGTCCCCATTTCACCATTAACCGCATGTTGACATTCGATAGTGTCAAGCTGAGGCTTGAACGTGAACAGCCCATGACCTTTCTTGAATTCAATTATATGATACTACAGGCCTATGATTATCTGGAACTGGGCCGCAAATATGATTGTAGCCTGCAAATGGGCGGATCCGATCAATGGGGTAATATTATCAACGGCGTTGAATTAAACCGGCGCGTTGACCGCAATGAGGTTTACGGCTTGACAACCCCGCTCGTTACCCTTGCAAACGGCCAAAAAATGGGCAAAAGTATGAGCGGTGCGGTTTGGCTAAATGATGATATGCTCTCGTCCTACGACTTTTGGCAATTTTGGCGAAATACGGCGGATGCTGATGTGGGCAGATTTTTGCGATTATTCACAGAACTGCCAATGGCAGAGATAGAACGCCTCGAAAGGCTTGAAGGTTCAGAGATTAACGAGGCCAAGAAAATACTCGCCAATGAAGCAACAATATTATGCCACGGCCCCGCAGCAGCCCAAAATGCCTCTGAAATTGCGAGGCAGGCCTTTGAGCAGAAATCGCTTTCCGCTGATCTTCCCACTGTGCAGGTGGCCAAAACTGATCTTGAAACAGGCATTAAGGTGAACGACCTATATGTAACAGCGGGACTGACCCAATCAAAAGGCGAAGCCCGCAGGTTGATTAAGCAAGGCGGCGCAAAGATTAATGACGAAAAAATTTCTGATGGTGAGCTTCTGATTACATTGGCTCATCTGAATTCTGAAGGCAGCATTAAATTGTCTGCCGGCAAGAAAAAACATGTTCTGATCAAACCTGAATGATATCTTATCCGGGATATCATTCTGGTTTTGTTTCTGGTTTTGTTTCTGGTTTTGTTTCTGGCTTAATTATTGACTGTTCTCCAGGAGTGCTTTCTGTATTTGGTATTATTTCCTGCATTTCCTCGGCTTGCTCACGGAGAGTCTTTTTCTTGCCGCCAATCGCCGTGAAAATCTTTCGGAAAATACCCGGTGCAAGAACCGCCAAGGGATTGATGTTAATCTGCGGATCATCGAGCGGGCCGCTAATGGTATAGGTTGCGGAGAATATTCCTTCCCCTTTTCCTCCCGTCAGAATGGTTCCTATGAGCGGAATATTGCCCAACAATGAATTGATGCCGTAAGCCGGAACGAGCGTGCCGGATATGTTCATTTCATCATAAGCCTGATCGATCACACCCTCTATCGTCATGCCAAGCATGGGCCCGCGCGCGCGCGCGTCACTGATTTTCGTAACACCATTTGATGTTTGAAAAGTCATGTCAAAATCATTAAAAGAAAGCCCGCCCTTATTGAGTTCTTCCCGTGCTTTTGTAAATTTTTTTTCATCCAGAAGTTTGGAAAAACCAGGAGATTCAATAACTTTAAATTTTGTAATTTTTGCCTGCCCCCCAAGGGAAATACCATGCTCATGCTTTACCATATCAGCGTTGAGTGTCATATCCCCGCCAACGCCAAGGTTAAATACCCCCAATCCCCGCAAGGCCTCCCCTGCGTCATCACTGTTAAATAGTAGCTTGCGATTGTCCCCCTCAGGATAAACACTGACCGTTACATTGTTATTTTCGTGAATTTTACCTTCAAGGTTAACATGGGTAAAATCTTGTTTTCGATAGATGGCCGACAATATTGCCTTGCTAATTCTGACATTGTTTTTTGCCAAAAGATCATCTATTTCGGCATCCACATTAAAGTCTGGCAAGGAGACCTTTTCCTCATCACCATCCGTAGACATTATAATATCTATAAGCGAGGCGGCATTAAAAGCCTTGCCGGTAATTGTGGATGCATAGTATTTTTTTTCTGCATCCCATTCCATCAGCATGTTGATATCGGTATCCGGCATGACAAGACTTGGAATAGAAAAGCGGGTAACCATATCGTCAACCATATCCAGCTCCAGATTGGCTACAAGGCTTTCGCTTTGCAGAAGAATATTGGATATAGTAAGATGGCCATCGCCTTTAAATGTTAAGTCAAAATCAACATGGCCTGCTTTGCCTTTTGGCTTTTCCCATCCAATTGGATCAAAATTGCTGAGGCTGTTAATCAGGTTAAACTGGCCATTTCCCTTCTTGATAGCGCCGCCTTTACCATAAAGGGTTAAATCAATTTCTACGGGCCCATCAATATAAGGGTCAAAGGGTAAATGTAATTGTTCCCATTGGGCGCCCTCTATGAAACCATTGATAATATATTTTGTTGGAAAATCTTCGCTGTCGCCAAAATTCTCCAGCCAGTTTGCCGCAAACGCCACACCATTCAGGATAATATTTCCTTCGGCGGCAATCCCGTCACCATTAACGAATAACTCCAAATCACCATCATCAATGCCAAGGCTGTCATTGAGAACCGGAATGGAGAGCTGGTGAATATCTGCCTTTACATCGAATGTCACATCTTTGAGGCGAACTTTTTTAAGAAGCGGGAAACTCAAGGACAATTCGGCGGTTGCTTGCCCTGTTATGCTGCCCTGCTCAATACCATATTTTGACGGATAACCCAGTGGCTTATGGTCAATCACGCGCAATATCTCTTCAAGAGCTCCCTCAAGTTCAAGGGTAATATCTGCTACCCCCTTGCCTTTAATATGAATGTCTGAAAATAAAAGGTCGGCCCTATTGATGACCAGCTGTTCAATATGCCCCCCCCCGGCTTTCAGATGGAAACTTTGTAAATTAAGCTCTGCATGCCCGGACATACCGCTTAATATGGGCATTGGGCGCAGGTAATGAGCGCTGATATTCTTGAAATCAAATTTGAAGGTCACACTATCCGCTGGCAAGCCGGCATTATTTTGTGGGCTTGGCCACATCTGTGGTTCTATATAGACATCAAGCTTGCCTTTTGGGACAATTCCAGCGTCAATATTTTTTGCGATCCAGTCATAGGCCCCTTTGCCAAATCGCCCCGGCCAATATGTTTTTAAATCGGCGAAAGGTAAATCTGTAATATCTGCCTTGATTGCAATGCCAGGCCTGTCAGTTGGGCCATATAACATCCCCGTACCACTCACATAAGTTTGACCAAGTTGAAGTGAAATTTCTTCCAGAAAAATTGTGTCTTCACTTCTATTTACATAACCGCTCAATGCCGCAGATGTGATTTTCAGGGGTTCAGGATATATTTCAGTCGGATTGATGGTTCCCTCATCAAGGGAAATGCTAAACGTCATAACGGGGATTTTAAAATCCCGATCAATCGTAAAGTCAATTTTGCCCTTTGCGGGAATATCAAGATTTGATAAGCCGGACAGAGCGTCAACTTTCCCCACCAATGCGGCTGGGCGCAATTCAGAAAAATGTAAACTGGTGACAATTTCCTTTCTGGCATTGTCAAAAACAAGCGAAACATCAATTGGCATAGCATTGCTCTGCGCCATTTCTATATTGCCAAGTAGTCGAACATTTAATCCAAAACTGGTTCTGCGTAAATTAAGATGGGCTTCCGGTATTTGCCATATCTGCCCGGATAACTGATCTGTGAGGATTATTTTTGTGCCCAGCAAGGAAAATTGACCGAGATATCCTGTTGCTACAGACGCCTTTGGGGGAGAAAGCAGTTCCTTGGCAATTTTAAAGGGTAAAATTTCCGAATTTTGAAGTTCTTCTATTAAAGCCTCAAGTTTTTCCATAAAGGGCCTGTTGTCTGTGGATGTCCAGACATCCGGACCAAGTGTGTAATCAATGGATAGACCAAGAATTTCAATATCCGTGGGGGCGAGCAAGCCCCGCATCATGGCAAGACCACTGAAACGCATGCCTGCTTCGGGGACATTTAAGATGAAATCAGTTTTTTTATCGATGATCTCAACTTCATAAAAGGTAACCTGAAGTCCGCTTGTCCTGCCATAACCCGCCGTCTCTTTTTTGCGCCAAACCAAAACGGCATCACGGAAATCAAAGCTGACGTCCTTTTGGTTCAGAACCAAAGCACGTTTCAAATAGTCCCCTGTCCAATCCAGCGCAATTGGCCCAATACTCAAGCGCCAACCGAGCAATATGATCACTAAGGCAAGCAGCGAAAATAAAACCAATGGTATTTTTAATGTTAAGGCGTATCGTTTCAAAATAATATTCTCTATAGTTGACTATAAACAGGGCCAGAGAAGCATAACCCACCCTATAGAACAAAAGTTTGACCTAATTAAGGTATATTTTCATGATGGTAACTTACCCTTTTTATCCACAGGCTTTTAACAAAGAACTTGGTGAAAGCAAACTTGCTGATTTCATGGAATATTGCCGCGACCAACAAGTAACAGATATTGTTGCATTATTTAATAAAAATAACCATCGTGATCTATTATCTGCTGTCTTTTCCAATAGCCCCTATTTATCTCGGCTGCTGACAAGGGATGTCCATTTTACCAAACGATTGCTTTCGGAAGATTTCGAGGCGCTGTTTGAAGAGGTCATTGAGGATTTGACCAAAATCCTGCCTGTTACAAAAGATACCAAGCAGGTTATGCGACATTTAAGGCTGGCAAAAGCGCGGGTGGCCTTGATTACTTCTTTTGCTGACCTTTCAGGGGCATGGCCTCTTGAAGTCATTACAGACCGGCTTTCGGCATTCGCAGAAGTCTCTGTTGCCCTTACGGTAAGCCATCTGCTCCGTGCTGAAATGATCAAGGGGAATCTGGCCATTCCGCCCCATTTATCAGTGACGCCAACCGATCAGATTCTGGCTGACTTTGATATATCAAAGGATACAGGTTATGTGGTTCTTGCCATGGGGAAAATGGGCGGATTTGAACTTAATTACTCAAGCGATATTGATCTGATTATCCTGTATGACAATGATATCGTTCGTTACACCGGACGCAAAACAGCGCAGGATATGTTTATCCGGCTCACCCGGAATCTGGTTAAAATCATGCAGGAAAGAACGCAAGACGGCTATGTCTTTCGAACGGACCTGCGGCTCAGGCCGGATCCCGGCGCGACCCCGGTTGCCATATCCATGGAAGCGGCAGAAGTCTATTATCAATCCATGGGCCTGAATTGGGAACGTGCCGCCATGATAAAGGCAAGGCCGGTTGCCGGTGACATCGCCGCAGGTCATGATTTCCTGTCACGAATAAAAGGCTTTGTCTGGCGCAAACATCTTGATTATGCGGCCTTGGAAGATATTTACGCGATTAAAAAACTTATACATCAGCATCATGGCCATGGGTCTATTGGTTTTGCCGGACAGGATATCAAGCTTGGCCATGGCGGCATTCGGGAAATTGAGTTTTACGCCCAGATATTTCAGCTCATATCAGGGGGCCGCGAACCGGAACTTCGGGTGCCTGCGACCTGCAACGCGCTGAATGCGCTGGAAGAAAATCAGAAATTATCTGCCGTGGATAATGAAATTCTTCAGGATGCCTATCGTTTCTACAGAACGCTGGAACATAGGTTGCAGATGATCAATGATGACCAAACCCATAGTATGCCGGAAAGCCCGGAGGACCTTGCGAGAATAACGAGTTTCATGGGATATCAAAAGCAGGCTGATTTTGAAAAAGACCTAAAGCATCACCGTCATAATGTGCATGGTCTTTTTACTGATCTGTTGAAAGATTCCCATCAGGATCAGGATATTGATCCGCTTTTAGCCTTCCCGCCCGATGATTTCAATCAGGATACGCTTGAGGCCATTACCTCTTATGGCTATCAGGATGCCAAAGCCATATATATGATTATCAACCGTTGGCTATTGGGACGCTACCGCGCCTGCAGAACCAAACGCGCCCGCGATTTGCTCCATAATTTAATTCCGGAAATTCTCTCAAATTTTGGTAAATATGCGCAGCCAGATACAGGCTTTCATAAATTTGATACATTTCTGTCCCGCCTGCCCTCAGGCGTTCAGCTCTTCTCTTTTATCAAGGCCCAGCCGTGGCTTTTGGAATTGCTTTCGGAAATTATCGGCATTGCCCCCGATTTGGCGGATCAATTGGCAAAGCGCCCTCTATTGCTGGATGCGGTGCTCAACAATAATTTTTTTGAGGCCTCCTTCAACAGGCAGGATTTGAATGAACAGCTTGAAAGTCAGCTTGCTGTTGCCAAGGATTTTCAGGACATTCTGGATATTATGCGTAAATGGGCCAGTGAACAAAAATTTCAAGTCGGGGTACAAATTTTACGTAATAATATTGACGCCAAAACGGCCGGTAAAAATTTATCTTTGCTTGCAGAGGTCATTCTTGACGCCATGCTAAACAAAGTCATCGAAGATTTTTCCATAAAACATGGCCAGATTAAAGGGGCTGAATTTGCTGTTCTTGCCCTTGGGAAACTCGGCGGCCACGAGCTTACCACCACATCTGATCTGGATTTGGTATTTATATATGATGCCAAAAGCGCGCCGTTAATATCAGACGGCCAAAAACCGCTTTCCATAAACCATTATTTTGCCCGCTTTAGCCAACAATATATCAATGCCCTGACCGCCATGACCGCAGAGGGAAGATTATATGAAATAGATATGCGGCTGCGCCCATCAGGCAATGCGGGGCCAATTGCCGTTACGCTGACAAGTTTTGAAGAATATCAACAGCGGGATGCCTGGACGTGGGAACATCTTGCCCTGACACGCAGCAGATGTGTTTCAGGCTCGCATGATCTGAAAGAAAAAATTACGCAGGCCATAGCGCAATCTCTTCGGCGCGAAGATCGCGACCCGAAAAAGCTGCTGAAAGATACCTGTGATATGCGGGAAAAACTGCGCAATGAATTTGATACGCGGCATATTTGGTCGCTTAAACAAATTCGGGGCGGTTTGGTTGATATTGAATTCATCTGCCAGTATTTGATCCTGAAACATGTCGCTGACCACCCCAAAATTTTGACTCCCAACACGCTCGATCAGATATCAGTTTTAAGAGAAAAAAACATCCTGTCCAGGGATCACGCTGACCTGCTCTGTCAATCCTGTGAATTCATGCAGAATCTTCAAATTATTTTGCGGTTATGTTACGGTGACAGTGTTAAGTTCAATCCAGAGCTTTCCGATGACTCCCATGCCTTCATGACAACATTATGTATGAGGTTTAACGTTGACAATATTGACCAATTGACGCAAAAACTTTTAAATACTCAAAAAAATATCTATCAACTTTATCAGGACATCATTGAAAACCCTGCTAAAAACTCTGCTGAAAAAATTATTGAATAAGGAAATATATATGCTTGAAGTCGGCCAAAAAGCCCCAAAGTTTTCTCTGCCGGATGAAAATGGTGCCATCATTTCCCTTGATGACTTCAAGGGTAAAAAACTTGTGCTTTATTTCTACCCAAAAGACAGCACGCCCGGCTGCACTACAGAAGCCAGGGATTTTACCGCCCTCATCCCTGAATTTGACAAGGCCGGTGCGGTGGTCATTGGGGCATCCAAAGACAGCATGAAACGCCATCAGAATTTCATTGCCAAGCAAAATATCGGCTTTAGCCTGCTTTCCGATGAAGATGGGATTTTATGCGAGGCCTACGGTGTCTGGGTGATGAAAAAACTCTATGGCCGTGAATATATGGGCATTCAAAGAGCAACATTTTTGATTGATGAGGTGGGTATCATCCAGCATATCTGGCCCAAAGTAAAAGTCAAAGGCCATGCCCAACAAGTTCTGGAAACGATAACCTCAGCATAATCCGAGGGTTGCGTCAGAGCAATGGGGCCAAAGGTGGGTGCCGGGCCTCATTCCGGCTGTGGAAAATGCAGGCTTGTAACATCGGCGAGATAGAAGGGAAAATAGTCTTCAGTCCCAAAGAAATTTCCGGCTTCAACATGGGTCGGGAGCCGAAAACCCGAAATTTCCCGAAATTCAGAAAGATAGCCGCCAAACGGTTGGAGACGATAAACGCCTTGCGGGTTAGCATCGCTCCACCGCGGAAAACGGACCTCTGTTGGCTGGCCCTCGGCTGTCACGGAGATATAAACGTCCTGCGTAATACCGCTATGACGAAATGTGACCTTTGACGTGTTTTCGTCCACCGCTTGCCAAACGACATCCGGCCCGGGCAAAAGCGCTGCGGGGGTCCAGAAAACGGCTTCTGCCACATAGCGGCCGAACGCCGAGCGTGTGTGATCAGAAGTCCCTCCAAAGCGTGCAACAGGGGCGAGCCCGGCAATCCAGAAGCGGGTCCAGCCCGCACTGTCCGATCCGGACATGCGCATAAGCCCTTTGCCGCCAGACATTTTCCAGATAAAACCATTTGGCGCCGCCAGCACCTGCCGTGCGGTCATGGCCATATAGTTTGGCACCTCTTTCGTGCCGAGACTGAATTGCCCCGTCATCTCGATATCTGCTACCGTGAACAACGGCGTTCCCGTCAGAATCGTATATTCGAAATATCGCCGCGCCGGTTCTGGCAGGTCGACCACCATTGCCGGATCAAAGGCAGGTGGTGATTTGGGCTGCAATGCTATGAGGCGAGCCATTTCTGCCCGATCCGCACGGTGATCAAGCTGACGCCATATCATCAATATGACGAGAGCGACCGCAAACAGAAAAACAAACAAAAAGAGAAATACCTTCATCAAAGGTGCCTTTATTGTTTTAACTTTTTGGATCAGGGTTATTAAACCACCTCTTACACGTCTGCAAGAATAGAGGGAAATGCTCAATTAAACAACTCTTTCTCATGTTCACAGAGGTAGCCGTTATTGTTTATTTAGGATCCATTAATTATTAATACGCGGCATAATTCGTGCTCGCCATTACTTTAAAATAGGATAGAATTGTATTTTGATGCGCCACAGGGGACATAGATGGGCACTGGGATGAGGTGGTACAAATACCTTAATTTTGGCCGAAAAATTAATACATCATTCAAATTGATGCTTATGGCCCAAAACCACATTCGAGCTTCTCGAGTTGAATGACCGCCTCTAAGTTAAATCAGAAGAAATTTTAGAAGTTTGCGAGTGCTGGTAGTCGATACGGCTCATTTTTAACGGCCATGGCACTTCTTGTATTTTATACCACTGCCGCATGGGCATGGTTCATTGCGTCCAATTTTCCTTGTACGCTTGGGCTTTGGGGTGGCCGCCGTAGGACGTAAGCTTACTGTCCTGTTTGGCTGTCTCATGCGCTTGGCATCATCATAGATGTGTGCATTTTTGTTCGTCCGAGTGGAAGGGACATGCACTGTGAGGCGTTCGGCCTTAATATAAGTGCCGCCCGCATTTGCTATAACCGTCAAACCAATCACGTCGGGGGAATTGATCGCAAGAGCAGCGGCACTTGCCTTATCATTGACCTTACTCCATTCAATGTCGCTTTTCTTGCTTTGCAACCAGACAAAAAGGGGAGGTCCGTCGCCAGCAAAGGTGAAATAGCGTGCTGGATACTGATCCAGTGTCTTGCGCTGATCTGACAGAATTTTGGCGAGATCATTGCGACCTTTCTCGCTAAAATCGCGGATATGGCTCTCCACCGAAAGCCATCCCGGTGCGCGGGTTGTGTTCAGTGCGCCGAGCAGCTTGGTCACCTCGTCTGGAAATTTCTGGCTGGGAATAGGTTTGTTTTCCCAGTCTTCACCCTCGAAGCTCTTGTCGACGACATCACTCATACCGTCCCACACGATCATATCCACTTTTCCATCCTTCAATTTGTCGGTAAAGTCCTGATCGAATCGGTTTCTCTTAAGGTATGCACCGAGGTGGTCAAGCTCGTCAAACAGGCGCGCGCGTCGTATGCCCGCCGCAGCCTGCCGCACCTCAATGTAATGTGCAAACTCGCCAGGTGTAGGAAGAAGTCGCTTGAGAACAAAAAGGTCATCAATAGACATTGAAATAAACGGATGCTTGCCGAGGATTGGCTTTATTTGGGGCAATTCCTTGCAATATGTCGAAAATGGAGAAAACGATTCAACCGTCAACCCAATTGGCACCATTATGCGGTAATCCGCATGGCGAATACGTCCGCATTCTTTGTATTTTCCATCCACTAAGTGGTATATGGGCACTTCATCTGCCGAATTTAGATACTTGAAGAAGCGTTCACACTGCTTATAAGCTTTAATTACCAAGTCTTGAACCGATTTTGCATGGCGTTCAAAATCAAGAGCCGGCGAAGCAATGGTTGCAGCTGCACCTGCTTTCGCTTCAATCAGAAAAAGCACATCATCTAGCAGAACCACGGTGTCATTTTCGGACCACTGCTTGGTCGTGGGGTCTTTGTAGTAGACTTCCTGATGGATCGTAGCATTAGGTAGCTGGGCAGCCAAAATATCCGAGAAGGCACCTTCGCTCAGTATTTTCTGGCGATTCTCGAAGTCCTGCCTGTAATCTGGCTTGCGTTGCAATAAATTAAAGAGAAGGGCACGATATCCTGCGTCACGGATGAAACATGGATCGACGGCATAATAGTCTGATTCAAGTTTTATCAACGGCTTTTTCCGGGCAGGAAGGGTTTGATAGGGGGTTCCTGCGTAATCGCCTGAGGCAAAAAACGCGATCTCTTCACCACGTTCATACGCTAAATCTGCCAACAGTTTCTCCGGTAGTTTCGTATGGCGGCTGACATTGGCGATCCCGCCCCAGAACAAGTCATCTACGGCCAGATCAGCGGCTTTTGATTGATCTGCATTTGAGGCAACCCATGATTCCATGACCTCTTCCAAAGGTTTGTTTTGAGCAGTAGCGAATGCAACAGCCGCCTTTTGTTGCTTTTGTATCTCCTCTATCGCGTCAGCGTGCCCTGAGCGTGTGGCATTCGCCATGTCCTGAAAACCTTCCGCAATTTCTGCAGAACCAACACCATACGCCTCTTTCAGGGCGTCATTATGTGGGGCAAGCACATAGTTGTAGAATTCATCTTCCAGAACCTGATAGCGGTTTCCACGAAGCATGATCCAAGTTGACTTGGCGTGGAACTCGATTTCACCCGTGTTCGGCCCGAAAATGCCACCTTTTGCAGGGCCAGAGGTTGCCATGGCGAAAAACATTGCCTGCTGTTTGAGCTCTTGGCTAAGCTCAAGCAACTGGACACATTTTGCCTCGTCGAATTCGAGGATTGCGGGAGCAGTATCAGATGCTAGGACCGCATGAACGTATTCTAGCAGAAACTGATTTTCGCCAAGAATGTCATCAGGACTGTCCGCAACGTCATTCTTCGAAGACGCGCCTTGGTCCTCTCTGGCCTTCATCATGTACTGGGCGTAAATATAACCAAGAAGATCCTTAGCTGGCATGGCGACGATAAGGTCGCGCATGCGGGCAGCGGTCGTTTTCATACTTTCCAATAAATCGGTTGCCGCTTTTTCAAGCTCTTCTTCAGTGGAACTCGACGTCATGTTTTCTCCTGAGCCGATCGTAGTCAGTAAAAAGGCTGGCCAAATCTAATATCTATTCTGTGGTCAATTCCCATAGTATCAATCCCCATGGAAATGAGCTACCCTGCATTATATTCAATATGCTTGATTTGTATTTGGTGCGGCCGAGAAGACTCGAACTTCCACGGGATATTATCCCACAGCGACCTCAACGCTGCGCGTCTACCAATTCCGCCACGGCCGCACACTTTGAATTGGATCAAACCTTAAAAAGAATTTGACTGAGGGTGAAGTAACAAACCACAGCCGATTTAGCAATAGTAATTATCACCAAAGGTCAAATATTCTCACCAATATGAATGCCGCATTCAGCTTTATCCTGACCAGACCAGCGGCCCATACGTCTGTCCTGTCCGGCTTCGACGCGTTTTGTGCAGGGCATGCAGCCAATAGAAGGATAGCCTTGTGCGACCAGGGGATGTTTCGGCAGGCCTTTATTCTCCATTATCTGGTCTAGCTCATCCTGATTCCAATGGGCCAAAGGATTGATTTTAAATTTTGAACCATCCTGTTCGATCAATGGTATCCCGCTTCGTTCTGTGGTTTGGAATCTCTTGCGGCCTGTAATCCACGCACCATAACCATTCATGGCTTTGGCAAGGGGGCGCGTTTTACGAAGGTCGCAGCAGGCATCCGTATCCCGTGTCCAGAGCAGGCCGTTTTTATCCTCATTGGCAACATCTTCGGGATTTGGCTTTATGGTAATAATGTTGGTCAGCCCCAGTTTTTCCGCAATTTTATCGCGGTAACTTACTGTTTCGCCGAATAATTTCTGGGTATTCAGAAAAATAACCGGCGTTGCCGGATTAACCTCTGCAACCATATCCAGCAATACAATGGACTCAGCGCCAAAAGAAGAAACCAGCGCAATATTATCCCGAAATTCTCCATTAATCATGGCATCCAACAGGTCCAAACTATTTAAATGACCATATTCAGACATGAGCGCAGAGAAGTCTTTTACCTTCTGCGGGTTATCTGCTTTTTTCTGCGCTAATGACATATCCAATTCCTTCGTTACTGCATTACAGTAATTTAGGGTAGATATCTCATAAAATCAAGATTTCTGTGTATATTTATTTATACTACACTATAAAATATGTAAATCTAGGCTGGTGATAACGAATATTGCGAATTTAGTTTCGCTGGTAATTTTTAACGCTTTGGGTGATGCTGACGGCCACATTTTCACCGGCAACCATAATTTCACCCTTGGCTATCATTTCGCCGTTTGCATAAATTTTAACGGGTTGATCCTGATGGCCGTCAAGTTCTATAACGGCGCCGCGCCCAAGCTTTAACAATTGTTTGATGGGCATCATGGTTTGGCCAAGCACAACGGTCAGTTCAACATCTACATCTTCAATTGCCTGTGACATTATTAATTTTATCCTTAATTTACGTCTTTAAAATGGATATATATCCCACAATGGAATAACATAATTATTATTCGGTTAACAGGAAAAGCATGACCAAAACTAAAAATACACCCTTGACTCTTGAATGGAAATATACAGAAGGCCTGACGTCCTATGAAGAGGCCATGGCCTTTATGGAACAAAGGGTCGCTGATATTCATGGGGGCCGGGCTTCGGAACTTGTCTGGTTTTTGCAGCATCCCCCGCTTTATACGGGCGGTACATCTGCAAAGATTGATGACTTGCTTCTACCTGATCGCTTTCCCATTTATGATACAGGGCGCGGCGGGCAATATACCTATCACGGGCCGGGACAGCGTGTGGTTTATGTTATGCTCGACCTGACACGGCGCGGGCGGGATCTGCGAAAATATGTCTTCCAGCTGGAACAATGGATCATTGAGACGCTGGCCGAATTTAACGTTACTGCGGAAAGACGCAAGGGCCGGGTCGGCGTTTGGGTAACCCGAAATGGTGGCGGCGAAGAAAAAATTGCCGCCATAGGGGTGCGGGTGCGCAAATGGGTAAGTTTCCATGGTATATGCATTAATGTTGAGCCTGACCTTGAACATTACAGCGGCATCGTCCCCTGCGGCATTTCCGAGCATGGCGTAACATCTCTTGCGGCTCTGGGCCTACCCGTTGCCATGCATGATGTTGATGCCGTTCTAAAACATAAATGGACCGAAATATTTGAGAAACCGCATGAATAAAAACTGGAAAAACACTTTTTATCTATTATTCCTGCCTGTTGTCTTATCCAGCTGTTCATTACCTGTTGATACCGGCCTTGCTGAGTTAGCGGTGACAGATTTTCATGAAAGTTATAACAGGGCGTCTTTCAGGGCCATTCATGACAATGCCAGTCCGGACTTTAAAGCATTTATTCCACAGGATAAATTCGTTCTTTTGCTTGGAAAACTTCATGCGAGACTTGGCCAGCATCAAAGTTCAAATCTGATCAACTGGACTGCCAAATCCAGCATCAAAGACGGCGCAACCATCACACTGACTTATGATGCCGTATATGACAATGATGACAGGGCCAAAGAAAGTTTTACCTTCAAAGTCAATGACGGAATGGCCCGGTTATATAATTTTAATGTGGCCTCGAAAGCTTTAAACAGATCAAAAGATACGGATATTTAACACGGATATTTAACGGTGTCTTTCTTCAATATCAACGGTTGGTTTCTGCGTAAACCCCTTAGGGGTAATGCCCATGGCCGCCTGAATATCAATATGGTCAACTTTAGCCAATTCTGGCCCGTCCCAACAGGCCTTAATCATATCATCAACAAGATTCTCAGGCCCGACAAGCAAGCTTTCCACACTGCCGTCCGCGCGGTTTCGAACCCAGCCGTCCAGCTTCAGGATATTGGCCCGTTCCACGGCCC
>Ga0256839_1000896_pt1 | contig 37699 bp, 33 predicted proteins | sample 354166metaG_FD_185968 | JGI IMG/M metagenome (GOLD analysis project Ga0256839, IMG submission 185968) | Hydrothermal vent microbial communities from Mid Atlantic Ridge, Atlantic Ocean - 354-166 | ecosystem: Environmental > Aquatic > Marine > Hydrothermal vents | place: Atlantic Ocean: Mid...
GCTTCCACCAGTGAGCAATTGAACTGCCTGAAATGCCATGAGGTGGAAGAGGGCACGGTGCTGGGCGCAGTGGATCTAAGGCTTGACCTCACAGAGTACAGGGACGTAACCGCCAAGCTGTTGATCGCCATTGGCTTTGTGACCTTTGGTTTTATTTTTTTGATTGTTATCAATAATTTCCGAACCATTCAGCGCTATGTACAAGACCCATTAAACAGCCTGATCAAAAAAACCGAAGACGCCTATCAGACCCATACCCCCATCAATGCCGATGAGTTTGAGTGCCTGGAGTTTGAGCATGTAGCCAGGGAGATCAACCTCTTCACCGGGGAGGCGGCTCACCGGCAGGAGCTTATCGAGCAGAAAAACATGGAGCTGGAGGTGATGTCACAAGAGATAGAGCAGACCCTCCAGGAGACCCTGTTCACCATGGGTGTCATTGAGGAGCATCGATCCAAAGAGACCAACAACCACACCCTGCGTGTCACCCAATACAGTCAGCTGCTGGGCAGTAAATATGGCCTGTCCGACAGGGAGGTCGAGCTGTTGGCCATGGCCTCGCCACTGCATGATATTGGCAAACTGGGGATACCTGACTCAATCCTGCTCAAGCCGGGTAAACTGACAGAACAGGAGTATAAGGTGATGAAGAATCACTGCCAGATCGGCCACAGCATGCTGAGCCACTCCAAGCGGGATGTGCTTCAGGCGGCTGCGATCATTGCCCATCAACACCATGAAAAGTGGGATGGCAGCGGTTATCCACAAGGCCTTGCCGGTGAGAACATCCACATATACGGCCGCATTGTAACGCTGGTGGATGTCTTCGACGCCTTGGCAACCAAGCGCATCTATAAGGAAAAGTGGGCGCTGCCGGAGATCGTTGCCTATGTTGAAAAAGAGCGGGGACGCCAGTTTGATCCGGCGCTGGTGGATCTGCTACTCGAAAACATGGATGCATTTCTTGCCATCAAGCACCGTTACCATTAACCGGCTGCACACCCGACAGGTGACGGAAAAAATGGATGTTCTTCACAACATCTGACGGACGGAGCTCTATGCCCAGATGGTGCTGCTCCTTCCCCGTGTCGGCTCTGGTCGATGGCAGCGGCTTGTGCCAGACAACGGTACCAACAACGATCAATGCCAGATCCGCCTCCTTATAGGTCAGCCGGATATGCTTACCCTTCTCGACCAACAGACTGGACTCCACGCCTACCCCAAAGGGCGAGACATCCCGCAATGCCAAAACAGCATGTGCCCCAGATTGCTCTTCAACAGAGAGGCTAAGTCTCCCCCTGTGGCGCTGTAGCGGGGCATGTCGTCCTGCCCGACGTGCTTCTGCAAATGGCAATGCAATGTTCTCTTTCATCTATTGAGACCCTTTAGGTTATTAATGGATAGGATGGAAACCAGGAATCACGCGGCAACAAGCCATAAATCAAGCGGTTATCTCTACCAAGCCTAGGCAAAAAAAGGGCGGAATCCTAGATAATTTATGCCTGTAGTTCTTAAAATCAGGCGTAAATGGGCTGCCCGGTTTTATTCCTTTGCAATTAAATCAGGTACAATCACCGGTTTCCAATTTTCAAAGGGTCACAATGTGGAGCCACTGAAGGGCACAACAATTCTCTCAGTCCGTCGAAACGGATGGGTGGTTATCGGCGGCGACGGCCAGGTCTCCCTGGGTAACACCGTCATGAAAGGCAATGCACGCAAGGTTCGCAGGCTCTATAAAGAGCGCGTACTGGCAGGCTTTGCCGGCGCCACCGCCGATGCCTTCACCCTGTTTGAACGGTTCGAAGGCAAGCTGGAAAAGCACCACGGCCATCTGACCCGCTCTGCCGTCGAGCTGGCGAAGGATTGGCGTACCGACCGCTCACTGCGCCGCCTCGAGGCGCTGCTGCTGGTGGCGGACAGTAAGGTCTCACTGATTATCACCGGCACCGGGGATGTGATTGAGCCTGAAAACAACCTGATGGCGATCGGCTCTGGCGGCACCTTTGCGCAATCTGCGGCACAAGCACTGCTGGACAATACCGACCTGAGCGCCCGCGAAATTGTCGAAAAAAGCCTCGGCATCGCCGCTGATATCTGTGTCTACACCAACCACAATCTGGTTCTTGAAGAACTGGAAGCTGAATAGAGTCAGAACAAATGTCTAAAATCACCCCACAAGAGATTGTCCAGGAGCTGGACAAACACATCATCGGCCAGGCCGCAGCCAAACGTGCCGTGGCCATTGCACTGCGCAACCGCTGGCGTCGCGCCCAGGTCTCCGGTGAGCTGCGTAATGAGATCACCCCCAAGAACATCCTGATGATCGGCCCGACCGGCGTCGGTAAAACCGAGATCGCCCGGCGTCTGGCCAAGCTGGCCCATGCCCCCTTTCTGAAGGTCGAGGCCACCAAGTTCACCGAGGTGGGCTATGTGGGTCGCGATGTGGAGTCCATCATCCGTGACCTGGCCGACTCTGCGGTCAAAATGGTACGCGAAGAGGAGATCGAAAAGGTTCGGGAGCCAGCCAAAAAGGCGGCTGAAGAGCGGGTGCTGGAAACCCTGCTGCCATCACCCACCCCGACCAGCTTCGAAACCGACAGCCAGCCCGCGCCCACCACCAGCTCCAAAACCCGTGACAGGTTCCGTGACAAGCTGCGCGCCGGGGATCTGGACGACAAAGAGATCGAGATCGAGGTCAGTGGCGCACAGTTTGGGGTTGAGATCATGGCTCCCCCTGGCATGGAGGAGATGACCAGTCAGCTTCAGGGCATGTTTCAAAACATGGCCTCCAACAAGACCCGCAAGCGCAAGCTGCGCATAAAGGATGCGCTCAAGCTGCTGGAGGATGAAGAGGCCGCCGAGCGTATCAATGAAGAGGATCTCAAACTGCGTGCAGTGGAGATGGTCGAGCAGAACGGCATCGTCTTTCTGGATGAGCTGGACAAGGTGGCCAGCCGCTCGGAATATGGTGGCCCGGATGTCTCCCGCGAAGGGGTGCAGCGGGATCTGCTGCCGCTGGTCGAAGGGTGCACCGTCTCCACCAAGCACGGCATGATCAAGACCGACCACATCCTCTTTATCGCCTCGGGCGCCTTCCACCTCTCCAAACCCTCAGATCTGATCCCTGAACTACAGGGTCGCCTGCCCATCCGGGTAGAGCTGGAAGCACTGACCACCCACGATTTCACCCGTATTCTGACCGAGCCGGACGCCTCACTCACTGACCAGTACAAGGCCTTGATGGAGACCGAAGGTGTCACGCTGGCCTTTACCGAAGAGGGGGTTACCAGCCTCGCAGAGATCGCCTGGCAGGTGAACGAGCGCACTGAGAACATCGGTGCCCGCCGACTGCACACGGTGCTGGAGCGACTGCTGGAGAGCGTCTCTTTTGAGGCCACCGAGATGGCGGGGCAGACCATCGTGATTGATGCCGATTATGTCGATGCACACCTCGCTGAACTGGCATCGGATGAGGATTTGAGCCGTTACATCCTATAAACCCAGGTACCCTTTATGTCCAGATACACCCCCACAGAAATCAAGCTGAATCGCGACAACCGCATGCTGACCGTCTCTTTCCCCAACGGCTCCAGCTATGATCTCTCCTGTGAATACCTGCGGGTATTTTCACCCTCCGCCGAGGTTCAGGGGCACAGCGCCGATGAGGCGACACTACAGATTGGCAAAGAGCATGTGAATATCACCAAGATCGAGCCGGTCGGCAACTATGCAGTACTGCTCCATTTTGACGATGGCCACAACACCGGCTACTACACCTGGGAGACCCTGTATGAGCTGGGCGTCAACCAGGCGCAGAACTGGGCCAAGTATCTGGCCGATCTGAAAGCGGCTGGCATCAACCGCCTGCCACACTGATCTACAAAAGAGAGATGTCATGACAGAAAACAACAGCACCCATTTTGGATATGAGACGGTAGATGCCACAGAGAAGGCCGGTCGTGTACGCCAGGTGTTTGATTCGGTCGCCTCCCGTTATGACATCATGAATGACCTGATGTCATTTGGTGTCCATCGGCTTTGGAAGCGCTACGCCATCGAGCTGGCCGGTGTACGCAAAGGGCAAAAGGTGCTGGATCTGGCCGCCGGTACAGGGGATCTCTCTGCCCGTTTTGCGGGTCTGGTAGGGCCCAAGGGCGAGGTCGTCTTCTCTGACATCAATGCAGCCATGCTGGAACAGGGTCGCCAGCGCATGGCCAACGACGGCCTGATTGGCAATGTACGCTACGTTCAGGCAGACGCCCAGCACCTCCCCTTCCCGGACAACCACTTCGATTGCGTCACCATCGCTTTTGGCCTGCGTAACGTCACCGACAAACAGCTGGCGCTGAACGCCATGTATCGCGTGCTAAAACCGGGTGGCCGACTGCTGGTGCTGGAGTTCTCAAAGGTAGAGACGCAACCGCTAAAGACTACCTACGATTTCTACTCCTTCAAACTGCTGCCCAAGATTGGCAAGCTGGTTGCCAATGATGAAGAGAGCTACCGCTATCTGGCGGAATCCATCCGTATGCATCCCGATCAGGAGACCCTCAAGAGGATGATGGAGAAGGCCGGCTTTGAGCGCACCGAATTTTTCAATCTGACCTGTGGAGTGGTTGCCGTTCACCGTGGGTATAAATTCTGATGAGCATTTCGCAGTTGACATGCGCAGGGCTGGAAGAGGCGCTAAACCAATACATTACAATGGATCCAAAGGCGGCCGCCGAGCTGGCAAAGCTGCATGGCCGCGCCATTGCGCTGGAGATTGCCGGGGCTGAGATCAGGCTGTTCCTGATCCCCGGGCCGGGGCGTCTACAGCTGCTGCGCCACTATGAGGGCGAGCCGGAGTGCACGCTGCGCGGCTCACCACTGGCACTGACCGCCCTGGGTATGGCACAGGAAAAAGATGTTGATAAGCTGCTCTCCAACCAGATCACCATCACCGGCGATGTCGAACTGGGTCGCCGCTTTGGCCAGATCCTGGGGGCGCTGAAGATTGACTGGGAGGAGCAGCTGGCAGCCCATCTGGGCGATTTTGTCGCGCATGATATTGTCAGTGGCTTCCGTTTTATCACCGACCAGGGGCGTCGCACAGCCGGAACCATAGGCCAAAGCCTGGCGCACTATATCCAGACCGAGGCCAAACTCCTGCCAGAGCGCCAGGAGATCCAGGATTTTGTCACCCGGATAGAGACCCTGCGGGATGACTTTGAGCGTCTTCAGGCCAGAATAGATCATCTGCGCAACCCGGCAACGCCCAACCACAACGGGCACTGACTGTGATACGCCCTGCTCTGGCCTTGCGCCTGCTCACGATTAACCGGGTGCTGGTACGCCATGGCCTGGATGAGGTTATCCTGGCAACCCACCTGTTCCGGCCCATCCGTTTCTTGCTTTACCTGTCGCCTTTTTACTGGTTTCGCCGCCGCAAACTCCCCCCATTCCCGGTGCGTATTCGCCAGACGCTGGAAGATCTGGGGCCTATTTTTATCAAGTTTGGACAGATTGTCTCAACCCGGCGCGACCTGCTGGATGAGGATCTGGCAGAAGAGCTGGCCAAACTACAGGATGCGGTGCCCCCATTCCCGGGTGCTGAGGCGCGCACCATTATTGAACAGGCCTTTGGCCAAAAGATCGAAGAGCTGTTCGAGTCATTTGATGAGACCCCGCTGGCATCGGCCTCCATTGCACAGGTGCATGCCGCCAGACTCAAAAATGGCGATGATGTAGTGGTCAAGGTACTGCGCCCCGGCATTGAAAAAACCATCCGCCGGGATCTCAATATCCTCTACACCATGGCCAGACTAGCCAACCGGTTTTGGGAGGGCGCACAGCGCCTGAAGCCACTGGAGCTGGTTGAAGACTATGACCGTACCATCTCCGATGAGCTGAACCTGTCCCGTGAAGCAGCCAATGCCTCGCAGCTGCGCCGCAACTGGGACAACAGCCCCATCCTGTTCGTACCACGGATCTATTGGGATCTGACCAAGCCCAATGTGATGGTGATTGAGCGCATCTACGGCACCCCGGTAAGTGATGTGGAGTCACTTAAAGAGCAGGGCATCAGCCTGGAGCGGCTTGGCGCACTGGGGGTGGAGATCTTCTTCACCCAGGTCTTCCGCGACAATTTTTTTCACGCCGACATGCACCCCGGCAATATCTTTGTCAGCCCGGAAGGGCAGTATATTGCCGTGGATTTCGGCATCATGGGTACCCTTACCACCGATGACCAGCGCTACCTGGCTGAAAACCTGCTGGCCTTCTTCAACCGGGACTATCGCCGGGTGGCTCAGCTGCATGTCGATTCGGGCTGGGTGCCAAAAACCACCCGAGTGGATGAGTTTGAGGCGGCCATCCGCACCGTCAGCGAGCCGATCTATGACCGGCCACTGGGTGAGATCTCCTTCGCCCATTTTCTGGTCAACCTGTTTCAGACCGCCCGCCGCTTCGATATGGAGGTACAGCCCCAGCTGGTGCTGCTGGAGAAGACGCTGGTCTATGTTGAGGGCGTGGGTCGCCAGCTCTACCCCGAGCTGGATCTCTGGGCCACGGCCAAACCCTTTCTTGAGAAGTGGCTGAGTGAGCAGATCGGCCCGGCTGCCTTTATGAACCGGGTGAGGGAGACACTGCCGCAGATCTCGGAGAACCTGCCGGAGCTGCCGCTGCTGGCACATCGCGTCATCAAGGATGCGGCGGAAGGCAATCTGGAAGTAAAGTGGAAATCAGCCGAGTTGGAGCAGCTCAGAAAGGAGGCCAAACAGTCCAGCCGCTGCACCATCGCGGCGATCTGTGGCGGTTCGATGATCATCACTGCGGCACTGCTGCTGGTTGCTGGCTCGGGGACGGCCATTGCCGCTGCACCCATCCCAACCCTCAGCGCCATTCTGGGTGCCGGTGGCGGGGTGATCCTGCTCAGCGCCTGGCTAAAGAGCGGCTGAGCAGCTTAGCCACCAAACTCCACATCCACGCTGCTGGGCCGCCCGCTCTTGGGCAGCACCTTGCCGGTTTCCAGCTCCTCTGCTAATGCCTCGCGCACATCAATCACCACAACCTTGATGAAAATAGTAAGGCCGGCCAGTGGGTTGTTGGCATCCAGGGTTATCACATCTTCATCAATCGCTGTAATGGTAATGGGGGTGGAGTTGTCCCGGTTATTCCCCCTCAGCTTGAAACCAACCACCAGATCATGCGCAGGCACCCTGACCTGTTGCCGTGGCACCTGCTTGACCAGGCTCTCATCACGCACCCCGTAGGCCTGCTCCGGGCTCAGGGTCAGGTTTAGTTGAGCGCCCTTATAACGACCTTCCAGCGCATCTTCAACCGTCTTGAAAAGCCCACCCCGCCCAAAGATAAAGGTATAGTTATCAATGTTGTCGGTGGTATCAATAATCTGATCATCTTTATCTGTCGTAGTGTACTCGATGGTGACAATACGGTCTTTGGTTATCTGCATGATTTGCCTCTGCGGGAAATATGCTGCACATTCTACGTCTGTTTTGTTTAGTATCCAACTTTTGAGGCATGTGGAGAAAAGAGCACGGGATGAAGGATTGGCTGCATAGACATCTGGAGCAGGTTCGGTTAACACTCTCCCGGCCTGATGCCCTGCTGATGCTGGTCATGATTGGCCTGCTGGCGGGTATTCTGGCAGGAGGCGTGATTGTGCTCTTCCGTCTGGTTGTGGAGGGAACCCTGGCTGAGCTGCTGCCGGGGCAGTATGAAGAGAACTTCGAGGGGCTGCCGGGTTGGCTGCGGCTGCTGCTGCCGATTGCAGGCGGGCTGGCCATTGGGCTGCTATTTCACTGGAAGGCCAATGGGCAGACCCTGATGGGGGTAGGCCGGGTGCTGGAACGGCTGACCTATCACCAGGGCTATATCGGTTTTCGTGAATTCCTGCTCCAGTTTGCAGGGGCGGCGATTGCGCTGGTCAGCGGCCACTCTGTAGGGCGTGAGGGGCCACACGCCTATCTGGGTGCAGCAGCAGGCAGCCTGCTGGGGCAGCACCTCTCACTGCCGAACAACAGCATTCGCACCCTGGTGGGCTGCGGCGTGGCAGCAGCCATTGCAGCCTCATTCAACACCCCGCTGGCCGGCGTCATCTTCGCGCTGGAGGTGGTGATGATGGAATACACCCTGGTCAGCTTTTTGCCGATCATGCTGGCAGCCGTGAGCGGCAATGCAATCTCGATCCTCTTTTTGGGTGCTGCCCCGGCATTTGTGGTGCCGGCACTGGAGATGGGATCACTGCAGGAGATGCCTGCGGTCATGGTGTTGGGGCTGCTGACAGGTACCGTTGCCGCCTGCTTTATCCATCTGAGTCAAGCCTTCTCCCGCTATGGCAAAGGCCACCCCTTCTGGTGTCAGACCACCGCAGCGGGGCTGGTAGTGGGCATCTGCGCACTGTTTGCACCCGAGGTGATGGGCATCGGCTATGACACCGTCAACAGCGCCCTGATCGGTGAATATGGATTGACGGCGCTGCTGCTGATCCTCTGTTTCAAGGTGTTGGCAACCTCAGCCTGTGGCGGCCTTGGGGTTCCAGCCGGGATGGTCGGCCCCTCTCTGTTCATGGGGGCGATCATTGGTGGCATTGTGGGCCACCTGATGGAACTCTGGTTCCCTGAGGTGAGTTCCAGCACAACCTTCTATGTGCTGCTGGGCATGGGTGCCATGATGGGTGCCAGCCTGCAAGCACCACTGGCGGGGCTGACCGCCATGCTGGAGCTGACCCACAACCCGGCCGTGGTGATGCCGGGCATGCTGGCCATTGTGGTGGCCAATCTGACCGCCAGTGAGCTGTTTGGCAAGGAGTCCATCTTCATCACCCTGCTCAGATCATCAGGGTTCGACTACCGCACCAGTCCGGTGTTGCAGGCGCTGCGACGCATCGGTGTGGGCAGTGTGCTGAAAAAGGACTTCCGCTGTCATGACCGGATGATCCGCCGTACATCTGCCGAAAGGCTGCTGAAAGAGGAGCCGGAGTGGCTGATTGTAGAAGAGGATAAGCGCCCCGTGGCGCTGATGCATGCGGTTGATCTGGCACGCCATCTTCAGAATGCGCAGGCTGAAGAGGGAGGTGTCGATGAGATTGATCTGATGGCCATCCCGGCCTGGCGGGAGCAGATTGCACCGATCTCTATTCAGGCCAACCTGCAACAGGCGCTGGAGCAGCTGGAAGAGCGCTCCGTTGAATCACTCTATGTGGAGTCCGCCAGCGCCACAGGCCGGTACCGGATCTACGGCATCCTGACGCGGGAGCAGATCGAGTCGGCCTATCACTACTGAGCGCCAACCCGTTCCGGGTGGTCGATAAAGGGGTTCCGCTCTCCCTGAATCCGCTCAATGACCCGGTTACGCCGCAGCTCTTCATGGTCGGGCGGGTCATCCCGATGCCACTGCCGCAACAGCCTGGCCTGCCGGGGGAAGAGCCTCAGGCCGTATCGGGTCTGCATATAGAGCATGGCGCGGGCGATATTGCCGCGCACCGCTGGCCGTGGCTCTACCCGGCGCTTTTGTGGGTCGATCTCAAAGTCACATGATCCAAACCGGCGTGGTTCACCCGGCACCCTGCCGAAGGCTCGACTGCCACGCGCCTTGTTGATCCGAGCCAGGGCCGGGTAGAGGTTATGCATATCGGCCTCTATCCGGTTGAACCGGGGGCTGCTGGCGCGACACTGACTGCGGCTGCCGCAATCAAGCGCCTTGGCCACCCAACCCATCGGGAAGACGTGCTCGATGTTGATTCGGCGCCCCTTGCGGGAGCCAAACGGCCGGTTGCAGTAGAGGGTGTTGCCGCCATCAGCGTACAGTTGTGACCAAAAGATCGACATATTCTTGAAATATGCGGTGTCGGGCAGCCTGGCTATCGCAGCTTCAGCAAACAGCAGAGTGCAACAGATTAAAAAAGGTTTCACCTTGTGGTTTCTTATCAAGCAATAAAAGTCGGAAGCGGGACTTTAGTCCTGCCGATGCCCTGCGGGACTAAAGTCCCGCTTCCAAAAGAGTGTGGCAATTTGCCACCTGTGGGATGAGCGCTGCTGGAAGGCTGGTTATAGCTATCCATATCCAATGACGCGGGGAAAAAGGTGGCAGCCGCCAAAAAGAGCAGAATGACCACAATGCAGCTGGCAATAACAATTCTGACAGGAGTTCCCATTACAACCTCTGGAGTGTTAAGTTTGGAGATAATTGTCGCACAATTTGGCGTATGCTGATTATCTCAAACAGGAGCCGCAACCGTGACAGACAAAAAAGAACAAATCGTGATTGCAGATCTGATGGAGCAGAGCGGGGTAGGGTTTGGCACCAGCGGTGCACGGGGGCTGGTGGCCGATATGACCGACCGAGTCTGTTATGCCTACACCCTGGGTTTTCTGCAACATCTGGCCGCACAGGGAGTGGTAGCGACCGGCTCACAGGTTGCAATTGCCGGGGATTACCGATCCAGCACACCACGCATCATGGGTGCCACAGCACGAGCCATTGAGGCCTTGGGCTATGAGCCGATCCACTGCGGTTTTATCCCAACGCCCGCTTTAACGCTCTACGGCATCAAACATGCCATCCCCAGCCTGATGGTGACCGGCAGCCATATCCCGGATGACCGTAATGGCATCAAATTCAACCGCCCTGATGGCGAAATCCTGAAGTGTGACGAGGCGGCTATCCGCTCCCAACAGGTTGAGATCCCGCTGAGTCTCTTCTCTCATGATGGAATGCTGGAGAGAGCACCCACTCTACCCGAGGAGAACCCGCAAGCCTATCGGGACTACCGGCAGCGCTATCTGGATCTCTTCCCGCAAGGGGCACTGCAGGGGTGCCACATTGCACTCTACGAACACTCATCGGTTGCCCGGCAGGTGATGGGGGAGATCTTTGAAGGGCTGGGGGCAGAGGTGACCCGGCTGCACCGCTCCAGGGTCTTCATTCCGGTGGATACCGAGGCAGTGCGCCCCGAGGATATTGAGCTGGCAAAGAAGTGGGCGCTTACCCACAATTTTGACGCCGTGGTTTCGACGGATGGTGATGGCGACCGTCCGTTGATCAGCGATGAGCAGGGTAACTGGCTGCGCGGCGATGTTGCGGGCATCCTCTGCGCCCGCTATCTGCGGGCAAGCTGCGTGGTTACGCCGGTCAGCAGCAACAGCGCCGTGGAAAAGTGCGGCTGGTTTGAGCGGGTGGATCGCACCCGGATTGGCTCACCCTATGTGATTGAGGCGATGCACTCCGCCCTGAGAGAGGGCTTCAACAATGTGGTCGGCTATGAGGCCAACGGGGGCTTTCTCACCGCAACCGATATTGAACTGGAGCATGGCCGGTTATCCGCCCTGCCAACCCGGGATGCAGTGATTGTCCCCCTCACGATACTGCTGCTGGCCAAAGGCGCAGACAGCACCATCTCAGAACTGCTGACACAGCTGCCACAGCGATTCACCCACAGTGACCGCTTGAAAAATTTTCCCACCGAGTTGAGCCACAGCCGGATTGCTGCACTAAGCAGCGGTGATTTTGATCGGGACAGCGCCGCTGTAGCGTCTCTCTTTGGGGATCACTTTGGCAGCATAAAACACCTCGATACGACCGATGGCCTGCGCATCACCTTTGAGAGTGACGAGGTGGTGCACCTGCGGCCATCCGGTAATGCGCCCGAACTGCGCTGCTATACCGAGGCCGACAGCGCCGCACGCGCCGCCGGGATGAACCGGATCAGTATGGAGATTCTGGCCGGATGGGATGACAAATCAGGCTGAGGGTCTACAGTATTTTATCAAGGGCAGAAATGCTCAACACCAACTTAAACTGGGGAAAAGATAACGATGCTGCCACACTCCGATAACAGGAATTTCTTTCGCATGGAGGTCGAGTGCCCCGCACGCTTCCGGATTGAAGGGTCAGATGAGACGGCCGGTGCCATTGTGAAGAACCTGAGCGGTGACGGATTGCTGCTCTGGCTGGATCACAAGGTTGAACCAGGCACCCGCCTCTCCATCATCATCGTGCCCGGCAAAAGCATCACACCGCCGCTCTCCATGGTGGTCGAGGTGGTGCGCTGCTATCCGCTGGAGACCGAAGAGGAGGGCAACTTCGCTGCTGCCTGCATCATCAGGGACAAACTGGAGGCAGAAAAACTGGATAAGGATTTTCCTTAGTCGGCAGACTCAAGAACCAAGGTTCAAGGCACAAGAAACGGCCTGCTTTTTTCTTGAACCTTGAGCCTGTCACTGGATGACGCTATTCCGCTCCTCACCTCTTAGAAAAGCCTGGATGTTGGCGGTCAGCTCCTCCACCAGCCGTTGACGGGCCTCACGGCTGGCCCAGGCAATATGGGGGGTGACAATCAGATTTGGAATACCCGGTTCCAGCAGCGGGTTGCCTGCTGCTGGAGGCTCCTTAATCAACACATCCACCCCCGCGCCACCGATCTTTCCTGAGCGCAGAGCAGCCGCCAGCGCAGCTTCATCCACAATACCGCCACGGGCGGTGTTGATCAGCAGTGCCCCTTTTTTCATCAGACCCAACTCCTTTTGCCCGATCAGATTTTTTGTATTTTCTGCCAGTGGGCAGTGCAGACTCAGCAGATCAACCTGCGGCAGCAGCACTTCCAGTGGGACTCGATTGGGCTGCGAACTGCCACCTGGGCGTTCGGCAACCAGCAGCTGCATGCCAAAGGCCTTTGCCACCTCCGCTACAGCACGACCCAGCTCGCCATAACCGACAATCCCCAAGCGCTTTCCAGCCAGCTCTTGAATCGGAAAATCGAGCAGACAAAACTGGCTGCTCCGCTGCCAGGCTCCATTGGCAACTGCCTGGCTGTAATCTGCCAGCCGGGTGGTGAGCGCCAGCATCAGACTAAAAACATGCTGCACCACAGAAGGGGTGGCATATCCAGCCACATTGGTAACGCGGATGCCCAGTTCATGGGCGGCTTGCAGATCCACATTATTGGTGCCGGTTGCCGCAACACAGATCAGCCGCAGCTGCCTGGCCTGGCTCAGAGACTCCCGATCCAGAATAACCTTGTTGGAGATCACAATGGTGGCGTTGCGGATACGCTCAGCGGTTTCACTGGCGCGGGTTGCCGCATGCCATTGCCACTGCGGCAGAATCTGTTTAAGCGCGGCGAGATCAAGATCACCGCAATCAACCGTCTCCAGATCAAGAAAAACCCCGTTTTGCCCGTCCATATACCTGCCCCGAATTTCTGCCCGCATCGATGAGCATGCTATTATAGCGCATTGTCTCCTTATAACTTTCACCTTGCCACCCACACCTCCCTGATATGACTGCACAGCAACGCATTCGCGAAATCCCCTATAACTACACCTCATTCTCTGACCGCGAGATTGTCATCCGCTACCTGGGGGAGGAGATGTGGCAGCTCATCGGAGAGCTGCGAGGCTCCCGCCGCACCGGGCGCTCGGCACGCATGCTGTATGAGGTGCTGGGCGATATGTGGGTGGTCAATCGCAACCCCTATCTGCAAGAGGATCTGGAGGAGAACAAGCAGCGCAGAGCCGCACTGACCGATGCCCTGACCCACCGGCTGGATCAGTTCGAGGCACGCGCCGAGGGCAACGAACAGGCGCTCCGGCTGCTGAAGGCAGCGCGTGCTGCGGTAGAGAAATTTGCCAGCGAGCTGGAGCACAATCTGCAACTGCGCAAAAAGGTGAGAAAACAGCTGGGCAAGGTGACGCGCAGAGACAATATCGACTTTGGCGGCCTGGCGCGTGTCTCCCACGCCACGGATGCCACCGACTGGCGTGTCGAGCACCCCTTCGTGGTGCTGCTGCCCGATACCGAGCGGGAGGTGGCTCCCATCGTCCGCGCCTGCATCGACGCCGGCCTCAACCTCATCCCGCGCGGTGGCGGCACCGGCTACACCGGCAGCGCCGTACCGCTGCATACCCAGTGCGCCGTCATCAACACCGAGAAGCTGGACCGGCTCAGTGAGATCGAATATGTCGAGCTGCCCGGCGTGGCCGAGAAGGTACCCACCGTCTATGTGGGGGCCGGCGTAGTGACCCGCCGGGTGTCGGATCTGGCCGAGACCCAGGGGCTGGCCTTTGCGGTTGACCCCACCTCACAGGACTCCTGCACCATTGGCGGCAATATCGCAATGAATGCCGGTGGCAAGAAGGCGGTGCTGTGGGGTACCGCGCTGGACAACCTCGCCTCCTGGTGCATGGTAATGCCGGACGCCAGCTGGCTGGAGGTGGTGCGACTCAACCACAACCTGGGCAAGATCCACGAGCAGGAGCTGGTCAGCTTCCAGATCAACCGCTACCAGACCGACGGCAAGACCCCTATTGGCGGGCCAGAGTGGCTGGATATCCCCGGCGCATCCTTCCGCAAGGCGGGGCTGGGCAAGGATGTGACCGACAAATTCCTCAGCGGCCTGCCGGGGGTACAGAAGGAGGGGTGCGATGGCATCATCACCTCCGCCCGCTTCGTGCTGCACCGCATGCCGACACAGATGCGCACCATCTGCCTGGAGTTCTTTGGAGCCGATCTGGCCGGTGCCGTACCGGCCATTGTCGAGATCATCGACTACCTGAAGGGGCAGGAGGGCGTTGTGCTCTCCGGTCTCGAGCACCTGGATGACCGCTACATCAAGGCGGTAAAATATTCGAGCAAGGCCTCCCGGCGCGAACAGCCCAAGATGGTGCTGATTGCCGATATCGCCAGCGACGATGCCGATGCCGTCGGCGCTGCCGCCTCAGAGATGGTGCGGCTCACCAACGCCCGTGATGGCGAGGGTTTCATCGCGGTCAGCCCCGAGGCACGCAAACGCTTCTGGTTCGACCGCACCCGCACCGCCGCCATCTCCGCCCACACCAACGCCTTCAAGATCAACGAGGATGTGGTCATCCCACTCGACCGGCTGGCCGAATACAGCCGCGAGATTGAGCGCATCAACATCGAGCAGTCCACCCGCAACAAGCTGCAGATTGCAGATGCGGTGCTGGCCTACCTGACAGATGATCTAAACGAAGCACACCTGGAGGGCAACCAGGCAGAGAGCGATGAGAACAGCGCCATTGTAGAGGCCAAACGGAGCGCCGCGCAGGAGATTGTACAGCAGGCGCAAAGACGCTGGCAGCAGATTCTGCAACGGCTGGATGAGAAGGCCGCAGCCCAGACCGAGCTGCTGACCGAGGCCGAGCAGCGCCAGATCAAGGCAGATGACAGCCTGCTGGATCTGCTGCTGCGGCGCGATCTGGTCATCTCCTACCGCACTGAAGTGATGGACGAGCTGCATGAGGTCTTCCCCGGCCGCGACATGGCACGGGTGCGCAGTCGGCTGGATGCAATCCATGCCGAGATCCGCAATGCCCGCCTCTTCGTCGCCCTGCACATGCATGCAGGAGATGGCAATGTGCACACCAACATCCCGGTGCATTCACAAAACTATGAGATGCTGCATGAGGCCGAGCGCATCGTGGATCGGGTGATGGAGCTGGCCTGCTCGCTGGGTGGCGTTATCTCGGGTGAGCACGGGATCGGCATCACCAAGGTGCAGTATCTGGCACCCGAAAAACTCCAGGCCTTTGTTGAATATAAAAGACGTATCGACCCGCAGGATCACTTCAACCGGGGCAAATTACAGCCGGGTTCAGGGCTGGCACAGGCCTACACGCCATCACTCAGCCTGGTCAAGGAGGAGGCGATCATCCTGGAAGAGAGCGAATTGGGGGCGCTGAACGATGAGATCAGCCACTGCCTGCGCTGCGGCAAGTGCAAACCCGTCTGCCAGACCCATGTGCCACGCGCCAACCTGCTCTACTCTCCACGCAACAAGATCCTCGGCAGCGGCCTGATCACCGAGGCCTTCCTCTATGAAGAGCAGACCCGGCGCGGACTCTCACTGCGCCACTTCGATGAGATGAACGATATTGCAGACCACTGCACCGTCTGCCACAAGTGCGAAACAAAGTGCCCGGTAAACATTGATTTCGGCGATGTTACCATCCGTATGCGCAAGATACTGACTAATTCAGGACACAAACGCACAAGCCTTGGCGGCAAGGCCGCGCTTGGCCTGCTCAACACCACCAACCCACACGCCATTCGCTACCTGCGCAAGGGGTTGGCAGAGTGGGGCTTCAAGAGCGTCAATATGGCCCACACTGCAGCCAAAACCGTGGGGCTGCTGGGCGGCAAGGATCAGATCCCGTCCGCAACCACCGGCAAGCCTCAAAACCACATTATCAATCTGGTGCGGCGCCCCCTGCGGGTGGAGGTTCCAAAATTCACCACCCGCGCCCTGCTGGGGCTGGAGGCCAAGGGCGAGGTGCCGATCCTGCGTGACCCCCAAAAGGTCAATGATGACTCCGATGCCGTCTTTTACTTCCCCGGCTGCGGCTCCGAGCGCCTCTTCAGTGACATCTCCATGGCCACACTGGCGATGCTCTACGAGATCGGCGTCGAAACAGTGCTGCCCCCCGGCTACCTCTGCTGTGGCTATCCGCAGATATCAGTCGGGCAGCACGAGGTGGGGCATCGTATCTCCACCGAAAACCGGGTGCTCTTCCACCGCATCGCCAACACCCTCAACTACATGGATATCAAGACCGTGGTGCTCTCCTGCGGCACCTGTATGGATCAGCTGCTGACCTATGAGTTTGAGAAGATCTTCCCCGGTTGCCGCCTGCTGGATATTCACGAATACCTGCTCGAAAAAGGAGCCACCCTGGATGAAGAGAGCGGACAACGCTTCCTCTTCCACGACCCCTGTCACAGCCCGATGAAACACAAAGACCCACTGCAGGTGGCCAGCCAGCTGATGGGGGCTGAAGTGGTGTTGAGTGAGCGCTGCTGCGGTGAGGCCGGCACCCTTGGCACCACCCGTCCGGACATCTCCCGCCAGATCCGTTTTCGTAAATCCGAGGAGCTGAAAAAGGGGATGGAACAGCTGGGTGGCGGCAAGATGAAACTGCTCACCTCCTGTCCCGCCTGCCAGCAGGGACTCTCCCGCTATGCTGATGAGACCGGGATGGAGGCAGGCTTTCTGGTGGTAGAGCTGGCCAAGGCCTACCTGGGTGAAGGTTGGCAAAAGGTATTTATTGAAAAAGCCCGTAGAGGAGGGATTGAGAAGGTGCTTTTGTAGTGCAGCAGCCCCCTATGTTTAGCGTTGCCTAGGAGCCTGTCCGAGAATAGGAGCCACAGTGAGGAAAATCTGGATTTGGCCAGATTCCTCCGTTATTTTCGTTAAATATGCCCAATATTCGCCTCAAATAATGAAAAAATCTGACTCAAACCAGCTTCCCCTCACCATGACTCCTATTCTCGGACAGGCTCCTAGGAGGCTGTCCGAGAACTCGGACAGCCTCCTAGAAAGAGCCGTTAGACGTACGTGTGGTCAACTGCCCTTCCCCGACTTATCCGGCTTCACTACCGTTACATCGCCTATATATACCATCACAGCATAATCCCTGTAATAGGTTTTGATAATATGCTCGGCAATGGTATCAGCCAACTCTGTATCGCATATTACCTCAACACGAATGTTGCTATCCGTAGGCCAGCGGCCATCACGCACCCCCGTGTAACCTTTGCCGCGTGCATTGGTAATGGTGTAGCCACCTGCGCCCAGACGATCAAAATCATCGATCAAGGTATGTTCCAGTGCAGACTCCGTAATGATAGTTATTAGTTTAGTTCTGCGAGTAAACACAGTGTTATCCCCCAATAGTATGAAAGTATTCAGCAAATTTATGGTAGAGCGGAATACCAAAAATAATGTTGAACGGAAAGGTTATACCAAGTGCCGCAGTGAGCGACAAGGTCGGATTGGCTTCTGGTAAGGCGATACGCATCGCTGCCGGAACCGCAATGTAGGAAGCACTCGCCGCCAAAGTTGCCAACAACATCGTACCACCAATTGAAAGCCCTAGCATTACCCCTAGTCCACCACCAATCAACCCTGAGAAAATCGGAAAAACAACACCAAAACCAAGCAGGAACAGACCGTAGCGACGTAAACAGCTCACTTGACTCGCTGCAATCAGCCCCATTTCCAGCAGAAACAGTGCCAGTACACCTTTGAATGGATCAAAGAACAGACCGGCTATGGATTCAACGCCCTCTGGCCCGGCCACCCAGCCGATCAGCAGGCCACCCAGCAACAGCACAACACTTTTCCCCAGGAACACTTCGTGCAGCAGCTTCCCCCAGCGGGTATTTTTTGAAATACCCCGAACCAGAACAATACCGACAAGAATGGCTGGCACCTCCAGCAACACCAGAAACAGCGGCATGTACTCTTCAAAGTAAATTTGTTGCGCCGTCAGGTAAGTGACTGCCACGGCGTAGGTACCCACACTCACCGAGCCATAATGCGCCGCCACAGATGCCGCATCCACTTTCTCGAGTCGGCCAATGTAGCGCAGCAGTGGAAAGGCCAGCAGTGGCAGTACAAAACCCATTGCAACCACAGCCATCGTGTCGGGCAGCAAATCGCCGATGGACTGTTTGGACAGCTCAATGCCGCCTTTGAGGCCAATCGCAAGCAGCAATATGATGCTGAGAAACTCATAAATCGCTGACGGCAGACGCATCTCTGCGCGCACCAGCCCCGCGCAGAGACCAAGGATAAAAAATAGTACTACAGGATCCAGTGACATGATTAGTTAGCACCCACTTAAAATAATTCCGTAATCAACTAAATTGCAGGTAGACATTACTGTATTAAAGACAAAAAAGCTGCATTAATCATGCTTAAACTTAATTGGCAAAACCATATACGATCATAAATGCAACAGCCTCTCAATGATCGCGAAATGTGTTCAAAAAAAGACTTTTGTCAAACTTGGGTGTTTAGCCGGTTGACCTTTAGCTCACTCCAGATGACTAGCCTCCAGGTGGCGAAGTCAGCCAATAATAGACCCCGCTGCCAGTAGAATATGGGAGAGAATATGGGGACACATCTTCTATTCCATTATTCCATATCCTTTCCCGATAAATGCGCATACACACTGCTCCATCTGTAATCCCAGCCAGAATCCGCACTCTCTTTAAACTATGGGGCACCGCAACGCAGCCTGATCAGCACGGCCTCCCCCCGTGTGTTAAAGCGCAAGGGCACGACAGAGGTTCCAACGCAGCTACTCGTGTAACCCACCATGGCACCATGACGCCATAGACCACTGGCATAGCGACGGGGACATTTTATATTGGTGATGACAGGTATCCCTCCCGGCAGCGCAATCTGTCCACCATGGGTATGCCCTGTCAGATAGAGATGATAGCCGCAAGCGGCGGCACTGTCGGCCAGCTCCGGGGAGTGAACCAGCGCAATCCTAAAACCCTGGGGCGCATTTTTCATTGCTTCGGGCGCGGCCTCTGTATGGAACGCATGCACGTCATCGACACCTGTGATGTAGAGGCTCTCTCCGTCCTGTTCAATGACGCCGGTCTCATTGATCAAAACCCTGATGCCAATATCTTCCATCGGCTCGACCATGGCGGCACAGTCATTGTTGCCCAGTATGGCCCAGACCCCATGCCGTGATGACAGGGTCGCTGTGAGCTCTTGTAGCGGCGGCAGGACATACTCGTAGTTAGTGTAATCCTCATTGCGATAGTCCCCGGTCAGCACGACCAGATCTGGCCGCAGCCCGGAAACCAGCTGGAGCATACGCTCTGTGGTTCCGGCCAGCGCCCCGAAGTGGGGGTCGCTCAATTGCAGGATGGAGAACCCATCGAAGGCGGATGGCAGGTTGCTGAAGCCAAGTTCCAGGTGGTTGAGCTGGAGGTCGAGGGCGTTGTGAACCCCGCGTTGGTACAAACCGATCACCTTCAGACACTGGCTCAACACCGAGATAATCTGGTCTCTCGCCGATGGCCTGTGGCTAACTGCATCTCCCCAGCAAGCCTTCTCCATGGCGAGACGCTTCTTGTACCAGATTTTGCGCTGTGGGTTCAAGGTGCCTCGGTGAAGGTCATTTGCACACCAACCATAGTAACCAAATATGGCTGGATGTCGATGCTCATCAGATTGCGGCCACTCTAAGTTTCCTCTTTAAATGCCCATGGCTGGGCATCACATTTGCCTCTGATTCAGTTAAGATCACACCCCATGCTGACCTATCCCGATATTGACCCCGTTCTTGTTGCCCTTGGCCCTCTTCAGGTTCACTGGTATGGCCTGATGTATCTGATCGCCTTTGCCAGTGCCTGGTGGCTGGGTCGGCTGCGCGCAGCACGCCCCGGCTCTGGCTGGAAGCCGGAGGCCGTGGATGACATGCTTTTTTGGGGAGCACTCGGCGTGGTGCTGGGCGGGCGTGTCGGTTATGTGCTGTTTTATGATTTCTCCCGCTTTCTTGATGACCCACTGATTCTGCTTGCCGTCTGGCAGGGTGGCATGTCCTTTCATGGCGGCTTTTTGGGTGTGCTGGTGGCCATGTGGTTTTTTGCCCGGCGGCAGAAGATGGGCTTTTTCCAGATGATGGATTTTGTCGCCCCACTGGTACCCATCGGCCTGGGCGCCGGGCGTATGGGCAACTTCATCAATGGCGAATTGTGGGGTGCACCAAGTGATCTGCCCTGGGCCATGCGCGTCCCCTGCAGAGAATTTGTTGAGCTCTGCACCTATAAACTACAGCTGCCACCGGGTACAGAATTTACTCCGCCACTGCATCCCAACCAGCTCTATGAGGCCGCCCTGGAAGGGGTGGCGCTGTTTCTTCTGTTATGGCTCTTCTCCGCCAGACCCCGGCCTGTGATGGCGGTCTCTGCTCTGTTCTTGCTGGGGTACGGGCTGTTTCGATTCGCCATTGAGTTTGTACGCATACCCGACGCACACCTTGGCTATCTCGCCTTTGATTGGGTCACCATGGGGCAGATCCTCAGTCTGCCGATGATCATTGGCGGCATAATCCTTTTTGCTCTGGCCTATCGAAAAAAGGGAGCGGTGTAGTTATGCAGCAGTATCTGGATCTGATGCGCCATGTGCGGGATAACGGCATCCGCAAGGAGGATCGCACCGGCACTGGCACCCTCAGTATCTTCGGCCATCAGATGCGCTTTGATCTGGCTGCCGGCTTCCCTGCCATCACCACCAAGAAGCTGCATCTACGCTCGATCATCCACGAGCTGCTGTGGTTTTTGCAGGGTGACACCAATATCCAATATCTAAAGGATAACGGCGTGCGCATCTGGGATGAGTGGGCCGATGAACAGGGCGACCTGGGGCCGGTCTACGGCTACCAATGGCGCAGCTGGCCTGCGCCGGATGGTGGCTCCATCGACCAGATCAGCCAGCTGCTGGAGCAGATCCGCAACAATCCTGACTCCCGGCGGCTGCTGGTCACGGCCTGGAACCCGGCCTATGTCGATCAGATGGCGCTGCCGCCCTGCCACTGCCTGTTTCAATTCTACGTGGCGGAGGGAAGGCTCTCCTGCCAGCTCTATCAGCGCAGCGCCGACATCTTTCTCGGCGTGCCCTTCAATATCGCCTCATACGCCCTGCTGACATTGATGATGGCGCAGATCACCGGCCTGCAGCCCGGCGAGTTCATCCACACCTTTGGCGATGCCCATCTCTACCTCAACCATCTGCAGCAGGTAGAGCTGCAACTCGCACGCGAGCCGCTCCCCCTGCCCACGATGCAGCTGAACCCGGCAGTGGATTCACTGTTTGATTTCACCTACGATGATTTTAAGCTGCTGGATTATCAATTCCATCCCCACATCAAGGCACCCGTAGCCGTCTAGCCGGGATCTGTATGAAGCACCAGTGCCCAATCATCTCCCTGATCGCCGCCGTGGCCAATAACCGGGTTATCGGTATCAATAACCAGATGCCCTGGCACCTGCCCGCTGACCTGCGCCACTTCAAGGCGCTCACGGTTGGCAAGCCGATTATCATGGGGCGCAAGACATGGGAGTCGCTGCCCGGCCTGCTACCGGATCGACCCCATATTGTGGTGACCCGAAGACCGGACTACCGGGCCAAAGGATGCCGGGTCGTTCACTCCATCGAAGCGGCACTGGCGGCTGCCGGTGATGTTCCCGAAGTGATGATCGTCGGAGGTGCCGCCCTGTACAGCGCCATGCTGCCACAGGCTGATCGCATCTATCTCACGCAGGTGGAGACCACCGTGGCAGGGGATGCCTTTTTCCCCGACCATGACCCCGCGCAGTGGCGGATCACCGCTCAGGAGGAACATGCAGCCGATGAAAAAAACCCGTTTCCATACCAATTTTTAACCCTGGAGCGTCGCAGCTAAAAAATTGCCCCTTGCATAAAAACCAACTCCGGCGTTAAGGTATTGCAACCCATGCAGGTTAAAAAGGCGAAGCAGAATGAAGATTTTCACTAGGCATGCCGTTGCAACCGTTGCTGTTTTTCTCCTGATTGGCTGTCAAAGCACCCCTTCCATACAGCCGGCCACACAGGCCAAGATTACCGGCTTTACCCCTTTTGGCGTGGCTGGCGGCTATGATGTTGGCTCGCTGATCGACTACTCCAACCAAAACTATAAAACCCTCTTCACATCAGAATATATTGAGCGCAACGCCAGACCTGAGGCTCAAAAAGGGCTGAACACGCTCTTCCACACACCGCTGCAAGCGGTCTCGCCCCGCTACAACGACAACCAGAAAAGACAGTTCATGGAGGCGATCAAGCGCACCCTGCTTGCGGGACGCTTCAACCTCTCTGACCGTGCGAAGGCGGCCATAGATAAAATAGTTAAAATCGATATTGCTGTGGCATCAGCCGCCAAGAAGTCTGCTGCGGCACCTGAGGCACTGCAATACAGGCTGATTGAAGCCCTCCCGCCAACCGGGGGCGTCATCATCGGGATAAAGGCCAAGACCGGCATGGCCAAGACCGCCGTTGCCGTGACCAGCATACTGATCTTTAAACGAGCCACGGTGACACTCTACTTCGATCGCTCGGTTGGCACTGCCGAACGGATAGAGATTTTTGACAAGAGCTATTTTGATAACCGGGTAGTGATCAAGCTTGGCTCACAGACAGAGAACAGCCTGCGGATCGAGTATACCCAGCCCACGGTCGTTGCATTCAAGGGGTTCCGGTTTGATAAGCAGGCTTTGCGCTTTTATATAAAAAACGGCAGGCTGCCCTCAGCAAAAGAGTCTCTCGCGCTCACCTCTGCACAACAGCCGCTGGCGAGGGCAACGACGGCCACCTCTAAAAAGAGATCGGTCAACGACAGTGATATGTATGACGTACCCTGGGGGCCCTGATAGTTACTCTACCGGCAGCCCCTTGCCCGGGTTGAGGATATTGTTTGGGTCAAACTGATGGCGGATGCCATGCATCAGTCGCAGGGTGGCGGGATCGATCTCACGCCCGACAAAATCCCTCTTCTCCAGCCCCACGCCATGCTCACCCGACAGGGTGCCATCCAGCTTCAACACCAGATCGAAGGTGTCGCTGAGACAGTCTGCCGCCCGCTGCATCTCAGCCGGATCATCGGGATTGACCAGCAGGTTGACATGGATATTGCCATTGCCTGCATGGCCAAAATTGACGATACGAATCCGGTGCTGCTCCGCCAGCTGCTCCAGCCCGCTGATCAGCGCCGGGATATGGGAGACCGGCACCACGACATCCTCATTGATCTTCTTGGGTGCGACATTGCGCAGGGCGGGTGAGAGCGCCTTGCGCGTCTTCCACAGTGCTGTCACCTCTGCTGTGGTTTTGGCACGGTAGAGATCGACCAGACCCTCCACCCTGGCCGCCTGCTCGATAGCGGCAGCAGCTTGGCTCAACCCGTGCTCCGGGCCGTCCACCTCAATCATCAGCAGGGCGCCCACCTCATCATCCAGTTGCAGATCCGAGAAGTTGCGCACCATCGCTATTGCCGCCCCATCCATAAACTCCAGGGCACAGGGGGTGACGGGCTGCGCCATGATGGCGGAGACGGCCGCCGCCGCTGAGTGGATATCCCGATAGGTGGCGCGCAGGGTGCATTTTGCCTCCGGCAGCGGCGTCAGCTTGAGCGTGGCTTCGGTGATGATGGCCAGCGTCCCCTCCGAGCCGATCAGCAGGCGGGTCAGGTCATACCCCACCACACCCTTGGTGGTCATGGTGCCGGTTTTAATCTCCTCTCCCAGGCCGGTGATGGCACGCAGGCCCAGGGTATTCTCGCGCACAGTGCCATATTTTACGGCACGGGGGCCCGCCGAGTTATAGGCCAGATTGCCCCCCAGGGTGCAGACTGCCGCGCTGGAGGGGTCGGGCGGCCAGAAGAACCCATGCCCGGCAAGCGCCTGTTGCAGCGCCTGGTTGGTGACACCGGGCTCTACCCGGGCCAGGCGGTTGGCCGGGTCGATCTCCAGAATCTGCGCCATGCGCTCCAGCGAGAGCACCATGCCGCCTCGATCCGGTACCGTGGCCCCCGTTGTGCCGGTGCCGCGACCGCGCGCGATCAGCGGGATCTTCTCCCGGTTGCAGAGCCGCACCAGATCACGCACCTGTTCATGCGTGGTGGCAAAAGCGACTGCCTGCGGGAGCGCCTGTCGGCGGCTGTTATCGTAGCCATAGGGCCAGCAGTCGGCGGGATCCGTCAGCAGACCCTTCTGGCCGGTGATGGCCTGCAACTCACCGATCAGTGATGGCGCAAGTGGTGCGTCAGTAGTATTCAAAGACCTTGACCACCCGCTTCACACCAGTGACAAAACGCACCTTCTCGGCAACCTGATGCGCCTCTTGCTGGCTGATGATGCCCATTAAAAATACCGTGCCCTGTGATGTCACCACCTTCACCCGGGTTGGATCAAAGCCCTTGGCATCAATCCTCAGCAGCTCCAGCTTGACCTTAGCGGTCAGGTAGGCATCGTTGGTTTGATCCAGCAGTGTGCCACTTGGCGAAACCAGCACCTCATTATGCACCCGCTCAACCCGCTGGATATTACTGACCAGTCTGGCAAAGTGGTCACTGACCTCCTGGGTATCCGCCTCCCCTGTCAGAAGCACCTTCAGGTTATAGCTGGTGATGCTGATATTGCTGCGTTTGCTGATCTCCGGATGATCCATCAGCAGCTTCAACGCCTTGATCTCAATGGCCTGATCCTCCAGCATGGTAGGCACCGTGCGGCGGTCATGCACAGCGGCCACCCCTGTTGCGGCACCACCCACCACCGCTGTGGTACAGCCCAAAAGCTGCGACATCAGCAGCACCAGTGCCATCAGAAAAATTGCTCTCATCGTTGGTTACTCCTTTGTTTATCCCAGCAACTGCTGGTCAATCAGATCACACAGGCAGTGGATGGTCAGCAGGTGAACCTCCTGAATACGTGCCGTGCTCTCTGAAGGCGCGCGTATCTCTCTGTCATCCCCGGTCAGCAGGGTGGCCATCCGCCCCCCATCCTTGCCGCTGAGCGCAACCACATACATTTCTCGCTCATGTGCTGTCTCAATGGCGGCATTGACATTGGGTGATTCGCCACTGGTGCTGATGGCCAGCAACAGGTCACCCGGTTGCCCCAGCGCCCGCACCTGCTTGGCGAAGACCTCTTCGTAGTCATAGTCATTGGCAATCGAGGTGATGGTTGAGCTGTCCGTAGTGAGCGCGAAGGCAGGCAGCCCCGGCCGCTCACGCTCGAAGCGGTTCAGCATCTCGGAGGAGAAGTGCTGCGCATCCGCAGCTGAGCCGCCATTACCGCAGCTGAGCACCTTGCCCCCGGCCATCATCCGGCTGACGATCAGCTCTGCCGCATCGGCAATGGGCGCGGCCAGCAGCTCCACAGCCTGGCTCTTGGTTTGAATGCTGTCGTTGAACAGCTGTTTAACGCGGTCAATTCGTTCTGTCATTGCTTCTGTCTATTGATTAAAAAGTGGCCTGAAAGGCATCCTTGATCCAGTCGATATTCTGCTGCTCTCTGCCCACAATAGCCAGCATATCCAGGCGGCAGCGGGGCATATTTCGCCCACTGTTGGATTGCAGGTAGTGGGCTGCGGCCGCGCAGATGCGCCGCTGTTTGGCTGGGGTGACGCTCTCGGCAGGTGATCCAAACCCGGTACTTTTCCGGTAGCGTACCTCGATAAAGACCAGGGTTGCGCCATCGCGCATGATCAGGTCGATCTCACCCTGTCGGCAGCGGTAGTTCTGCGCCACCAGTCGCAGACCCTGCTGTTCCAGATAGATCCGCGCTTGCTCTTCTGCCCTGGCACCGCACTCACCCGGTGCTGGCCTCATATCGACCTGTCTGGCGCGGCCGGTGCAGGCAACGGTGCCAGCGGGATAGGCGGTGCCGGTACTACGGTTGGGAAGATCAGCGGCGGCAGATCATCTCCCGGCGTGGTCAGCCCCGACTCCATGCGCGGCGCATAGCCCAGCACATAGGGCACCCCTTTGCGCATCTGCGCCCACATCAGGCGCCGATGCACCTGATTGATCTCATCCAGATAGAGGTTTCCGGTCTGCCCGTCCAGCGTCTCCCAGGGGCTGACCTTGAGCCGCCCCAGGTGTGGCAGCAGATTGAAGCTGTCGATGCCCATGGCATAGAGCCGCTGATAGCTGCGCCGGGCCTCCGGGAAGAGCGCTGCCAGCGCATCCTGGGAGAGACGGCTCCCCTCCTCACTGGCCAGCAGCCAGGGGATGTCGGGGAATTTAACCCCCTCCAGGTCGCCATCCTTCATTGCATCCGGGCTTCCGGCATAGAGGTGCGAGGTGGCGTAGACCGGGATGCCTGCGGCATGGTGAAACTGTAGCAGCGGGCGGAGCTGACGCGCAATCTCGGGCTTTGCGGCAAAGAATACGAAATCGACATCCTGCCGGCGGCGCGGCTCATATTTTACATTCTGGATCAGGATGCGCTGCATCTGGCTGCGGCGCGCCTTGCTCTCATCGATGTCCAGCAGGGTCAGTATCGGCCGGGAGAACTCCTGCCCCCTGGCATCATAGGTCTGAGCCTCCAGCAGAGTGCCGCCCAGCTCTTCCCAGCGTTCACGGAAGCTGTTGAGGATGCGTTCGCCCCATGAGCCTTCCGGGACAATGGCCAGCGCCTCTGACAACCCATCCTGCCAGGCGCGCTCTGCCACCTGTCGCGCCTCATCCTCAGGCGAGAGGCCAAACTGGAACAGATTCTCCGGCTGCCCCGGCTGCGGGGCGATCCGGTTCAGCGCCAGCACCGGGATCTCCAGCTCCCCGGCCCGCGCCAGTTGTAAGACTGCGCTCTTGTTCAGTGGGCCGACCACCATGTCGGCCCCGGCATCCACCGCCTGCCGGTAGAGTGGCCAGGTATCTGCCGCATTGCTGCTGTCGTAGAAGCGCAGCTGTGGGCGCTTTGCCGCTGGCAGCTGGTAGTAGGCCGCCATGATGCCATTGCGCAGCGCAGCAGCGGCACCGGCCAGAGTGCCGGATTGCGGCAGCAGTATGGCCAGGTTTTTTACCGGCTGATATTGGCGCTGCAACCGCTGCTGGTAGCCCTCCAACAGCTCCGGGCGCGCTGGATGCAGCGGAAAACGCTCACGCCACTGGGTCAATAAAAGCCGCATGCGGGCGGGGTCGCCCTCATAACCTTTGATGATGCGTGCCAACTCCATCCAGCCACCCTGTATACCTGGCGGATCGGGCTGAAACGCCCTCAGGGCATCATCTGTCAGAATGGTCAGGGTCTGGAGTATGGCCTGCTGATTATGCAGCCGCGCCGCCGGGTCGCTGATCAGCAGATCCAGCTGGCCAAGCTCATGGGCGCTCTCCAGCAGATGGCCCTCAAGCCGCAGTATCTCTGCCCGCTGTCGGTGATAGCGCTGCCGAAGATCGGTCGAAAGCCCCTCAGGCGGCTGCGCCTCCAGCAGCGAGAAGGCCGCTTTCAGGTTGCCCTCCCTGATCGCCAGCTCGGCGGCCTGCAGGCGCTTACGCAGATCAAATACCGGAGAGAGTCCGCTCACATCGGTCTGCGCCAGCAGGCGGCTTGCGGATTCGGTATCCTGCGCCAGCAGAAGGGCAGCAACCGCCTGTAGCTGCAGATCCTGGCGGTAGGGCGGCGGCATGCGCATGGCCAGACTCTGATAGAGTGCGGCGGCGGCAACATAGTCACCCATCAGCTCCAGCTCGGTGGCGCGATCCAACTCGGCCCGTGGCACGGGCGAAACCGGCTGGCCGGATGCTGCCCCGGCATCCGGCAGCGCCTTTGGCAGCTGAGGGGTGACACAACCCGTCAGCCACAAAGCGCAGAGCAGGCTGGTGATGACTGTTCGATTCGTCAGTTGCATGGTTTGATTAAGGCAGGCACGATGTAGCGAGTATCTTGTCTGGGGTAAAAAGTGTCAATCGAAAAAGGTGTACTCTATGTGGTGGCGACACCCATCGGTAATCTGGAGGATCTCTCCACGCGCGCGATCCATACCCTGCAAGCGGTTGATCTGATCGCCGCCGAAGATACCCGCCACAGCCGCCCCCTGCTGCGGCACTTCGGGATCAAAACGGCGCTGATCGCGCTGCATGAGCACAATGAGCGTGAACTCATGCCGCGCCTTCTGGGGCAGCTGCAGGATGGCCGTTCCATTGCACTGATCTCCGATGCAGGTACCCCGCTGATCAGTGACCCGGGGTTTCCGCTGGTGCGGGAGTGCCACCGGCAGGGGGTTCGGGTCTCCCCGGTGCCCGGCCCCAGTGCCGCGATCTGTGCGCTCTCTGCCGCAGGTCTCCCTTCTGACCGCTTTCTGTTCGAGGGGTTCCTGCCCCGTACCCACGCCGCCCGCTGTGAGCGGCTGCAACGCCTGAAGCAGGAACCCTGCACCCTGGTTTTCTATGAATCAAACCACCGGGTGGCGGAGTCGTTGCAGGATATGCGCTCGGTATTGGGTGCCGAGCGCCCGGCGCTGATGGCGCGGGAGCTGACCAAGCTGCACGAAACCCTGATCAGCGCGCCATTGGCCGAGCTGCTGCAACAGGTCGAAGCTGACCCGATGCAGCGTAAGGGTGAGATCGTGCTGCTGGTGGCCGGGGCCAAACCCGAGGCGGATGCCGGGCAGGCAGCAGAGACCCTGCGTATCCTTGAGATACTGCTGGAGGCACTGCCGGTAAAGCAGGCTGCCACATTGACCGCCCGGATAACCGGGCAGAAGAAGAACCGACTCTATCAAGAGGCGCTGGCCTTGCGCAACCGGCCAGTTGGCTGAAACCATGCAGTGATTCAATGCTTCCGGTATTCTTCCCTCTCATTTTATTATCTTGAAGACGGACGGGGCGATGTGCGGTATTTGCGGTGAATTAAGGTTTGACAGGCAGTCGGCTGATCTGGCAGCCATCCAGCGCATGATGTCGCATCTGGAGCGGCGCGGCCCCGATCATGGCGGTAGCTTCAGCGATGGCCCACTGGGGTTTGGCCACCGGCGACTGGCGGTGATTGATCTCTCCGAGCACTCCGATCAGCCCCTGGTCGATCAGGCACTGTCTCTGGCACTGGTCTTTAACGGTGCCATCTATAACTACAAAGAGCTGCGCCATGAGCTGCGGGGCAAGGGCTACCACTTCTTCTCTGAGGGCGACAGTGAGGTAATCCTCAAGGCCTGGCACGCCTGGGGTGAGGCCTGTGTCGAGCGGCTGCACGGCATGTTTGCCTTTGCCATCTGGGATGAGGCAAAGCACCAGCTGTTTCTGGCGCGGGATCGGTTTGGCATCAAACCCCTCTACTATGCCGCTGATGCGACACGCCTTCGCTTTGCCTCCAATCTGCAGGCGCTCCTGGCGGCGGGTGGCATCGACACCCGCATCAACCCCGTGGGGCTGCATCACCAGTTCATGCTGCATGCGGTTATTCCGGCTCCGCATACGATTCTCTGCGGGGTCAAGAAGCTGCCTCCGGCTCACTCGCTGCTGATCGAGGCCGATGGCCAGCAGCGGCAGCAGCGTTACTGGAGCCTCTCTGCAACCCGGCCTGCAATGCCCCGCAGTGATGCCGAATGGCTGGAGGCGATCCACGAATCCCTGCGCATGGCGGTGCGCCGCCGCAATGAGGTTGCGGATGTGCCGGTTGGGGTGCTGCTCTCCGGCGGGCTTGACTCCAGCCTGCTGGTGGCGCTGCTGGCCGAGAGTGGCACCTCGGATCTGAACACCTTCTCGGTCGGGTTTGAGGATACCCCGCAGGAGGCTGGCAGTGAGTTTGAATTCTCTGACCAGGTGGCCAGCCACTATGCCACCCGCCACCATCGCTATCGCATACCCAATGCCGAGGTGCTGCAACGCCTGCCCGAGGCGGTTGACGCCATGGCCGAACCGATGTTTGGGCAGGATGCCGTCGCCTTCTATCTGCTGGCGGAACAGGTCTCGCAAAAGATCAAGGTTGTGCAGTCGGGGCAGGGGGCAGACGAGGTCTTCGGCGGCTATTTCTGGTATCCGCGTATGTTGGCCGAAACTACCGGCTCGCCCGTGGAGCGCTTTGCCAAACACTATTTTGATCGGGATCATGCAGAATTTTTACAGATGATCTCCGCCGATTACTGCGGATCAGATTACAGCAGCCAGCTGGTTGCCAGGCTGCTGGCCGAACCGGGTGCCGAGACCTTTATGGATGGCGTGCTGCGGATGGATGCCACCACGCTGATTGTGGATGACCCGGTGAAGCGGGTTGACAATATGACCATGGCCTGGGGCCTGGAGGCTCGCGTCCCCTTTCTGGATCATGAGCTGGTGGAGCTGGCGGCGCAATCTCCGCCCGAGTTCAGGCTGCGGGAGGGCGGCAAGTACCCCCTCAAGGCGATGGCGCGGGGGCTGCTGCCCGATACGGTGATTGATCGCCCCAAAGGTTACTTTCCGATGCCGGCACTGAAGTATGTGCGGGGTGAGTTTCTGGACTTTATGCGGGATATTCTGGATTCACAGCGCTGCCGTGAGCGGGGGCTTTATCAGCGCAGCTATGTCAAGATGCTGCTGGATGCGCCGGAACAGCATCACACCCGCCTGCAGGGCAGCAAGCTCTGGCATCTGGCGCTGCTGGAGTTCTGGTTGCAGCGGAATGTGGATTAGGGGCAGACTGGCTCAAATTGCAGAGACAATGCAGTTTCTACCCGCTTTTTTGGCCTCGTACATCGCATCATCAGCGGCTCGAATCACTTCGTCGATCAACTCACCATTTTGGGGAAAGGAGGAGATACCAATCGATACCGTGACCCTGTGCTCTCGCTTTTTTACCACCACCGTGAGCTTCTCTATGCCCTGCCGGATCTCATTCGCTTTTTGCAGACAATCCTCCGGGGAGCAGCCGGGCAGGATAACAATCAACTCCTCCCCGCCATAGCGGCAGGCGATATCTTCACCGCGTATGCTGTTTTTAAGAAACATGCCAATCTTCCACAGCACCTTGTCGCCCACTTCATGGCCATAGGTGTCATTCAGCTGTTTAAAGTGGTCAAGATCCAGCATCATCAGCCCCACATTGGTGCTGCTGCGTGTTGCCCGGTCAAATTCACGCGTCAACGCATACTCCATGTGCCGCCGGTTAAACAGCCCGGTAAGGGGGTCGACGATAGATTGCAGATGCAGCCGCTCTCGCAACCTGATGTTGGCCAGACTCAGCGCGTAGAGTTCGCTAATCCCCTTGAGCTTGCCTTCAATACGCTTCAAAGCCGGTTCCCTGTGACGGGATTCCACCCCGGCGTAGTCACAGCTAAGGTGAATAATGCCTAAACATTCGCTGCGCGCGGTAATGGGAATGCAGAGGTTTGAACGGGAGACTCCTTTGATTTGAGGGCATGAGGGTTCCGCTTCAGGATCAGTAACGATATGCGCACCGCCCCGCCGGACAGCCCAGCAGTCGTTCAGGTTGAACTGAATCCCCTCCCAGGGATAATCCCCAAAACCAACCACCGCTTGCGCGATCTCCACCGTCTCTTTCTTTATCGCAATAAACCCAGAGTGCTTGGGGAATATCTGGCTACAGATCGAGGCCACGATACCGAAGCTCTCCTGCTCTGTATTGCACGCCTGCAGCAGGTCTCTCATATGCGCCATGAGTTCTGCCTCTCTGTTCCGGCGTTTAAGCTCGGTGACAATGGCAGCTAATCTATTGGTTCTTTTCTCTACCTCCTCTTGCAGATTGTCACGATGCTTCAACAGCGCATACTGGGCGCGCTTGCGCTCTCTGATATCGGTAATACTGCCTTCGATATAATCCATATCTTCCAGATCATCATGCACCTGATAGGCCGATATAGCGGCATACAATATCCCGCCATCATCCCGCTTCAGCCTGGTCTCAAACTCACTGACCCGCCCGTTTCGCTTCAGTTTGTCCAGCATCTTTTTCCAGTCGGCCGGATTTGCATACAGGTCATCAGGGATGCAGGGATAGGCATCAATAACATTTTGCATACTGCTGCAACCCAGCATCCTCACCAGAGCAGGGTTGGCCTTTAGAAAGCGCCCGTCAAATGTAGATTGGTAGATCCCGTCTGTTGCATTTTCAAATACACTTCTGAATCTTTTTTCACGCGCCAGCACCTCCAGTGTCATCTTTTCAAACTCATCTGCTACGGTATCCAGCTCATCAAAGGATCTGTCGGTTGCGCGTCTTTTTCGATAGGTTCCCTTCGCCGCAGCCTGGATTTCAAAGACAAACCGTTTTAGAGGAGTGAGCAGGGATTTTTGCAGCGAGTGGCGGAATTTCAAGAAGAAGAACAGGCAGAAAACAAGCAGCATAACAAGCAGAATCGATACCGCTTTAACCACCGGGTAAAATGGCACAGCAGCGGGCTGATAAACCACCATCAGCCAGTTGATTCTGGGGAATTTGGTTGTCTCTCCAAAATAGAGTTGCCCACGGTTTTCAAAAAAACCGTCAAAAAACGGGATTTTACTGTTTTCAAAGATCCCCAGGTTTTGCAGATTGTCACTCTGGCCTGCCAGCTGCTGATCGGTGGAGAGCACCATGTTGCCATCATCATCTGCAATAATGGCCAGTAAGCCATTGGGAAAGGTGCTGCGGATATGGTTCTCAAGTGCACCCAGGCTTAGCTCCCCGGCAAGGATCTCTCCGGAGGATAGAATATGGCCCACATAGATAACCACAGCTCCCGTTTTATCGGAAAGCATGGGGCGGGAGACCATCAGATTATCGGTTGCGTTCTCCCATATAATCAAAGGAAAATCCACACCCTCAACGCCCACAGGATAAACATCCTGAACCAGCTTGTTACGGGTAAGCCAGATCAGCCGCTTGAAGTGGGGATAGAGGTTGTAAAAAGCTGTCAGATCTGACTGAATCGCTGCACCATTGGTGCGTTCCAGCTTGGTTGAGAAAACGCGCAGAACCCTATGTGAGGCCTCTATTTTTTCCAGCACAAGCTGGCTCGTTGTCTTGCTCAAGAGCGCACTGGTCTGCCTGAAATCCACCATCCGGTTCATGAATGCCCAGACCCCAAACAGCATTACAAAAAGCACGCCAGGGAGAATAAACCACAGGACGATATTGTGCTGGATGATAGAGAGGAAGGTCTTGCTTTTATTGCTCACGCTATTATTACCTGATAGCGCAATCTTGATATTTCAACAGAAAATACGAGGTGAAGGCGCTCTATGGCCGTTATCTTACACATCCCCTGTTGATCCCCGGTTGAAAAACATTACTCGATCAATACAGCTGCAACAACAGCCGAACCGGCAGGAAGTCGGCTCCTCGCCTGCATTGTAACTTTTTTATTGTGGTTTTTGTAGGGGAGCGGCAGGAAGCTGGTTACTCCAGATAGCGTGGCACCGTCTCCTTTGGAGCAATAGGGGACAGACCACAATTATTTATCATTCTCATCGGGCATTATGAATAATGTGAGACTCATTTCATGTTGGACAGGGCCGTTGCTTGACCTTATCCATGCCGAAAACGATAATCCCCCCTGTTTAGCACTCTGAAACGAGAGTGCCAATGGATCATTAACCTTTAACCTAAATCCTGCAAGTGATCGTGCTTGCAGGATTTAGGTTTAAATAGCACTGAGGCTTGAAGTGGGGCAAAAAAAGAGAGTTGAAAAGAGTGCAGTTGGAGCACGCGCCCAATACTTCCTGAAGGTTTTAATTGAGCGCTATATTGCCGAAGGCCAGCCGGTTGGTTCTCGCACACTGGCACACGATGCCGGGCTTGATCTCAGCCCGGCCACCATTCGAAATGTGCTGGCGGATCTGGAAGATATGGGGCTGGTTGTCTCGCCTCACACCTCCGCAGGCCGGGTGCCCACAGTCTCTGGCTACCGCCTGTTTGTCGATTCCCTGTTAACTGTCAAGCCCCTGGCAAAGCTGGAGATTGGCCAGCTCAGGCAGCAGCTTGATATTCAGCAGGAACCAACGCACCTGTTGGAATCTGCCTCCACAATGCTATCGGGCTTCACCCGTATGGCCGGGATTGTCATGCTGCCCCGGCGTGAGCACATCACCCTGCGTCAGATTGAGTTTCTGCCCCTCTCCGGTCATCGTGTCCTGACCATACTGGTTACCCAGAAAGATGAGATACACAATCGCATCATCACAACCAAAAGAGCCTACACCCGTAGCGAGCTGGAGCAGGCGGCCAACCTGCTCAACCAGACCTTTTCGGGTCAAACACTTGATGTCATGCGTAAAAAGCTGTTTGAAGATATTCAGAAAACCAGGGTTGACCTTGATCGCACCATGGCCCGGGCAGTTGAAATGGCGGGTCAGGTTTTTCAGTCGGACGAGCCAGGCGGCAATGACTGCCTGATCTCTGGGCAGACCAATCTAATGGGGTTTGAGGATCTCTCCGATATGACCAGCCTGCGCCATCTGTTTGATGCCTTTGCCGAGAAACATGAGATCCTGCATCTTCTGGATCAGTGCATGCAGGCAGAGGGTGTGCAGATCTTTATCGGAGAGGAGTCAGGTTATCAGCACCTGGACAATTGCAGTGTGGTGACCGCCCCCTATGAGGTGGATAACGAGGTGGCGGGCGTACTGGGCGTCATCGGCCCCACCCGAATGGCCTATGACCGGGTCATCCCCATCGTGGATGTCACAGCAAAATTACTCGGCGCGGCCTTGAAACAGCAACAAACACCCCAAGATTAAGAGCCTTTTGCAAACCCCCTAAGGTTTATTCAGGCGCCAAAACATGAGCTTATTGGAAAGCTGCTACATCCAGTGCCCATACTGTTGGGAACAGATCGAGCTATCCATTGAGGGTTCCATGGAAGAGCAGCGGTATATTGAAGATTGCCAGGTATGCTGCAATCCTATAAGCATTACAGTAAACAGCGTGCCAGGCAGCCCGGCTCAGGTAGAGGCCAGGCAGGAAAATGAGTAGCGATCCCCACTGCAAGCAGATGGGTTAGAAAAACCCCAGCGGCTGGGTACTGTAGCTCACCAGGAGATTCTTGGTCTGCTGGTAGTGGTTCAGCATCATCTTATGGGTCTCACGGCCAATGCCTGATCTCTTGTAGCCACCAAAGGCGGCATGTGCAGGGTAGGCGTGATAGCAGTTGGTCCAGATTCGCCCTGCCTCAATCGCCCGACCCAGCCGATAGGCGCGGTTCATATCCCTGGTCCAGACCCCGGCACCCAGGCCATACTCGGTGTCGTTGGCAATGGCGATGGCCTCAGCCTCATCCTTGAAGGTCGTTACCGCCAATACCGGGCCAAAGATCTCCTCCTGAAAAATACGCATGCTGTTGTCACCCTTGTACAGGGTTGGTTCAATGTAGAAGCCATCCGATAGCGCACCTGCGGTGTTACGCTGCCCACCAATCAGGCACTCTGCCCCCTCCTGGTTTGCAATCTGCATATAGCCCAGGATCTTATCCAGCTGCTCCTGTGAGGCCTGCGCACCGATCATTGTCTCGGTGTCCAGTGGATCACCCTGCTGGATACGCCCTACACGCTCAAGCACCCTCTCAATGAACTCACTGTACATCGACTCCTGGATCAGCACACGAGAGGGGCAGGTGCAGACCTCGCCCTGGTTAAAAAAGCCAAGCACGAGCCCTTCAATCGCCTTGTCAATATATTCAGGCTCCTGTTGCAGCACATCGGCAAAGAAGATGTTGGGTGATTTACCCCCAAGCTCCAGCGTGACTGGAATAATACGCCTGCTGGCATACTCCATAATCTGATGCCCCACCGCAGTGGAGCCGGTAAAGGCGATCTTGGCAATGCGGTCACTGGTCGCCAGCGCCTTCCCCGCCTCTTCACCGTACCCATGCACAATATTCAGTACGCCAGGGGGTAACAGATCACCCACAAGATCCATAAAAAGGGAGATAGAGAGCGGTGTCTGTTCGGCTGGCTTGAGTACAACCGTGTTACCTGCTGCCAACGCAGGAGCCAACTTCCAGGCCGCCATCAACAGTGGGAAATTCCAGGGGATAATCTGACCAACCACACCCAGTGGTTCGTGGTACTGATAGGAGACAGTGGCTTCATCAATCTCACCAATAGACCCCTCCTGCGCCCGGATGCACCCTGCAAAATAGCGAAAGTGATCTATCGCCAGCGGCACATCTGCTGCCAGTGTCTCACGCACAGGCTTGCCGTTATCCCAGGTCTCTGCCACCGCCAGCATCTCGCAATTTGCCTCCATGCGATCAGCAATCTTCAGCAGAATGCCAGAGCGTTGTGCTACCGATGTTTTTCCCCAGCCTGCCTTGGCATCATGCGCAGCTGCCACTGCCTTTTCCACATCAGCAGCAGTGGAACGCGCCACCTGGCAAAAAATCTGGCCATCCACAGGTGAGGGGTTTTCAAAATAGATGCCCTCCACAGGGGGGCTCCACTCACCACCAATATAGTTGTCGTACCGCTCTTTAAAAGAGACCACTGAACCATCAGAACCCGGTTTGCTGTAGATCATTGCTGACTCCCATGTTGTAACGATTGCAGTCAAGTATACCTGTTAACCCGACATCAGCAGCAAGTAGCTTTGTAGGGCGGAAAAGCGCAGCGCCTTCCGCCATTATTCTGTGGTCATCCGCTTAGCCTCTCCCCGGCAACCTCAAGTGCAGAGGTCATGCCCAGATCCAGCTTTTTATTGGCATGGCTCACCAGCGGCAGGATGGTGCGGATGAGGCGGGTCAGCTGCTCCTGGCTGATGGCATCACCCACCCCGGCTTCAATCTGGGCAATGGCCTGGGTAATCTCCATGCCAAAGCGGTTTTCATCTGTGGCTCTTGCCCTCTGCTCTGCAGGTGCCGTCTCACTTATGCTGGCGCTGCCCAGGGGCTGGGCAATACCATCCTTAGCATTGACAATGCAGCCACCTCCAGTGGCAATGGCCTTGTTTAGCGCCTCTTCTGCCTGCCCGACAAGCTGGGTAAAGCTGGCGCACTCCTGCTCTGGCTCAACCCCGGCAAGCCCGGCACTCAGGCGAATATCCAGCTCCCCACTCTCCACTCGCAACCCCAGTGCGCTGATCTTTTCACAGATGCGCTCAATGGAGCGCAGGCTGCCAATGCGGTTGGTCAGTGGGAGGATAAGGGCAAACCGCGCCGTACCAATACGCGCGCAAAGATCCTCTCTGCGCAGGCTCTCGGTAATGACCTGGCTGATCTTGAGCAGCACGCGGGCCGCCTTCTGTTTGCCATGGTCGTTGATAATATCCATAAAGTGGTCAATCTCCAGCAGCACGACCGCCAGCTCTGTCTCATGCCGTACCGCCAGGGAGAGATCTTTTTCACCGTGTGTAAAGAAAAACTGCTTGTTGGCCAGGCCAGTCAGCTTGTCGTGCTCCAGCTTCTCCTCCACCTCTGCCAACTTTTGGTTGTAGCCGATATAGGCGGCCGCCC
>Ga0256839_1000897_pt1 | contig 37699 bp, 46 predicted proteins | sample 354166metaG_FD_185968 | JGI IMG/M metagenome (GOLD analysis project Ga0256839, IMG submission 185968) | Hydrothermal vent microbial communities from Mid Atlantic Ridge, Atlantic Ocean - 354-166 | ecosystem: Environmental > Aquatic > Marine > Hydrothermal vents | place: Atlantic Ocean: Mid...
TGTCGACTGTACTGAATGTACCCGCTGCACTGACTGCACACACTGCATAGACTGCACCCGCTGCCTCGACTGCTTTGATTGCGTCGACTGCTTTGATTGCACCCGTTGTGTCGACTGCTTTGATTGCATCCGCTGCGTCGACTGCTTTGATTGTAGCGGCCTGAAAAACGCTACCGATGGTTACTGGGTAAGAGGCGAACAGGTCTCTAAAGGGGAATTTGATAGAGTTGTTAAAGAGGCAACTAACACTTGACAAAAAGCCCAGGACCTATTATACTGTGGCTGTAGTTAAACAATTACTCGCCTATCAATATACCAGGAGAATATGACATGAGCAAAGAGACTGTAGTGAAAAGTATCTACGACCAAGGCAAGACTGCAACCAAACAGTTGATGAAGCGGGCCGTTAAGCAATTAACGTCTCGAGAGAAACTGCCGTCTGTAACTGCTATTGCTCGAGAGTTCATGGGGGATGAGTGGCGTTTCGACGACCAGTCTCTTCTTGAGTTGCTTGAGGAAGCAGGCGTACAGCACACCAAGTCATTGTCCCGAATAGGAGCCTTACGCCGAGCGTTGAACCGCGCAGGGGACCTGGGTAGTGACTATGCCCCTCAGAAAAAGGATACTACTGAGAAAAAAGATACTACCAAGAAAAAAGATACTACCAAGAAAAAGGCTGCTACCAAGAAAAAGGCTGCTACCAAGAAAAAGGCTGCTACCAAGAAAAAGGCTGCTACCAAGAAAAAGGCTGCTACCAAGAAACTGGACCCTTTTCTTGAAAAAGACTTGGAAGACGAAGATTTTTGAGACTTCGTTAAGAACCTAAAAAACCCCTGGCGGAGATACTTGCCCGGGGTTTTTTTTAGTCCGAAAAGGTTTGACAAAGGTCTACAGGAGTTGTAGAATAGTCACATGTTGCATTAACACTGAGCCACCAAGATGGGGACTTCCCTGCTCGTCTCGCGATAAGCGAAGGACAAGGGGCCTGCCTAAAGGTGACAACTCTACATAATGTCGTACGGGACGATTCTCGGAATGTCACTGGCGAAGCCGTGGCGACGGTAAACTGCCCGTATACGCAGGAAACCCCTCCTAAGGGGGTTTTGTCATATAGGGTAGAGCAGCCCTACTGATGAGGCCTGGTGCTGGCTGAAATGAAACGAAATGAAAGGAGCTAACGGTGAAGACTTTCTATTACGGTACGTATACTATTGACCGGAAAGGTGTGATAAGGCGAAAGACTCGAGCCCAAGGTACTAGTGCTGGTCGCGTACTGAAGCCTTATACTAGTAACCCTGACAAAGCGGGGAGCAACCAAGCAAGATATGTAAGCTTATGCCGCGGTGCTGGGAAGTGTAAAGTGTTTAACTATGACCGACTCGTTATCCGATTCGGTTGCCATCAGAGACTGGAGACGTAGACATGAACATCTTAGAATTAACTGTTTTGCTTATCCTTGCTGTACTCCCTCTTAGTGCCCTTACAGGAGCACTCTTGTTTCTCTACGATGAGTGGGCTTGTGCCACTGAGTAGTACAGGTCTGCAGGAGATAGCCGAATATACTGGTCTGGTTGTTTTAGGCGACAGGATAGACTTTACTATCAATGGTGTGGAGTACAGGTTCACTGAAAACCCATCTGGTCTAGTATATTCTGCTAAATTCCCTGATAGTATATGTGAGTGGGTGCATCTAAAAGACCTACATCGAGCTACTTTACGGAACTGGTTGAGGGGTTTTTTTGGGCAAGGTTTTATAAAGCAAAAGGGGGAGAAGGTAGTAAATACAAAAGTGAGTAACCGGCAATACCGCCATCGACATTCTGAAAAAGAGAGAAAGAGAGACATGAATAAATTTAACAAGGCAGACCTAATCATCTTACTTACTATGGTCATTGCGGCCCTTGAGGCTCACGATGAAGACCAGGAACCTTCTCCTCCTGCGAAAGCGAAAGCGAAAGCGAAAGTGAAAAAAGGGGCACGGTCCAAGCCAGCAGAAGATGAAGATGAAGATGAAGATGAAGACAGGAGTGAAAAAACCGTCACTTTAAACCAGCTACGCAAGGTTGTACGTAGTGCGGCTGCGGAACATGGCAAGCCTGCTATTAAAGACTTGCTCAAGGACTATGATGTAAGTACTTTATCTGCACTCGAAGAAGAGGACTACGCTTCTTTCCTTTGTGACCTCAAAGAACTTGATGACTAGTAAAAAGAAAGGTACGGGGGGGCCAAAGACTCACAAAGTCTTTGGCCCATCGAAGTCGAGACGTTGGATGAACTGCTCACTTTCTGTTAGTCTCTCGAAAGAGGTTAAGACGAAGCCACAGACTAGTATATATGCGGCGGAAGGTGTAGCAGCTCATGAACTTGCAGAGACTTGCCTTAGGTCCGGCGAAACTGCAAGCTCTTATCTCGGCTATGTCTTTAACAAGTTTACCGTAGACGAGGAAATGGCAGATGCTGTCCAAGTGTATCTGGACAGAGTAAACGGTGACTTTGAGAAAGCACCAGGGGGTGCTGAATTGCATGTGGAGTACAGTAACAAAGAGGCCATCATCCATCCTGACTTTGGGGGGACCGCTGATAGTCTGCTCGTAGAAGATGATGTGATCTTGAGAGCTTATGACTATAAGCACGGTAAAGGTCTAGATGTATCTGCAGTAGAAAACTCTCAGGCCATGTGTTACTTACTCGAGTATGCAGCAGTACACCGCTTTAAGTTTCCACGGTATGAAGTAGTGATAGTACAGCCTCGGCTCAGGGGTTCCGAAACCCCTGTAAAGAGCTGGACGTTCAGTCGTAAGAGACTAAAGAGCTTCCACCTAGAGGTACTCCAGGCGATAGAGTTAGCTGGGTCCGATCAGGCTACTGCTGTCTCAGGTGACTGGTGCCGCTATTGCCCTGCCGGAGGTATCTGCCCCCGGTTACAAACAGATTCACTCAATGCTGCTATGGTGGACTTCTCTGATAAACCTGACAAAAAAGGCAGGTGCTTGAAGGTACCCAACTTGTCAACTTTATCAGCTAGTCAAATAGGGAAGATAGTACAGTCGTCTACCTTGGTAAAGGATTGGCTCAAGAGGGTCGAAGAGGAGGCACTCAGTCGGTTAAGCTTAGGCGAGAAAGTACCTGGCTTAAAGCTTGTAAAACGGAAGTCAAACAGGAAGTGGTCTGAAGGGGCTGAGTCTGAGCTCTTGGCTAGAGGTGTACCCCCTGAAGACTTGTTTGATAAGCCGAGTATGAAGTCGCCAGCTAAACTTGAAGCCCTTTACGAAGGAATAGAAGACTTGTGGATAAAGCCCGAAGCCGGAGTGACGTGTGCTTGTCTGAGCGATAAGCGAGCAAGTGTCAGTCCACCCATCGAAGAAGATTTTTTAGACTAGACGAGGATATCAAGATATGAGAAAAAGAAACCGCAGTTCATCAAAAAAAACAGCCCCGGAAGAGACCTTGATCAAGGTAACTACACCTGTCTTCCGTGTCTCATTCCCCGAAGTGTTTAACGCTGTCGCACAAGAAAAAGAAGACGGCACCATGGGGCCGCTTAAGTACTCTATCACTATGCTGTTTGAGGAGGGGGAGGATCTGTCAGCACTGGAGAACTTAGTCGATGTGCGGGCAAAAGAGTTCTTCTCGGGGAAAGTACCCAAGAATCTCCGCACCCCTTTCCGCGACGGGGAGGAGAAGGAGGAGTACGAAGGTTATGAAGAAGGCATGGTCTTTTGTAAGGCGTCCACCTTCTCCCGACCAGGGGTCATAGATCTTAGTCGCGAACCTTTACTAGAAGCAGGCGACTTGTATCCTGGGTGCTATGCACGAGCAACCGTGTCTGCTTACGGCTACAACAAGAAAGGGAATAAAGGTGTAGCGCTGGGTCTGAGGAACATCCAGAAAGTAGACGACGGGGAACGACTAGACGGTAAGGCTTCTGCCGAAGACGACTTTGCCGACGATGATTTTTAACCGATAGGCATAAATAGCCACCAGTTGTATACGGTGGCTATTTACGGAGGAGTACAAGTGTGACAGGAATAATACATCTAGACTTCGAGACCTACTCTGAGTGTGACCTGAAGGCTTGCGGCATGTACAGATATGCAGAAGACTTGAGTACAGAGATACTGTGCTTGAGTTATGCCTTCGACGAGGAAGAGCCAGAGTTGTGGACCCCTTACGACCCAGAACCTGCGCGCCTCTTCAAGAAGCTCCGAAAAAGTTCCTGCCGGTTTGCTGGCCTGAATGTGAGTTTTGAGTTGTTGATATGGGAGCACGTAGCCCGCGAACTGCATGGTTGGCCCCGCCTTGATACTAACAAGGCCATAGACGTTGCAGCAATAGCAGCCATGCACGCATTACCTCGTAGCCTTGCGGGGCTGAGCGAGGTACTGGACCTTAAACACAAGAAAGATAAAGCAGGAGAGGCGCTTATACGATTACTCTGTAAACCTCGTAAGCCTACTAAGAAAGACAAGCGGACAAGGGTAACGCCTGAGGACTCGCCCGAGAAGTTCACTGAACTGTATGAGTATTGTAAACAAGATGTGAGAGCTGAGAGAGAGGTTTTTGAGTTACTGGGGGAGTTACCTCGGGACGAGCAGGAACTATGGTTACTGGATAACAAGATAAATGGTCGAGGGGTGTTACTTGACCAAGCAGCAGTTAAAGGGGCCATAGCGATACATACTGATACTATCGAGGAGCTCAATGCTGAGGCAGCTGAGCTATCGGGAGGTGCCTTCGAGACTACCAATCAGAGACAAGCGGTAATGGACTGGAGCGGGTCCCGAGGTTTTAAACTTGACAGCTATACCATTGACTATTTGCGGGCGGTGATAAAAGGGGATAAGTGCCCACCTGAAGTAAAGAGGATCTTACAGGTGAGGGAAATGTCCTCCCGTACCTCGGTAAAGAAATTCTATGCCATGGACCGGTCAGTCTGCAGTGACGGTACTATAAAAGGGATGCTACTATACCACGGTGCTACTACTGGTAGGTGGACAGGGAAGTTGGTACAACTGCACAGTATGACTCGCCCAACGATACCAGAAGAAGATATCACGTTAGCCATAGAGGTTATCAAGGAAGGGGACCACTCTTGGTTGAGTACAATGTTCGGCGGAGACCCTTTAGATACGATGACCTCATGTATCCGCGGTTGTCTGTTACCGAATAAAGGTAAGAAGCTCTATGCTGGTGACTTCTCAAACGTAGAAGGTCGAGTATTAATGTGGCACGCTGAGGACCAACAGGGCCTAGGGGTCTTCCGCGAAGACAGGGACTTGTATCTAGAGATGGCATCTTCGATATATGACATGAGCTACGAGGAACTGGCGTGCGAATACAAAGGGGGTCAGGACGATAAGAGGCGAGTAGGTAAATTGGCTATACTAGGTCTGGGCTATTCCATGGGCGCTGACAAGTTCCAGGCTACCAGTAAGGAGAAAGGCGTAGACTTTAGTACAAAGTTCGCACAACATACCGTGGACTCTTATCGGAATAAGTTTAAGTCGGTTACCCGGTTCTGGAAAAAGCTCGAGAGTGCTGCTGGTCGTGCTATACTAGAACCTGGTAAACCATTTAGTGCAAATAAAGTAAGCTACTGTGTGGAAGGCATGTTCTTGGTGGCGAGACTCCCTTCAGGAAGAAAGCTATTCTACGCATCTCCGATGATAGTGAAACTGGAAACCCCTTGGGGAGGTACTAAAGATACTATCACTTACATGGTAAGCAAGAAAGGCAAGTGGATGAGGACAAAGACCTTCGGTGGTAAGATGGCAGAGAACGTCTGTCAAGCCTCTTCTCGTGACTTGTTGGTGAATGCCATGTTACTTACAGAGAAAGCAGGGTACGAGACGGTCTTTACCGTACACGACGAGATAGTATCCGAGCACGCTTGTGGTTCTGAGAAAGAGTTTAAGGAGCTCATGGTGACCTTGCCTGCTTGGGCAGAAGGTGCGCCCATAGAAGCAGATACTTGGTGCGGGGAGAGGTACAAGAAATGAGAGAATACCAGTTGTTTGATAGCACCTTTAGTATAAGTGACCATGAAAGAGAAGAGCTAGAGGACCATCTCAGTAACTGGGTCCGACTGCATAGCATTATACGGGAGCTGAACAGCACGTCTCTGAAGAAACTGATCGTAGTCGAGTCTGAGGGGCGAGCCCGCTCCTATTTGATTAAACGTTTACACTCACGATTACTGTCACTTAAACGGGAACAGTACAGGGGTGAAGAGGTCTGACCTATGTTAGAGAAAAGGATAGAGAGAAAGTTCATAAAAGAAGCAAAGAGACGCAAGTTGACATTTTATAAAGCAAGAACGCCTAGTAGGCGCAGCGCACCTGACCGGATCGGGCTTATCAAAGGTGGCGTTACTGTCTTTATAGAGTTCAAGAAGCCAGGGGAAGTACTGCGACCCGCCCAGTCTTACTGTGTCCGTACCCTTGATGAGTTAGGTTTCAGAACCTACTTGGTATCCTCTTTAGAGGAGATAGACGAGGTGTTAGATGAAATACAGGCACTATAATACTCGGTTACGCGAGTACCAACGTAATGCTGTAAGCTTCTTACTAGATAAGCCTTACCGAGCACTCTTTGCTGAAATGACGCTCGGAAAGACCGTAATAACTTTACTAGCCCTAGAAGAGATGAAGACGCTGGGTGTACTGCCCCCAGTGTTACTCGTAGCACCAGCTTCTACGTTGGCTACTACTTGGCCTGACGAGATAAGCGACTGGGGCTTCGACTTCTCCTACGAGGTCTTGGTCGGCGGGAAGCCCCCGGCAAGGAAAAAGCAGCTCGAGAAACAGGTAGACATTTACATGGTAAGTTATGAGCTGCTCCCTTGGCTTGTAGAGCAAAGGGACTTTAAGAAGCTCAAGGTGCTAGTGTGTGACGAGATAACGAAGCTCAAGTCTACTAAGTCCGTGAGGTTCAGGGCTTTACGTAAACATTTAAAGCAGTTCTCCAAGAGAATAGGTCTCACTGGTATGCCGGTCAGTAACCACTTGATAGACCTCTTTGGTGTCATGTACGTAGTTGACGCAGGGGAGACCTTTCCAAAAAAGACAGAGTTCCTAGGTGAGTTTTTTCATAACGTGAGTCACGGGGACTACCCCATATATAAAGTAATACAAGGGGCCGAGAAAAAGATCCATAAAAAGATAGCTAAGAACTCTCTTGTACTTGAGACGAGCGACTACTTGAATTTGCCCCCTTACGTCTACAGTAACGTTTTGCTTGAGTTGCCAAAAGAGCTCGATAAACTATACCACTCCCTTGAGCAGGACTTTTTAGCGGAGATACAGGACGTTACTATTGCTCCCGAGACGGCAGCTGTATTGTCGACTAAGCTGAGGCAAGTAACATCTGGTTTCCTGTATGGCGAGGAGGAGGTGCTACAGCTCCACGACTTAAAGATACAGGCTACTAAAGACTACGTTGAGCAACTGGTTGGAGAACCGACGATTATAGCTTACTACTACCAAGAGACTCGGCGCAAACTGGCAGAAGCCTTCCCTCGAGCCCCTCAGATTGGTAAAGGCGTAAAAGGTGAAGAGCTACGAGGGGCTGTCAGGAAATGGAATAGCGGGGAAGCACCTGTGCTGTTAATGCACGCCTCTAAAGGTCACGGTCTGAACTTGCAATTCAGTGGTCACCGACTATTCTGGTATGAGTTAACGTGGATAGGTGAAGACTATGCTCAGCTCAATGCTAGATTGCGCCGAGTAGGCCAAAGAAGTAACCACGTATTCATACACCACTGTCTCATAAAAGGTACGATAGATGAAAGAATGTTGAAGTCTTTAAAGGATAAAAAGAGTACGCAGGACCGACTGTTTCAGGCAATTAAACAAGACGGGAAGGAGATGAAATGAAGAAAATGTTTATAGTATTAGAAGGGCCGGACGGCACAGGGAAGTCTATGCTTGGTAAGGCAATCACTGAACGGTACAACGTGAAAGTCTATCACCGGGCTCGGCCGACTGACTTGAGAGAACTCCTTTTGCGGACGTGGGTGTATCCTGACAAGCTACCGGGGGTATATGACCGGTGGTCACCTATATCCGAACAAGTATATGGGCCTATAATGAGAAAAAAGCCATTGATAGGTCACAAAGAGATGGACGTAGCAATACGTTTCTTTGATCCCTTAATAATACATTGCAAGCCCAGGCTCAACTACCCACCAGGCCTACCGGTCTTCGACAACAAGAAGCCTTACAAGACCGTGGAGCACGTCTCCCAGGTAAGAGAACACTATGTTGAGATAGTCGAAGGCTACGAAGAAGTAATGAAACGTCTCCGCGACTCTGGTCTAGAGGTCATAGATTATGAATATGGGAGCCCTTCACTTTTCGAGGATGGCTGCAACCTTCGTAAAAAATTAACCGCTTACTTCCGGAAGATCGTAGCATCTACTGGGGTAGACATAACTCGAGGTAAAAGACTATGAGCAAAGACTTAGTAAGAGACGTTCAGCTTTTTAATGAGAAATTCGATGTGCCTTTACTAGCTTCACCTGGCCTAATGAAAGAAGAGATGATTGAGTACCGACTGAAGTTTTTGGAGGAGGAACTTTTCGAGATACAGCGAGGTTTCGACCGAAGAGACTTGGAAGAAGTATTCGACGGTCTCATTGACTTGGTCTATGTAGCTATCGGTACTTCGGAAATGATGGGTTTACCTTTCAACCGTGGCTGGGACGAAGTACAGGCCTGTAACATGTCAAAAGTAAAAGTGGAACATGCTTCCGAATCAAAAAGAGGGTCTAGTATAGATGTCGTTAAGCCCCCGAACTGGACGCCCCCAGACTTCCGAGAAATGCTTAAGTGAAAGCCCTCGGCATCTACGCAGGTATTGGGGCTATGTTAATTGCTTTCAAGAAGGCTGGTTGGGACATAGTCGGGAATATAGAGGACCGCAAGATCCATACTTTTACTGACGAGCTCGATAGGAACACCTTCACCGAGAACTTCCAAGAGCAGTTTATCAACTACGGCTGTACGTTCTGCTCCCCTGGTACAATAGACGTAGTTGCATCCCAACCTAAGTGTGGAGGTTTCAGTACCCTGTATGGTACAGGCAGGAGGCCTGCCGACAAGACAACCGCAGTAAAAGAGTACGGCGCAGGTCTCCGAATGTCAGCAAAAGAGATATCTCGCATAGGTCCTAAGATTTTCTATGTGGAGAACTTACCGAAGTCACTACTGGAAGTGTCTTCACAAGAGTGGCAAGAGTTGCTCCCTGATTACGACTTGCAGTTCGAGTACGTCTCTAATTACCACTACGGCAATGCGCAGAAAGGTCGGAACCGGTTCTACCTAATAGGGTGCCATAAGGACCTCGACTTTATCTTTATACCTCGTGAAGTAAAACTTGGCTCGACCGTTGAAGAGTGCATAGGGGACTTACTGACAGCAACACACGTACCCAACCACGAACAACATAGTCGAGACGATACCGACAATCTTACTAACTTGGCAAAGACTAATCGGTGGGGAGATATAGCTGACTATGTTCTTACCCTGAGACGAGGCGAGAACTTACCTTATCTGGCCAAAGACGGCACAATTAAGCGGCGGATAGGGTCTAATGTACTGCACTGGGATAAGCATTGCCACACACTAGCAGGCATAAAAGGAGCTAAGTTTCACCCCCTCACAGGCATGCCTCTGTCTATACGGGAGAGGTGCCGTATACAGGGTTACCCTGACGATTTTATAATATACGGTACCAAACTGAACAGTGACGGTACCTGGACACTCAGAAAGAATGGTAATGTCGTAAGGCAGTTGAACAACACCGTCCCTTACCAATTCACAAAGGAGTTCGAGAAGCAAGTAAGGTACTACTTAGTAACCGGTGAACTAATAGAAAAAAGACCAGTCCGTAAATTGAAGACTAACCTTTTAATACAAGGGGCAAAAAAAGATGGAAATACAGCGCTATAAAGACTTCGCAAAAGTCAATGCGGTCTTAGAAGAGAGAATGATTAATTTAGGTCACACCGTCCACCCCCAGAAGTGGCAAGGCTTCGACGTCTCTTCCAGGCCTGAGGCAGAGATGGTGGAGTTGACAGACGTCTCCTTTAAAGTTCCGCTACGGACCCGTGATCTCAGGGTTTTCCAAGGAGACTTATCTCCTAATCTGCCTTGGGCTGATGACCACTTTGAAGAACGTGTAGGAGGTCAGCCTACTAATCCAGGAGTTACTTGGACACAGTGGCCTTGGTCTAACAGTGCGGACAAGTCCCGGATGTTTGGTATCAACGGGGAGAAATTCAGTCACTCCTACATGGAGAGATACTGGCCAAAACATTGCCCAGATAAGTCTGATACTCTGATGGAAGGTCTCCGGTTTGACTATGGTGACTTAAACGACGTAGTAGCTCTGCTTGCGAGAGAGCCTTCAACTCGACAGGCCTATCTACCTGTGTTCTTCCCTGAAGATACTGGTGTTACTCATGGCAACCGGGTCCCCTGTACCTTGGGTTATCATTTCTACCAGAGATTCGGCTATCTCCATGTCTACTACCCGATCCGGTCCTGTGACCTACACCGGCATTTCCGCGACGATATGTACCTGACTACTCGCCTACTGTTATGGGTATTGTCTGAACTGGAAAAAGTGGAGAGCTCTTGGAAAGAAGTTAAGCCTGGCTACTTATCTACTTGGATTGGTAGCCTACACATGTTCGTTAATGACTACCGATTATTGCTGTCCAGGGAAGGGTGCGAACCATGAGGATATCCCGGGACCACCTGTACTTGCTAATAGCAAGAGTTACGTCTTTCCGCCGGACTTGTCCACGTCGTGCTGTCGGGTGTGCCTTGGTAGACTCAAAGGGGCGGTTGCTATCGACAGGCTATAACGGTACACCTAGCGGCCTAGGTCACTGTATTGCTAAGGAAGAGAACAGGTGTGAAGGTGCGCTCTTCTCTTCCGGAGAAGGCTTGGATAAATGTTGTGCTGTCCATGCAGAGCAGAATGCGCTGTTGCAGTGCAAGTCCGTCGATGACATAGCAACTTGTTACGTGACAACACAACCATGTTGTCACTGCTTAAAGCTCCTGCTCAATACCCCTTGCCAGAGGATAGTCTATGAGGAGCCCTATCCTCAGCCACCGGGTGCAAGGGACTTGTGGGCAGAAGCAGGGCGCGAGATGGTCTGCATGGCAATAGGGGAGGCCAGCGATGAAACGTTACACCCCCTTGATGGGTGGTACTAGCGCTTAGCAGGAGCTCGGAGCGGGACTTTCGCAGTATAATGCTGCGTACCCTATTGATAAATATTTAAAACGTCTTAGAAACTCTCTGCTTAACCAATGAAAGAGGAGAAAAACCGATGGGAACGTCTAGTACTATATTGATCGTGTTACTATTAGTTGCCTTTGTGATAGGCTCATTGGCCTATGTGTTCTTCTTATGGAAGTTCATGGAATTCGAGAAAGAGGCTAGTAAGTACTTGCAGAAAAAAGGTTGCGCATTGTACAGTAAACAGATTGCTCACAGAGTTTATCGGAGAGGGGGTTCACCTCGGGCGGCAGCTTACTTGATGGTAGAGAGGTGCAACGCACTGAATGCCTCGCTAGGTAACGGGCATTCAGCCTTTTGCCATCACTCTCCATCTACTCGTCGGTAGTAAGTGCTCGTCGATTGCTCCAGTCACGTAAGGCTCTCTTGTCTAACGTGCAGTTACTCAGTGCCTCTGTTGCTGATATCGCGTAGAGTACCAGGTCGAAGTTTGTCAAAGGTACTGCCCCCTCACTGAGTAACTTCTCCAGGGGCGGTTGGTCGCAGTCCATCAGCAGGGCTGGTGGGGGCTTGCTGCAGTAATTTCTCACTACTGGTGGCGAGCCCCCTGGCAGCAATGCGCAAGACTGCAATATACTCATCAGGAACAGGGGTGCTAGCATACTTTGCAGTCTCTTGCATCGTACTAACTTTGTACACTCGGTTGATTGCCTCGTTAACAGTATCACGGTTGTTCCTCTTAGCTATGGACCTCTCAGAGAGAACTGCATTAAGCAGGTCGTACTCCTCGAGCTGATTGGCATAAGCCTCTTCGTAGGCCTTCGTTGCCTCTTGCCACTGGTTCTTTTCTAAGTAACTCTCTCTCCACTGATAGGCTGTGGTCGTACCCCAAGCTACTAGTACCAGTATTGCAAAGGGTTTCGAGAAGAAGAAGCCCATCATTTACCCGAGTTCACGTAGAAATTGAACACGAGTGCTGCCGCTCCGACTAGCGTCGATATAAAAGCAGTCTGTTGCATGTTAGGTTCTGGTACTGACATGAACCACTGACTAACGTCATACATGATAAAACCGTAACCGAAAACCAGAAACCTCGGGACTACTCTCCACTTATTAAACGTCTCAGGACTCATCTTAGGAACCTCCGTTCTTATTCATTAAACCAATGGCCAGCCCTATTACAGCACCTATGCTTGTAAAAGAGAAGACCATGCCCGCCCAGAAAGAATTCTGGGAGTTCAACTTACTTTCTATATTTGCTAAAGACTTCATTACTGAAGCCCTACTGGTGTGCTCTTCCTCCGTGTGTACTTTTAGTACTTCCACTAGTTCAGCTATATCTTCTTCATTCCTGCCCACCTTGGTCTCTAGTACTGCTATCTTTTCTTCCATTATCAGCAACCCCTTTTTTCTTCTAAGAGTATTTACGTAAAGCGGAGGCGAGTTGCCTACAGCACACCAAGCGGTTGGCCTGTATCTTCTCGATATTGTGTATAAACTCGGGTTCGAGAATTATAGCGGTACAGGCTGTTCTTGCTAGAAAGAAATTAGGGCCGTTGTCAGGATGCATCCTGTACCAACCTTCTTTAGCACCCCTGTCAGGGGTAAACACGACGGACATACTTTCCTGGAGGGACTCCGCAACCTCCTTGCCCCGTTTACTACCCGGGTAATACAAAGTCTCGCAGCCTTTGCCTGCCCGGGCGGGGTCACTATTAAAGTGTATCTCTATAGCTAAGTGGTCACCTTTTTTTGCTTTACAGGACCTGTTAATGTGTGTAACTTTTTCACTCAGCACACCAGTAGGTATCTTCTGTGAGCTCTCCCCGAGATAAGTATCAAGTACTTCTACCCATCGACTAGCCTCAGCATACTCTGTGTGACCTTGAAAACTCGCACCTTGTCTGTGCTTGTGATGGCCTGTACTAATGAATATCATGTTCACGTACCTCCTAGTAGTTTAGTATCTGATTCCAAGGTGAGGTTCCTTGTCTCAACCCAGCTCTGGGCTGGGTTAGTAAAGCGGTTGCCATACATCGTCAAAACATCACCAGCGCCCAGTGCTATGCCACCTTCCACTTTTTTCACCCATTGACCGTCACCTTCAGACTGTACTACACCTAGTGCTACGTCCCCGGAGTATGTCGGTGCCTCGTTCCTGTAGAACCTCGCTTGAACACTCCCCTGAACACTCCCTCCCCGCATTTCAAAAGTTACTTGGTAAGTACCACTGCGGGGGACGACTACCGTACACAGAGGCATGACCGTAAATACTTGAGGCGTTGTCTGTTCAGTAGCGGGGTTAAAGGCTATACGGTAAGAGGAACCAGTAACGCTGGCAGATACGTTCAGCTCAGTTATAGTATCGAGTACAGATATGTCGCCGAGTCCGAGATTGGTACGTGCGGAAGAAGGTACATTTGCCCCCGTACCTCCCCCTGCTACTGACTGAATAGGTGCACCGGCATCACCAGCAGCCTGCGCCTCAAAGTTATCATCTAACTGTGTCATCTGCGAAGAAGTCAACACAGCCCCAAAGTTGAAACTCAGGTTAATCCATGGCACAGTAATCCTCCTTCTTGCAAAGAACGTCCAAGTGATCCGCAAGCTCGGCTTTGTGTCGTGGGCATAACAGCGGGTTCTCTTTTGAGTCTAGTATGAGACCACTGAGCTGCCCCCAACCTGGCCAACCGACATTAAGGGTCTCTTCTTCCTCGCTTAAACCACATACGTCACAGACTGCTGTCCGAATTATTGCCATCTTTATATCCTCCCTATTAAGACAGTACATCTGTACCGTCGAGATTACTAAAATCTAACCTAAAACCGTTAAGTATCTGGGAAGCATCTCCGTAGAAAGACACACCTCCCGTGTCCATATTCAAGGTCCTCCCCATTATGCGGTAGGGCTCTTTTACTATACCTAGATGGTCATCGGTTAGTACGACCATTTCTCCAACTTGTCTCAGCACGCCTATCAAAGGGACCTCGACCCCGATTACTTCGTAAGGCCGGTCCTTAATGGAAGTTACTCTTTGGGCTATGTATCTAGCAGATACACTGTTGACTAACCACATCGACTGATCTTTCTCGACTGCTTCCCTTAAGCCAAAACTATTGACAGACGCGGAGGACTGCTCAAATACTGACACGGTATGGTAACGACTCGTTACATCGTATCCAGCCATGACAAACTGCCTATTGACTATATCCTTATCGTCCAAGGTGACTGTTACTTTTTTTAATATGCTGTCATCCAGATAGGTCTGTTCACTGCCTAGTACACTAAATTGCCGGAAGAACAGTTTGTTGTCTTCTTGGTATACTGCAGACTTCGATACTCGAGAGATCTTTCTCAGGCCTTCGGATACCTTTGTGCCAGTAAACTTGGCATTTAAGAATACGCTGTCCGAGCTAAAGACTTCTGCCCACTCCTGAAAAGAGTTAAAGTCTATGTCAGGGTTACTCGTGGACTCAACTGAACTGAGCCCCCCATAGGAAGTACATAGCCACCAAGCTATGTCTGAGACAAGATAATTACTACCAGTATACTCAACAGGTACATCAGAAGTGCCTACTATCCTCTCCTGTAACTGACTGAACTTATCTGATACTGCTATTCTCACTTTTGCATCGTCATACTCGATGCTCTCTATGCTACCTTCCAGTATGGTTAACATCTCAGGCTCAGAACCACCTTTCGTAAAAGGCTTTAGAGGTTCTGAGATAGACCTTATACCGCAAGACCCTACAGTAATAAAACTCCTCGTACTTAGGCTGTCCTGTAGGTTACTCGTGAAAGGGACTTTTAAGACCGGGGCGGGACTTGTCACCTCTGTGCTAAGGTACCTCTTGTAGATGGTCACTGCGTCTGGCGGTACTGCATCATAGAGCAATAGGCCGTGGATCGAGCTACTGTTCGGTAGGCCTGTAACAGTGTTATTCCGAGGGTCTATGCCGATGGACAGCGGCTGGCCCGTCGCAATGGCATACGAAGCTACACTAAAATCCGAACTAACGATTATGCCGTTAACAGCAAGAGTCTTCAAGTATGGCTGTATCGACCCAGATATGTAGTACGTGCCTACACCCCCAAGGGGGTGGATGGTTGAATGTACTTGCCCAGTCTGGTCCCAAGTACTAAACACGAGGTCATTATAGCTGTTTACTGCAAAAGACCAAGCACCAAAGTACGAGTTTGCATTTGAGACGAGAGATACGCTTGTACCTATGCCCCCTATGGTAACACCGAATTCCACACATAGCCCTGAATCTGACTCACTGTCTACCAGCAAACCGTGAGCATAGCTTACTAGGTCGGCATAGAGTGCAGTGCCTTGGGGGAAACCAAGTTCCAATTTCACTAAGTCCCTCATCTTGGTCGGGTCTTCCCTCAGGAAATTAAAGTCTCTTTCACCGTTAGCACACGTCATCGATAGCCTTATGGGTCTCAGGCGGTCCCAAGAGGTCTTGAGCGTAGGCCAGCGCCCGACAAAGCACGTATAGTCTGAGTTGCCTATGGTAAAGCGCCTCAGCGGCTCCCCTTGCTTCTGACTAGCCTCATACATATAGTAACTGGAAAGTTCCGTTGCCATCAGTAGGTCTCCAACTTTATTTTCCCTGCATACAGGTTATTGAAAGGGGGTACGGGTGAGGTAACAGGTACACCTTTGTTCCGTATCTGGCATGACATGACCAGTGTACCTTCGTCGTTAACGACCAGTAAACGGGCGTCTTCTTGCCACCATCTCCTCAACTGGTCCTGCGTATTCTTGTCGATGTAGTTCAGACCAAAGTCCAAGCTTGTCGATTCCCCGAACCTGTAAGTAAATAAACTGCCATCTCTTGTGCGGTGCTTTTTCTCGTTGGCTTCAGCCTGGTGGCTCAGGCCTACGGGGTTGAGTGCCAGACGCTGACTGAGTAAAGTAACGTAAGGTTGCCAGACTGCGAGTTCACCGGTCTCAGCTACAACGTCTGCAGCAGTAGGCCAGAGTGTTACAGTGATATCTTCTGACAGTCCAGAGTTAGGCAAAGTGATTTCCGACAACCACCAACCGTCAGCAGCAGGAGTAATCTTGTGATAGGAACCGTTGCTAATTGCAATCGAAGAAGCAGCAGCTGAACCGTTGTCACTAAAAGTAAGTACAGTCCACGCATCATAACTGTTAGAGTTAATCCCATGGTGTATTTTCATAGCACAGCTCGAGGAGCCGTCTAGTGGTTTTACATACATTCCAAAAAGTATGGAGTCTTCGGAACCATGTAACCAGTCAGAACCGTCTACATAATAGAAGCGACTTACGTATGTACTAAGAGAGGCATCTTTTAGTACATAGGCTGTCAGGGTACCGTCAGGAGCAGGAGCAGTCAAGGAACTAATCTCAGAGAACCAGTTCTGCCAGCTACCGACTAAGGAGAAGTCGTTTGCATTATCCAGGAAATTCTCTATGAGGTTAAGCATCAGAATGACTCCAAGTTTATAATACCATCATATTGGTCGTGGTAAGGAAATGCAACTTTAGGCAGAGGGCTCTTGCCTGATAAGGTTCCTGGTTGTAAAAAAGAACCATAGGTGTCAAAACAAAACAACTGGTCTTGGTTTTGCCAGAAGCTCAACAATTTATCCCTGGTAAACCTGTCAACATAGCGAGCAGTAAACTGTACCCCTGTGTGAGTGCTACGAGTGTGCTCATAGCTCTTGCGCGATGAGGTAACTACTTTGTCGGTTATCTTCTTAGTGGTCTTTTTAAAATCGTACTCTGCTTCGAGAGTCACGAAGTCAGACTCTTGACCTGCAAACACACCCCAGATGGCTATTGCGCCAACATTCGGTTCAAAAAAAGTAAAGTTAACAGCGGATACTTCTATAGCCACGTCCAGGGCATAGCCACTCGATGGCATACTGGTTCTTGCAAACCACCAGCCGTCACTGGTTACTAAGTGCAAGTCTTCTTTTATCACCGGAAAGCTGGTTACCAGGCTTGCTGTACCGTTGCTTGACCAAGTAACTACCGAGTGGGGGTAAGTAGCTGCTCCTAGTACATTGGCACCAAAAGACATTGCCGAATTCACACCAGTATTCTTAACAAAGAGACCCATGTGTATGCGGGAGTAGTTACCTATGTTCTCGCCCCCGCTATACGTCTGGTGCACTAAGTGTGCAGGCCCCGTAAAACTGTCTACCATATTATAAGCAGTATGGGTGCCGTCGGGTGCTATCACACCTGAAGAGCCTATTCCAGGATTCACTTTTAACCAACTACCCGAGTCGGTAAAGTTGTTAGCGTCGTGTACGAAAGTGCGTAGCATCGTTATGCTCATCAGAGTGCCTCCATCGTTGTCAAGGCCTCTTGCTTTATGCCTCTTGCTGCAAGTGCATCTAGAGCAGGTATGAACTTCTCGGCAATGAGCTCTTGTAGTTCAGAGATGCTGATATCGAAAAAGTCTCTTGACTCCATGTAGAAATTAAAATTTTCGACCACAACACTCGAGCCTGTCTGTGCATTCGGTGAATTAGCCAGGAAAGAGGTCAGGTCCCTGTTAGCCTCTGGCTGTACGACTCGCTCACCTGCTCGTAACAAGAATGTCTCATCTCGGGGAACGTAGTCTAGTCCACCGTGTGCCTGAGAAGTTCCTACTATCTGTTTGATCTGTGCTGCACCCGCTAAGGCCATGAGTGTAGCAGGTACGATACCCCAAGGGTAACCACCAGCATTCTCATAGGACCTTATGATTGCACTGGGGAGGCTGACCAAAGCGTTAGCTAGGGCAGCTGCTTTCCACAACTTAAACAGTCCCCCGCTCAAGTTGCGGGCTTGGGCTAACATCGAGACGGCATGACCCGCTGCACCAATGAGGTCTTTTTTCCTCATTGCTTGACCAAACTCAAAAGACCCTTTGATGGCTCCCTTGTTCTGGTTAGACATGTTGCGTAAATGTTGCTCTTCCAGTTTCTCTTTCTGGTCTCGGTACAGTTCATCAGACATGCTGAACTCTAAATAGGAGTTCTCGAGATCGAGCAGTTGCTGTTCATACGCTACATTGTGGAGTTCGGCTTCAGTCATTAGTGACCGTGTCAATATTAAATATTTCTCTTCCAGTGCTGACCGAGAGGCGTTATTGAAAGCCTCCCAGTCAAAGAAACCCGGGGAGGAGCCACCGTTGGTTACTACGCTCTTAACTCCTTCGATCTTGTTCTGGAGTTTCTCAAAGTTCAATTCGACAGACTTAGTAAAAGCCTCGACCTGGTCACCTGGCAAAGCTTTACCTAGTGAGGTACGCAGGCTCTCCGTAAGTAACTCTGTTCTCAGTCGGGAGCTCTCCAGCAAACCGTTGAGCATATGCATGGGGCCAATGTCTATGCCAGGTATAACATTGGCAAGTTCTCGGAAGGTTTCGGCAATGCTGACGGTTCTACTTATAATGGATTCAGCAACGGCAGCAAAAGCAACCTTCATCCCTTTCCAGGCTCTGCTGACTGTTGCAATGATGTTCACTAACATACCTATGCCGTTCATTACTGACCTGATACCGTCGATAATGAAATTAACCCAGACTGAGGATTTGTCTGAGCTATCTTTGAGAGCCTTACCAAACTCCGCATCTACTGCCATGGCGATAGCTTTAAAATAGTCCATCAATCCCGCGTCCATGACTACAGTCCTCAGTTCAAACCACTTATCTGAGATCATGCTCATCAAACCTTCCCAAGTAGTCGACAATGCTTTAGTGGCCCCCCTGAATCTTGACTGTGGCTCAGTCCAAGCATTCATGAGCATCTGGCGGGTTTGGCCGACTGAGTAAGATACCCCCGAGGTGAAACCTAACATAGCGGTTACGCCACGTTCCCTGAACAGGTCAGCACTCGCAGCACCAGCCGATAGCATCCGCTGTACTTGTTCAGTTGTCTTCTGTATAGATAGACCTGAAGTAGCAGCGAGATCACCAATGAGCGGCATCCATTCGTTAATCTCGGCCACCCCTCCTTTGAGAACGCCAGAGAGCTGAGTAGCAGACTCCATGATCTCCTGGAACTCGAAGGGTACTTCTGAAGCAAACTTCTTCATGTCCGCGAACAGCCGATTCCCTTCTTCCACGCTCCCTAACATGATGGTCAACCGTGTATTAAACTGCTCAGAAACAGAAGCAGCCTCTATAAAAGATCCGACCAGCAGACCGAGGCCCACACCAGCTACGAGACCCTTGAGGGATACCAGTTGCCTCCCTGCACCTTTAAATGCACGTCCGAGACCTTTAGCACCCTCTTCTAACCTCTTAAAAGACAGCACCTGTTTGCGGGTGCTTTTAGTGGTCTTCTTCAGGTTACGGGCAAAGGCTTTGAAACTGTCCCCCATACGGTCAAAAGCAGGACCTGTCAAGTCCTCAGCTTTAAAAACTATCTGTATCTGGTTATCTGAGCTCATGGAACATGCCCCTGTTCTTGCTTAAGATGAGTGTACAGTTGGCCCCTTATCATGCCGAACATGGTCAGTAAACATTCCTCTTGGTCTAAGAGGCTCCCGTTATCGGGATAGCACCTCAGCTTCAATGAGTCGTGACAGTTCTCATACAGGTCTAACCACATCGAGAGACGGAGTCCACACAGTACTAAGTCCTCCTTCATGTCGCCTATGCTGTAGTATCTCCGGATGGCGACGTTTGCTTTTTTTTCAAACCCTCGCTCGGTTGACTTATAACAAACAGTTCAGTCATTAAGTCATATACTAACGCTTGGAAGTAAGACTCCTCCAGTACGGTCTCAAGTGTAACAGGTTTGCCGTCCGCATCTTTCAGCTCTAATGTTATTATGTGACCTGTCAGTACCTCAGACAAGACTTTTGACAGTTCAGACTGTTTTGAGAAAGACAGTGTTACTTCGCCCCCTTTTGTCTTCTCTAAGTAAGGTGACAGGCTCACTGCTGCGCTCATCTTTAGCCTGCGCATAACTGCGAGTACTTCCCCCCCGTCGAACTCAGTCTTGTATGTAACGCTGGGTGTAAAGTTAGACATAGTATGTCCCTCGGTCTCTGTTGATTAATAGGATGCTTGGGTGTTGACAACCACGACTTGCGCGGAGGTTGCACTACCGGTATGGTACTTACCTTTAGCGGAAATGCTTACTTCGATCTCGCCAGGACCTCCTGCTTGTACCGGAATGTCTACATAGCGCATTGCTGGGCAAGTAATTTTTATTTCTTCGTAGTAGCCAGACTGTATTTCTGTACCACCCTTGAAGTTGACTATTAGCTCTCTCTCAGACTGAGCAATAAACTGCTGGTACTCGTCTTGGTTATCGAACTTAAGCGTCCCTGCGACAGCTACCGTCCGCATCCCCGAGCGCTTAATGCGGGAAGGAAACTTGCTGTTATTGAGGGTATGGGATGCAGTGAGCTGGTCGTCGAATGTAATAGTCAGGTCCATTTGTTCATCACGACCAACGCCTGCTATGGAGACGCTAGCAACGTCCCAGGCGAATTTACGACCAACGGGGTAGTCTGCTACAAGTGCTGCTATCTGTAGATGGCTACCCCCAACGAAAGTAATCTTTGACCGGAGCAGCTCCCCGTTGGTTATACCGAGTTCTAGCATGGAAGCATTTAAGTCATAGAACACTTCTGCCGAACCTGTCTCCAGATATCTGTAATACATAGTAGGGTCACCTGCGCACTTTTCACTAAAGTCAGAAGTGCGAGGCGTGAAGGTATGTTCATACACACCCCCAGAAGTTACTGTTACTGGTGGGCCGAAGAAAGCACGACACATGACACCTAGGCTAATTGCTTGTGCAGTAGTGTCAAAATCCCCTCCCGCAGATTTCGGACCTTCGTAGCTGTCGCCTTCGTCAAAGATACCTCTCATGGCTTCATCGACAATCTCACCTATCTCTAGTTTTACTCCGTCAGACAGGTGAGGAAGAAAGTACAATGAACCTACTAAGGTACCGGAATCAGTCGTAGCAGTCCCATAAGTATCTTGAAAACCTATTGCTATGTTCGAGTTCTGACCATAAGCCATTTACTTAACCTCCTGCTTAGTTCTTCCAGTTTGTTTTGTGTACTTTGCCATCTTACTCTTAACTAGTAATTCGGCACGCTTTTTGTCGAGTGTAAGGGTCTGCCCTTTAACTGGTATACCAAAAGGGGGGACCATGTTCCCTGAATCAATAGTCCATACTATCTGTACCATGTTCATCCTGCACATACCTCCGCGGTTATCTTTATAGTAGATTGTTGATGATACATAGAGTCCGACTCCAGATTATTATAGCTATAGTCAGTTGACAGACCTGTTACCATATCTACCTGAGAGCCGAACTTCGGGTCCGACCAGATAGCATCCAGTACTTTCTGCTCATAGGAACCGAGAAGCCTACAGCACTCACTTGAGCTGCCCAAGTGAGAGGCTTGGACTACTATGATGAGGGACACTACCGCTTTCCAGCTCTGAGCGTTTCTCCCCAGGCTCGAAGGCGAGTAGGTGACTGGCCCCTTGTAGATCCCGACCCAAGGTGCTCGGTCGGGGTCCATGTTGATGTAAGCCCCGTGTTCTACGTCCATACCTGCACTCACTATGCCAGGATGTTTTTTTATCTGTAGATATAAAGACTCGGTAATATCATTTATGTTTAGCACGTAACCCCCTCATCTCTTTATGTGTGCCGTAGCAATCTTCTTAATGTCTTCGATAACTTCCTGCTCCAGAGGTACCATGCGCCGCTGGGGTAAGTGCCCTTTACCTTCATTATGGTACAGCGAGTACGGGAGCTTCGAGCCTATGCCTGCCTCATCCTTAGTAGACCAGGGCAGGAAAGACAGCTGCAGTGTGCCAGTGTCTCTCAGTATCTGGGCCGAGGTATCGACCCCCCCGCCTTTTACTCTCCTACCACCGAGTGCAAGCTTCTCCCAACCTCCTACTTTACCTCCTTCAGTTGAGAAGTTCACTTTATTCCACTGATCTAAGTAGACTGAGATCTTTGCCATGAGGGGGCCAGTATTCTGAGCCTTGCTTTTCGCCCCGGATACTCGCTTCAGCAGTTCGCGGATAGAGGGGTCGACTTTAAACCCGAACTTAGAACTCACGTTTACTCTCCTCCTCACTGAGACGATCTGGGTCTACTCCGAAGTTCTCTATCTCACCTAGGCCGAACACAGGGGAGAACTCCATGTCGCTGGAGTAGGCTAAGCCGCTTACTTTGTGTATGACACTACCGTCTGTGCTAAGTAGCACCTTGTCGCCTTTTACTAGAGAAGATATGTAACTATCAACTGCAGAGAACATCATCCCTGCTTTCTCGGAGTCTTTGAATCTCAGCACTTTAGCAAAAGCAACATCTATACACAAGTCACGTACAGTCACATTGCTCGATTCTAGGGGGAGTAAAAACGACTTACCTAGCCCAGATTCTACATAGGACTCAGCATAGACGATAAAGTCCTCTTCTGACTCCTCGGCGCAGACCACATCACCATATCTTTTGTAGCGACTTACTACGTCATCCCACTTGATGTATCGACCCATCAGTCCACCCCTCCTAGCACGCCTTTGACTATCTCTTGCCGTATATAGTCCCGACTGTTAACTATACCTTTACCTCTCAGCCGGAAGAAGCCTGAACTCGTAACAGTATAGTCATAATAGTAGTGACCATTGCCGCTACTGGTAAAAGTGCCTGACTCGACTAAGGCTTCTTCACCGTCATGTGCGGTGAATTCAGGGGACATGTTAACCCCTGAATTCACCCACGAGAACATGATAGTATCACCAATTAGTACTTTAGTAAATGTGCTCATCTTATGATCCTCGTGACTATGTCTAAGTGCTTTAAGCAAGTTACTATGTTTGCCTTCCTCAGTTCAGTATCTATGACTCCCCAACTAATCAGTAACTGGACCAAAGATATTGATATTGAGTCGTCTACATCTAAGAACTCAGATAGTAGTATCTCCTTAAAAGCTTGGCCTACGATGGTCCTCAGCAGTTCGTCATTTACTGATAAGTTATTTACCAGTGACCGCAGTATAGCTGAGCTCTTAACCGAGGCGTCTGCAACAGCTAGGCTTGAAAGCAATTGGACTACGAACGGTCGGTCTACAAATAGTAAGTCAGACAAAAGGAAACCGTCGGCTAATAGCGCAGTAACGATCCGCCCCTGTATCAGTGCAACCAGGTCCTCTGACAAAGACAGCGGTTCATTCAGTAATAGTTGCCGGATAGTACTGTGACCGCTCTCATCTGAAGCGGTCACACTCTCAACGAACCTCTTAGTAAGCTCAGAGTACCTCTCCAGTATGTCAGATAGCTCCGTTGTACTGCGGACTTGTGCATTCCGTATCTTACTGATACTTACTAACGTGTCGACTCTGAAGTTGTCAGACAGACTAAATATCTTGAGTTGCTGGAAAGAGACGTTCCCTTCTACTTGTAGACCTTCGGAGAACGGGCGGAAATACAGTTTCTGGTTCAGAAGCAGTTCCTGTATATCAAGGCCCTGAGTGAGCAACCTGAACTTGTCAGCAAAAGCTAAGGAGCTATCCGACATACTAACAAGGGAACTAAGCACCCGCGTTACTGCTTCAGATACAGAGCTAACACTGACTGTGTCTTGGACGGCCAGGAAGCCAAGAAGTATCTTGTTAAAGTCCCGGTAATTAGCGGGAGAGTCTGCGAGCCTCACCTCTTCCCTTAAGGACCTGAACTGGACTATTACGCCGGAAGGGAACTCACTTGCGCCTATGTCAGGTGTAGACCCTAGTCTACTATTACCCGCTATATCTATGCTGAAGTCGACTCGGCTTGTGGGTTCACTACCCGAGCGGTCAAGGCCATTCTGGTAAGGTATATTAGTTGCTGAGTCGTCAAGTAACAGGAAGTCTTCTGAACCACTGGCAAGCTCATTAACCAAGAAGAACCTGCCGGTAGCCTGGGGCAGGTCGAACAATATGAGCTCTTCCTGGGAGCCAGTAGTGAGCCCTCTTGCTGTTAGGCTCAGATCTGAAACGGCGTTGTATGACCCCGACCAATTGGTAGTACCCGAGTCGAGTATACTGAAGTCGTCGTAGCCTGCGAGGGTACCGACACCTGCAGTATTATAGACAGTAATGTTGTTGGTAGCCGTACTACCTGTCCGAGAATTGATGGCCCCTGACTCGAGCTCACCACTGGAACCGCAGTTTGCTATTGTACACAAGTCTACGTGCCAGTTCTGCGTACCTGAGCCACTATAGTTCTGAGCATGTAGTCCTGCCCGCCTGAACCCATAGATTATACAGTTAACCAACCGTACAGAGGAGCTCCAGTTCCCTATGTAAACACCGTCCTGGTCTACGTTGGGAGAAGGTGAGTGGACTATGCAGCTGTTAATTATAACTTCTGATACGTTAGCAGTAGAAGAGCCTACACGTATACCTTCGTCCGAGGCGCCGAAGGAATCTTGCTGTATGTCGAGAAATTCGATAATAGTGAAACTGTCCAGGATATTAAATACGTGTTGACCTGCACTAGAGCCCCTTATCCTCGCATGACCAGTGCCTGAGACTCCGCTGTGCCTTACTGAAGGGTCGACTGTCAGTATGACGCGGTTTGTATCCGAAGGTGTGCCGGTAACTCCCGAGAAGACCACGTTCTCGTTGAACTCGGAAGCATCGACGATGTTACCGACCCAGTCACCAGCGGTAACGTCCGAATCGGCTTCCCACGCAGCTATCGAAGTATAAGCTTGACCTGCACCTATGTTCGGCATTTTTTTACCTCCCGCTGCCCTGGACACTGGCAACACTCTGTAAACTCGTCTAAGCTAATGTCTACATAACTGTTCAGTTCCAGTTCTTCCCTGTACTCAGCTCGTAAACTGCCGAGGTCTATGTTCCAAGTACGTTTTGATACCAGTACCAGCTCACCCTCTTCGGTCTCGGTATAGTAGCTTGACAGCAACCACGGCATCTCATGGGTCTGGCCAGTTACTGAGACTATGCAGAAGCGGCCAAGCCACTCGTTCGGGGGTAGACCTTTCGCAACCCACACGCGCTTATCTTCACGTTCTCCCCAAGAAAAACCATCTGGTTTTATTGTCACTACGTTACCGACTTCATAGGAGCAAGTAGAGTGACTGTCCTCGGGGCACTTCGCGATTACTAGAAATTCAGCCATGTTCTTTTCTCAACAGTTCGAGGGACCTATTTACTCGAGACTTAATAGTTCCTTTTTTTACTCTGAACTTTTTTGCCATCTCTGCTTCACTGGAGCCATAGACGAATTTCTCTATTAAGAGTAACTGTTTCCCTTCATCCAAGCACTTGATCCGGTCTAGAAACTTTTCTATCCCTGAATAGAAGTCCTCGTTTGCGACCAAGTTGTCTTCTTCAGTAAGACATAGGTGGCCCTTCATTAGGCTTCTCTTGCGCAGTCGGTCTATCTCCTTGTTACGCAGGCAATAGACTACGTAACCTTCGAAACTACTGTATTCTTTGTCAGGCTCTTTCTGTAGCAGCTCCCAAGCAGTAACCAGTACTTCTTGTTCAGCTTCATCAGCAGTATAGCCCCAGGGCCCCAAGATAGCAGCACCTAGGGCCCTGGCGTCTATTTTATTTCTGAACATAGTGCTACAAAGCCTTCTGGTCGATTAAGAGAGGCTGGTAACTTTCGGTACTGACGTTTCCCTGACTGACCAGGTATAGCATCTTGGCAAGGTTCACCGATGGTAGCACGGAGAGTATTGTGTTTGACTAGCAGACCAGTGAGTACATCATAGCGAGATACTGGGCGCGATAGCCTTGAACCGTTCGAGGCAACGAACCAACCCTTAACGGGTGGTTGAGTACCGTCGCACAAGGCTTTCTCTGTCGGAGTCAGTTCCCGTAGACTAGATAGTAGAGTTAAGGCGAGACCCTCAAGCGTCGTTTCGCCCTGGGGTAACCGTTGACTTAGTGACTCCAAGTTAAAAGCAAAACAGCCCGACTTAATAACGACGATAGGGCCGTCTCGGACTACTTTACCTGTGTTACTTGCTACGCTGGTGAATGGTACTACAAGCCCGATCAAAATTAACAAAAGATAAGATATGTAAGTTTTCATTTCCAAGTTTCCTATTAGATGTTATGGGAACCAACACGCACGTTCATTTCAATACGGAGAAAGTCACTATCCGCCAGTACTGTAGATACACTGTTGACAAAGTTCAAGTGAATGCCTGAACCTGAGTCCGGGTGGTTTACAGCAGATGCTGTCCGCAGGTCCAGAGACGAGATGCCGTCTGCAGCCCCAGCCCAAGTACTACTCAAGATCATGACTTCACGGCTCGAAGTCTGGACTGCTCCTATCTTCCGGTCTACTTCTCCCAGACCAGCCTGTACACTGCCTAGACTAGAGGGGTCAGTCTGAGTACCTATGGCCAAGTAGATAAAGGCACTACCTACACCATTGGTTACACCTAGGCGGGCCAAGTGGTCTAAGCCTGCTGCTGTTAAGGTGTTCTGTACAGAGGAAGTCTCTACCGTACCGTCAGCGCGAGATATCTCGAACTTCCAGGAACCTTCAATCGCCACATTAGCCTCTCCTTCGATGAAGCTGTCATAGATCTTCTTGCTAGCTGTATTTTTTGTGTGCATGTGTTTTTACCTTTTCGTGGATTAAAAGCGACAGTAGTGAGCGCAAGTGGTCTTCACTATAGAAATAACCTTCTATTTTATACTCACCGAATTGGAGAGTATATTCAGTACCTGTATTTAACATCTGTACCAAGGGGCTGTAGAATTGCAAAGCCTCTATGGCCATCCGGGTAGAGTTACCTTCCTCCAACATTTCACCGAACAGTTCAATGCCTTGTTCAGCTCGGTGAATGACCTCATCGGTTATACCGCCTCCTCTTTTAAAGTCAAAGACACACATCTGGTATAAGTCCCTCAACCACAGGAACTTCCCTAGTTTCCGCTCAGGGTTCTTCTCCCGGTCTTGTGCAAGAAGCCCCAGGTTCCGCTTAAACCTTTTTTGTCGTGTCTCTTCGTCCACATAGCCGTAGTGCCCTATCTCGGTACCTTGCAATATCGTAGCAAAGCCTACACCTTCGTTAAGTTTCTGTTCGGGGTGTTCGTGTACCAGCCCAATGAACCGGATACCTTTCCCTGTGCGGAATACTCGTACAGGATAGTCCGTCTTAGTTAGAGCAGCAGGCTCCAGGGAGAAGTGGTGCTGTGCTATGGCATAACCGTTGTACTGGTTGTGGCGTAAACCTTTAAGCAGATTCGACCCACCTGTTAGTACTTCGTCTGCGTCAAGCCAGAGCACCCAGTCACAGCAAGACTTAGCTATCGTTAAGTTACGCGCAGCATCAAAACCTTGTTCCAAGGGGCTATCAATGAGCTCGATGGTATAAGGGATGTGGTGGCGAGTACAGTACTCTTTAACGATCTTAGGAGTCGAATCAGTAGAAGTACTGTCGAGCCCTATTATGAGCTCGTCAATGACACCTGAGACACTGTTCAGACATTTCAACAGTGTCTCTTCACTATCTTTCAGGATCATACACAGGGACAACGTTTGTCGGGTCGCAGGATAACCGGTCTTCGAGAAGTAGTCGACCTTCCCGCTAAGCCCTTCAGGACGGTTAAATGTCGTAATATAGCTACCAAGTACTTCTCCTTCCTTGGTACGACCTGACGGGACGGATACTACTGAGAACTTCGGGTGCTTACCGAACAAGTCCCTTAAGTCTTCTCTCCCGAGGTGGTGTACGTGAGCCCTAAACGGCCAATGTTCAATATACCCTTGAGCCTCCCATGGTCCATAAGGCGTAGACAAGATGAAAGACCCTGTGTCTTTCAGGAACTTCGTTAAAGTATTTATGCAATCTCCTGGTGACTCCAGGTGCTCCAGTACTTCTTCGGCTATGATACAGTCATAAGTCGAGTACTTAACTTTATCGCCTTTAATCGTACCTTCGTCTACGTAGCCTAAGCAAAAAGAGACGTTCTGTAGCCCCTCGCTTTTCGCCCAAGCAGTTGCAGCATCAACGTTAGACTGAGTTATGTCTACCCCCGTAAACTTTAACCCAGGAAACCGTTTTGCCAGGTTAACAGTATAGTGGCCGTGGGCACAACCATAGTCCAGTATAGTAGAACCTTCACTTAGCTGACTTACCAGGTAAGAGGTGTGCTCGAACCGCAAATTGCCGTCGAGACTTTCGGGGCCGTACACTACACCTCTAGAAGACTCGTACTCGTAGTATCTCTGGTAGTGTTCTGACCAACCTCCTTGAGTGAACTGGTAGCACTCAAGAAGTTCCTGCCTTATGGATCGGAGAACTCGGTTGTCAGGGTTGTACACAAAATCCAAGTAGTGCCGGAGAGCATAGATGTCACTGTTTCTCATTAAGTGCTTGGCTATGCTTGTTGGCGTAAGACTAGCAGACTTAATGTCTAAGACAGAGACCTTGAACTTCTTAAGTACTTCTGACCAGTCTTTGCTCTTACGCTGCCCCAGTTGCTTGTGTACGAGGCTCTTTAACTCTCCTTGGTTATGAGGGAGAGAGAGTCTCAAGATGCTATCAGTGAAAGCATCGACGTCCGCTTTACCGTTAACGCGCAACTCCATGCCCCTGTAGTGCTTGTCGTTAGGTAATACGCCTAGCAGTATTGTACCTGACTTCAGGCACGTCTCAGACAGTGCACCTACCTTGCTTGTCAGCATTGGTAAACCTGCTGCCATGCACTCCATTGCTGTAATACAAGACGTCTCCTCGAAAGAGGTCGGGTATACACAGAGATCACACTTCTTTTGCAGAGCTGCAAGGTCTTTTTTTGTCAAATTGCCTACTAAAGTAACGTTGTCCAACAGTTCACATTGTTTATACAGGTAAGAATAGTAACCCTGGAAACGGGGGGTCACGTTCAAGTAATTGCATACATACAAGTGGGACGAGTTCCCTTTCTCAGCAAGCTGCTCCATTATCCCCCCTGGTTTGACGAGATTCTCGAGCCCTCTCTCTGGTCGAGAAGAGTATACTAAGTTCAGTCCGCCTACTTTGCCTCCTCTATCAGGGAGCGGATCAGGTTCTGTCTCGTGGAGCAGATAAGTCCCCACGTCCACACCGTTTCCGACAGACATAACGATGTCTGGTTTAACCCCTAGTACTTCAACGATCTGCTTCTTATGCCAATCGCTTACAGCAAGAATGCCACTGATATTTACCAGTTGGCTATTTAACCCTTCTACCATTCCGGGGTTTGCCAGGTCATGTAACCAAAGCAAATTGATCTTACTTGCCCAAGGAAATTTAAAAGCAGACGGGTGACGCTGTATGATCATCACGTCTACAGGTGTATTCAAGGCGTAGTGGTGGAAGTCACTACCTAGCGGTGCTTGCTCAGATACTTGCCCCATCGGTAGGTATCTGACTTTCCCAGTATTACTGGGCTCAAGGATGTTAGTAAATACTTGTACCTTATTATGCCCCGTCTTTGCTAGCTCTTTGGCCAGATAGTAAGCAGCGGACTCGCTACCTCCTAGGCTACTGTTTTTTACAGTCTTTCCGTTAAAAGGCATACCACCACAGTGGATTGTAATAAGCATCTCTTCTCCTGCGCAATGCGTCTTTATAGTTGCTTGGTTATCGGCGGTTCCCGCGTGACTTCCGGGTTTTTTGGACTTCTTCGACTTCTTCGACTTCTTTGACTCCTTTGACTTCTTTGACTTCTTTCTCCACACGCTGTAAGTATTCTTTACTGACCAGTGACTGCTTGGCAAGCTTTCGCACAATTGCCACGCGGTTCAGGTCCAGAGACGTAGGGACTGGGTGACCAGGACTCATAGATGTTCTCCTTGTTCTGACGGTATTAAAAAAAGCAGGGGACAAGCACCACTTACCCCCTGCTGCTTAGGTCTAGGTAGAGCTGTTTACTGAAGTAATCAGGTAACCGTAACTTTTGCCAGTTATCTTCTCGTCAGAATAGTACCCCACTTCGACCTCTTCAGACTTCTTCCGGGTATCATATGGGTGCCGTTCTACTGCCATGTCGGCAAGACCGTTGTTTACCCAGCGGAACTCATAGCCGTAGCTCGGACGTTCACGAGTAGGGCTCGGTGCATTATAACCGACAAACACATTGTCTCCCCATACTGTAGCCAGTACTTCACCTTGACCTGCATCACCAGTATTCTTGAAACTCCCTGCCACTTGGAAGTTATCGAGACCTAGTAAGTCAGCAAAAGCTTTCTCTGAGACATAGCCTCCACCATTGCCGTTGCCGTAGATGAGGTCGCGGACAGTAGTATCTCGGCGTGCTGAGTCCCAGGCTTCTGGCCCCATGATACAGATGTTAGGTTTAATACCGTTGGAGTAGCGCACTGCATCAATAGCAGCATTGATGTCCACAAGTACGTGCCCAGCACCGCCCCAGGCCGAACTGACAGCTGAGCTTGATCCTACATTGGTCACATTATTGACGATCCCTGCGACTCTCATCTCTTTATCAAGCATGAGGTCATCAAGTATCAGCTCTACGCGGCCATTGATAAGTTCACGAACGAACATAGGATCGGCGTTTGCTTTGTCCTCGATGGTAACCGCGGCCTTAAGCGCATAGTTGTGGCAGTGGTAAGTAGCGGAACCGAAGTCTTGGTTAACCAGGTGCGCCTCAGTACCTGGTGAGCGTCGCGTCTCTTGTCGGCGTAACCGGCGACCTCGGTCAAATTCGAGATAGATATCGGACTGTTTATCTACTCGTACTTTTGGAAAGATCGTGTCAGCGATAAAGCCACTCGGGCGATACCCCATTGCCATCTGTGTTAGTACTTTGTCTACGTGAAGGTTTTTTGCAGTAGCACCCATTCTCTTGTCTCCTTATTCGCCATTAGACGAGACGTGGTACGTCTGGCCCGCAAAGTTAAAAAATCCTCGACCCTGTGAGCCAGATGATACTGAAGTCTCAGCAAAGCCACAAGATGTACTGCCTGAAGTTGCATTTACCAAGAAGCCCCCGTCAATAACCCGGAGCCGGTTCCCTTTTACAATTGCACCCCCCGAGATGAACATCTCCCGGCCAAAGACGGTAAAGCTAGCATCTTCACCGCTGCTCGTCTGAGTTACCAAGATGCCGCTTGCGTCCAAGGGGCCTGTTGCCAGCATCCCGTTTATATTGATTGCTTTGTACTGGTGACCCATCAAGTCTTGCTGGACGTCCGTTGCTGGTAGTTTGACCGTACTCATCTACTTACCCTCCGCATCATGTTGGTCTCGGTAACTTTCTGCAAGTTTACTATCTTGCATCATTACCACGTTAACCGCCTCGCTATAGGTGGTGTTAGGTGAAGTTGCTGTGAACTTAACAGCCCGGGCGTGGACAACTTCGTCAGGTCTCATGCCCTTCTCTCCTTTGTCTTCATCGCCTTCGGTCTTGGCAGTCTCATCAGTACCTGGGGCTACTTTGGAACCATCAAGTAAGACCTTAACTGAGAGCTTGACGCTGCCCAGTGTCTCTTCGTCCTTAATGAGTTTATCGAGTCCGTCTCGTACCCCTGGAGTAATGGTTCCTGCTTTAACCAAGGACTCCAATTGAGTAGACAGCTCAACTTTGTCTTTCTCAAACTGGGCCAGCCCTACCAGTTTCTGCGATTCAACCAGTAGCTCCTGGTGTTTCTTTACTTCAGCCTGTGCCGCGGTATTCTCTGCAGACAGCGTAGTTACCCGTGCGGCAGCAACAGCAGCCTTTGCCTCTGCTTCGGCCACTAGCTTATTCATTTCAGCTTCAGTCATCGTCTCTCCTCCTGTTTTTTCAGTTAATTGGCCAGATGCCAGTTTCGCACTGAACTCTAGCTTGCTTGTTGAGGACAAGTAGGTCTGTAAGTCGGCAAGCGTATTAACGGCGGGTAGAGTCGCGCCTAGTAACGCAAGACCGGATAAGACTGTCCCGTACTCCTTGCCTTTGTATTTTACATCGAGTAGCGCCTCGATTGATACTGTCTTATAGAGCTTCGACTTAATAGCATCATACACTACAGCAGGTAAGTCTGTCAGCTCAGCCATGAGTTTGCCCTCACCGTTCAGGTATAGCTCCGATACCCAACCCATTGCTGGCTGCCCGTCTCGCACAGCAACGTCTTTAGCATCATCGGTATGCCCCAGTTTAAGAGGTACGTCCAAGACTGAAGATAGCCCTTTAAAATTGCTTACCATCTCGTCCATCATGTCAGCAGTAAAAGATATGCCGTTCCACACCCCTTCTGCCAATATCTCGACGAGTAGAGGTGATGTCTTTTTTGCCATAGTCATATCTCCTTAAGTTCTAGTACAATTTGCTTGCCGCTACGGTAACCTATTGAAATGGATTCGCCTGGTTGCATCATGAACGGGTGATCACTTATCTCTAATTCCTCTAGTCCAAGGTCATCGTCGAACACCTTAATACTTACTGTGATATAACTATTAAGTTCATCAGGGCTACTCATGAGAAGCCCTGTTGTGGTTCGACGTTTGAAGGTCCACTCTCTTCCCACTCATCCAGTTCGGTTACAGGGATAAGCAAAGACCTGCAATTATGGTGATTAGGTGGTCGCAAGGTTCTCCACTGATCCGAATCAATGCTGAATATCTTGCCGTGTAACCTTTTGCAAATCTCTGTTCTGCGTGAGTCCATTATGGAACTATAAGAGAGTGCCTGTACGAAGCCGTCTAGCTGAGAGTCTTTAAAGTAACTGAACCTAGCCTCATTAATGGCCTCGAACAGGTTGGTGCGGACCATCGTGTTAATCCTTGCCTGGGGGTTTACTATGTCGGTTATGCCCATTTCCTCAAACAGCCAAGCACGTACACTTAATAACAGCAGACCTTCAGTAGCAAGTTCCTGGTAGATTAGTGTCTCTATCTCACTTACAGTCTTGCCCATCTTTGCTCCTTGTATGATCACCGTCTCGATCTTACTCTTCACATCCTTTGACAAGTCCCCCGACACCTTAAAGGACTTAGTCCGGAAGAACTCCTCGCTTATGAGCTCTATGCTCTCCCCTCGTAAACTCAGACTTACACTCTCACCTTTAAGTCGGTCTATTTCTGCCTGTGCGTGTCTCAGGCCGAGTCTCCAACCTCCACGCAGTACTTTATAAACCTCTCGGTGCAGTTTTGTCTGTAGTCTCCTACTAAACTTCAGACCTCTCACCTCTTTTGTTACTTGATCGGCATCCCAGTCCATTGACTCAGTCTTAAAAGAAGTCACCAACCCTTTGATCAGATTAAATAGGGAAGTAGCCACATCCATTGAGCCCTTTTGTTCTAGAGCCTCTGAGTCCCTGCTCATAGTGGTGACATTTACCCGCCCCTCGATCGTCTCGGGGGTGAAACGGGCAGCAGCCCCTTGTATCGTCTCATCCTCTTTTCCCTCTTTTCCCTCTTTTCCCTCTTTTCCCTCTTCCCCTTCCCCTTCCCCTTCCCCTTCCCCTTCCCCTTCCCCTTCCCCTTCCACTTCCCCTTCACCCTCTTTTTCCTCTCGTTCCTCTTTTTCCTCTCGTTCAGGAGCACCTAGTAGGTCCCTCACGTATTTCTCGTCGTTGTCGGATACAGACAGTAACCCTTTGTCGACTAATAAAGACCAAGTCTCAAGTAAGCTGGTTATCTCAGTTTCACCCATCTGCCTGAACTTAAACCGCGGCCAGTGGCTGTCTGAGAAATTGAGCTCCCCTAATTGCCTCATTAGTTGGTCGTTGATGGTTTCTTCTAACCTGCGTGTGTCGGCATTTAACGTCCAAGCAAAAGCAGTAAGCTGTGTCTTGGACTGTGAGAAGCTTCCTGTCTGCCCCGAGGGGGTAATGCCTAGCAGATTAGGTACGAGCAAGGATTTTGCTATACCTAGGTCGTGGAATGCAATAGCTTCTTTGTACGATACATTATTACCGGGGAATTCCAAGTGCATTTCAACATCTGATGGGAGCAGCATTCCTGTACCCCCTGTGGAGTTACTCAGTACTTGCTTTAGCGAAGTATGTTCAGGGCTCCCTTGCAATATGACTTTCTTTCCTTTCGGTTGTACCCACTTATACCCGCTCGCATGGCGTTCTAGCCAGACATTCCAGAACCTTATGGCTAGGTCTTTGCTAAACCATGACCGGTAGGCTTCGTTTAACTCAGACTGACCGTAGTGCTCATCATATTCAGCATTATGCAAAAAGTGAATAAACTTACTTTTGTCTAGTGTCTTCTCTTTCCCTTCCGTCGTCTGTACCAGGGACAATATATTACCGTACTCGTCTGTCTTGAACTGGAAAGAGTCAAAAGGTTTCAGCTTAAGTGCCCTAATACCCCAGTAGGTCTTGCCCCTGAAAAGGAAATGGTCGTACACCTTCTCTGTTATCGACATACCTTGGTACATGCTGGATAAGATACCATTCAGGCTCTCAGTAAAACTGCCCTTTATATTATCAATCAGTGCGTAGACCAGTTCTTCCCTGAACCTGGCTTCATCCTCAGATAGTGCTAGCCTGTCAGACTCCAGGAACCACTGCCGAGAAGTTATAGCGTCCCTTTTAAAACGGATAGCCGCTTTAACTTGCTCATCCTTCATCATTCTACGGTAGATACTGTGCCCTTTTCTGCCTATTAGCTCATCGGGGTTATATTTGTACTCCCCTTGATAGCTATAGGCTGATGGTTCAGAGTAAGCTACTTCCGCCAATGTAGGCGTTTCGGCTTTTACGTTCTTGCCAAGATTGTCCCTTTTAAAGAAAGAGAAGATGCTCATTTAGATTAGCCCCGCGTCATAGTTGTCTGCCTCATTAATACCAAAGTCCTCAGTCCCGTGACCGCCCCTGAATACCGGTAGCTGCGTGGCATACTGCATCATGTGCGCATCAGCCATGTCAGGTGACTTGAGGCCTCGAGCCCTCATTTCTCTCTTTGTCTCAAGATCCTCTTTCTGGTCCAGGCCCTCTTTACGCAACACACTACACATCTGTGCGCAAAAGTCGTCCCAGTCCTGTTCGTCTTCAAAGCAATCATCTGCAAAGATTACTCTACCTTCTCTTAAGGCATCTCTGCCGACCATGTAAGACTGGACACGCCTGCATCTCCACTCAGCGGGGTCATCACTGGCCTCGCCCCCTTTATAAGGGATCACGGGGTATGACCTTCGGGTCCCGTCCTCTTGTACTATCCCTTCCATCAAGTAGCCTGCTGTACCAGCCCCGACCCCTAATGAGTCTACAACGAGGTCATCACCGTTCCGGTAGTCACCCCCGTACTTCTCGAACATCTCTGCTGCCACTTGTGCGCTCAGCAGTACCGCTCGAGAAGAAGGGAAAGAGTACCGCTTTACTTTAAGGTAATGATCACAGGTCTCGTAGATTCTCCTTACTGAGATAACTGTCTCATCTTCGCCACCGTCGGCCACATCCACTGATACTCGTAGACGAGGCAGAGAACCATCTTCATAGAAGTCCCGGTCCTTAGCATCTGCTAGCCACTGCATAGCTATAACTTGGTTAGCCCCGTCCTCAGCAAACTCACCTTTACATCTTATCTTAAAAACAGGGCTATCCTGGCCATACTTCTCTTTCATCTTAGCAACCCACTCAGGGGACACTCGCTTGGTCTTACTGAGGTCTACGTGTATCTTGTGGTAGTGCTTAGAAACCTTGTCAGTCATGTGGCTATCATAGAATGTCCCTCTATTCTTTGTAGGGTTGCCTATCAGTATCAAGATGGTCAAGAACCCGGCTGATACTGCTCCCTCGATGGCCGGAAACATCTCCTCACGGATGCCTGAAGCCTCTTCAACAACGAATAATAAGTGCTCGTCGTGATATCCTGCTAGGTTCTCAGGTTCGCTTGCCGTCTCTGCGTGAGCGGCCCAGTCTTCGTCTCCACACCATGTAGCTTTAGAAGCATCGACGTGTATCAGGGAACTGTAAGCAGGACCAGCCCTTTGCCGTATCTTCCTGAATGCGGGCCACAGTCTCGTCCTCAGCTGTTTCTCCTTGGGTGCTGTGGCTACGATGGTACCCCGGAAGCAGAAATTGAACCAGTGCATAATCCCCGCTACACCGAAGGTCTTACCGGGCCCGTGCATTGCTCTTACCGTGATGAGATTCTTCCCCCGCCGGTTGTACTTAGTAGTAGCCCCTACCTTGTGTCGATACACGTCAGCAACAGCCTCGGCAAACTCTTTCTGCCACGGATCGAGGTCCCAGTTAACCCCCAACCTCCTGTCCTCATCTGTGGTTTCGATGTGTGTCACCTTTTGTAAGAACCACACGGGGTCGAGCCTAGCCTTCTTGACCGCGGCGCTTACCTGCGCATGGAGTTCGAGTTCGTTCACTCATCTTCCTCCGTATTAAGCATTGCTTCCTTAAGTGCGCAGGCCAGTGACCCGAAGGGATTATTGCCTGCGGGGTCCGACAGCTCAATTGCTTTGAGCTCAGGCAGTACAAACTTCAGTCTCTTAAAATTGAGCTCAGTCTTAGCCTTAAGTGCTTCTAGCCTGAACTTGAGCCCCTCCGCCTGTATCTTACAGAACATTAACCCTTCCTTATTAGACTTGGTCAGTCTGCTCCTCCTTACCATCACCGCATCCATGGCAACTATGATAGCATCGTACTCCTGTGCTACTCTCTCTATCTGGGTCAGGTACATATTACCCTTCATCTTGTCCCTCAAGGCGTTCTTTTTCTCCTCCCGGATTGCAGCTAACCGCCTCGGTGCTCCTGCTCGCTTATCAGGCCTACCTGCCTTAGTAGTCTTTTTTCCTAGTGCCTTCTTTTTTTTAATGAGTGCCATCAATTACCTACCATAGCCGGTTACTATTGTGGCATTTATAAAGTAAGATAGCTACTTTGTCAAACCGGCAAAATAGTTTACTTAGGTTTTCCCAGCAGAACCGGGTGACTTATTCTACAAAAAAATCCTCATAAGGAGAGGCTTTTGAGGTGTGAAATCCTCATAAGGAGAGGCTTTTGGGGTGTGAAATCCTCATAAGGAGAGGCTTTTGGGGAAGAAATCTCCGAGCCATTGATCAAAAAATGACCAAAAGCGCTAATGTTTTTTTTGGTTTTTTTCCGACCCTGAAAAGTTAGTCCGTCTAAATTCCAGGTCAGTTGATCAAAAAACAGTCAGATATTTTTAAAAGACACTTCTGGATATGAGGAGGGTATGAGACTTTTTTTTTGTAAGTCCCTGTTTTATATATATAAATAAGTCATACTCATACCCTCATACCCTCATAAGGGATAAAGTGGTATGGGGGTAAAAGAAAAAAGAGAAAAAAGAAAAAAAGAAAAAATATATAATGCTTAGTAGTATTTACCCCTTATGAGGGTATGAGGGTATGAGGGTATGAGGGTATGAGGATACAGAGGTGCAAGGATACAAGGATACAAGGATACAAGGATACAAGGATATGGGTCTCGGTGCCTAGGTCATTGACATCGAGACCCCTTTGTCTTATTATAGGAGTGTTGCTTGTGTTGTATTCCT